>RCUL01000072.1_pt1 | contig 102943 bp, 100 predicted proteins | sample 2167521 | NCBI WGS metagenome assembly RCUL01 (sample SAMN09932745, study PRJNA488358) | compost metagenome | feature: garden; material: soil; isolation source: compost soil in acetic acid-enriched culture | place: Germany: Experimental Botanical Garden Goettingen | collected 2016-01-27
CCTTGCGGCGCTGGAACCTAAATCCAGTGCGTCTACCAATTTCGCCACGTCCCCAATGGCTGTGTATATTATAGAGATCGATTCATGATGACAAGACCTTTTTATGAAAAATCGATTTGTTTGTTTAAATAAAAAACAAAAATGGTTTTTCTGTATTTTTCTTAAACAATTTCAGTCATTAAGCACTGTTTTAGCGTGTAAATATTGGCAAATCTGTATTCTTTTTGCTTCGCCAGCATTCCATCTAAAAGCCTTTTAAACATTAAAAAATGTTCTGGAAGTTCAATACTTAACCTTTGACAGTGCAAATAGGCCCACTCTTGATAATTTTTTGCAGTCAGACGCTGCCCTGTAAGCCATTCATAAATAATGATGCCTAGCGCATAAATATCGGTTTGAACGGTTTTTGCCGCACCATGAAATAATTCAGGTGCCATATAACGTGGCGTTGCGGTTAAACTTTGCAACGTGATCTGTGAATTAATTTTTTGTACATGTTCAAAATCAATCAAGCACACTTTTTGTTGATACTGAACCAAATGCTCTCTTTTTAAATCAGCATGAATCCAACCTAGTTGATGTAATTGATCAACGGCATCCAGTAACTGTAATAGTATTTTTTGAATCTCTTGAATCGGCAGAGTAGAACAATCATGGAGCAATACATCTGCATGTCCCACAATTAAAACAGCTCTCCCCGATACTTGTTGCTCAGCCAAAATGTTGACGTCAGGAATAATTTGAAAGGGTAACAAAAAATCTGCACAGCTTTGTTGTTTTATACATTGTTGATAAAAAGCCAATTCATTTAAAAATCCAGCTTCATAATACGGATTAACATTCGGTGCTTGGATTTTCAACCAATAATGTTGCTGCTCATATTCAAATGCATATAAAGCGCGCCCAAAAGCTAAACTTGTAGGCTTGGTCTTTAACGTTAAATTTAAACGATGAATATCTTCAACATTAAACTGCAATAAATTCTGCGGCTTTTTGCTCTGGATCTTGTTGATAATTTAAAAGCTCCAAACAATGTTGAATGGTTTTACCCACGCGGGCATGTGTTTCAATAGATGACATTTTAGGCCATGTCGCCTGCTCACCCTCACGCTGTAATAATTTAAACAAATATGGACGTGGGTTTTGCAACATATAGGTGTAGTGTCGCGAACTATAATTACCCACAATATTCAAATCACCATAATAGCCTTGATCCACCACGCCATAACCATGATCAAGCAAGCGTCGTATCGGTGGGATTTTTCCAACTCGGCCCCGTGCAAAGTCCATAATTCCTTTGGTAATGACCTTCCCCTGACGACGAATAATCCGTTCCGGCCAACTTAACATATCTTTGCGATAGCGCTCTGCATCACTTTGCATAAACGGCACAATATGTGGATTGACCTGACTGGCAATGGTGTAATTTAAATTATACAACCGTGCCATTTTCTCTTGAGGAAAATCACTGCGTACACTGCCATCTACCCAACGCGTGGATGCCATATATGGCGTTAATTCGCCATCATAGCGTTTACTGGTGAGTCTAACGGGCGGAAATAATATCGGGACTGCACAGGATGCTAAAACGGCACTCCAGACCAACAAATCTGGTGATGTGTAGGCATTCATAATCCGCGCTTCTTGTGAAGCATCATAAGGGGCTACAGCTACATTGATGTGCAAACCAGAAATTTTAAATGCTTCCTCAAAGGTAATATCACCCAAATTTTCCACAAGGAATTTCTTTAGGTATTTCACATCAGCAAGCCCACCATTACCTTTTAAAAGTTCACTGAATTTACGAAAATGAAAAGCTTCACTAAAAAAGTTTTCACCATTTAAACGCGCTGAAATTTCTGAAGGTTTTGAAGTCCCTAGCATTGCCGTCATAATGGCCCCTGCACTCGAGCCCGATAACACCTTGGGCATCAAATCTTGCTCAAGTAAAGCTTTACATACTCCCGTATGAAACAAACCTAAGGTTGCTCCTCCAGAGAACATTAAGGCAGGTTGCCCATATGCTTTTTTACAATGCTGGAAAAAATCAATTTTTTCTGACAATGACAAACACTGACAAGCAGTTGAAGCAATAAAAGCCAGACTTTCACTGACTTCTTCCACATAATCTTCAATAATTTTTTTAGTTCCCATGTAAGTCGCAGTAAACAACATGGGATGAGCAATATTCGCAATGTCGTAGGTTAAACCTTCACGTAATATATACATGAGATCACGGGTACGTTTTTGCAGACGATAGCGTTTTAATAAAACTAATCGATGGGCAATAATTTCAGCATCAAAATAAGGTGAGCAGTTATCAAACTTCCATTCTTGAGCGCCAGATTCTTCATCTATTTTCAGCGCGATACTTTTCCATTCTTCATATGATTCGGCTGTTCCAAGTTGGCTTTTTAATTTTTTTATTCGATACGCTTGATGTGGATTAATATCTTGTGTGAAATCTTTAAATAACATACCTATCCCTCAAACACTTTCATTTTCATTCACTATCCATGATAGGGCATCAAGCATTACATTGACAGAAAACTCAGCGGATTATCATGACAAAAAATGCCTATTCCATTGGCAAATCACGACTAATTGATATACAGTTCTTAAGCAAAACTATCTTTTTTTATCTTTCAAACGTACAAGCTGAACAATCATGGCAACAATTAATTTACCTGACCATATCTTAGAAGCTCTTTCTACTGTACTCCAACAACTACAGCAGAATTTACCAGAACTGAAACAAGAAACTGACTTTTCAGCATCCGCTTATAAATGGCAAGACAAACAATTGAAAGCCATTCAACAACCGAAGAAAATTTATTTAGATGATTTAAAAGGGATTGAAAAGCAAAAACAAAAAGTAATCCAAAACACCTTGCAATTTCTCCAAGGTCTGCCAGCGAATGATGTGCTACTCACTGGCTCACGAGGTACAGGAAAATCCTCTATAGTCCGTGCTTTACTAACTCAATATGAATCTAAGAGTTTACGTTTAATTGAAATAGAACGTGATGATTTGTCAGACTTACCTGAAATTCAGAAGCTTATTCAAGATCGGCCTGAAAAATTTATTGTGTATTGTGATGATTTGGCTTTTAACGCAGAAGATGAAAACTACCGCAGTTTAAAAAGTGTGCTGGATGGTTCGCTACAATCAGGCTCAAGTAATTTTATTATTTATGCAACCAGTAACCGTCGTCATTTATTGCCTGAATTTATGCATGAAAATACGCCTGTTACACGTGTCGATGTGCCGCAATACACCGAACTTCATCCTCAAGAAGCGATTGAGGAAAAAATTTCATTGTCTGATCGTTTTGGTTTATGGCTGTCTTTTTACCCAATGGATCAGAAGCTCTATTTAGAAATTGTAGAACATTATTTAGCTAAAGCAGATACGGAATTTACTGATGAAGTTCGTGCTGAATCTTTAAGATGGTGTCAATTACGTGGTCAACGTTCTGGACGTGCCGCTTATCAGTTTTCCAAACATTGGATTGGCTCGCAACGATTGGCATCCTTTTAATTTTTCATCATTTCTGAAATAATGATCTAAAATCAAATGCACCATCATTTTAGATTGTTGTTTCAGTCGTTCGTATTTGCAAAAATTCTAGATTATTGATTGTTTAATATCTTCTCTTTCAAAACCCTGAATCCTTTTATTTAGGCGATATAAACAGCTGTGGTGATATACGTGTTTTATACATTGCAGTTTTGACATATCACAATGCCTTAAACGCTACCCAAGCTCTTTATGAATAGTATTTATTATTCAGAGAAATCACCCATTTTAAGGAATCCCCCATGACCGATAATGAACAAGTTTCATTAACGCCTAAGTCTGATGCCAAACCATTTTCACGCAGCTTTGACTTTTCACTCGACTTTGAAAAGATTAATTTTAGAAAGCGTCCGAAGTTATATCGCATTGGTCGTGGTGAAGAAGGTGTTTTATTGGTTGAACCGTATAAATCGGAAATTTTACCCTTTTGGCAATTTGAAGATGAAGCACAAGCCACTGAAAGTAGCGCAAAAATCTTTGCATTATTCTTAGATTATTTAGAGAAGAATGATTTTGTTGGCGCAGACATGGCAAGAAAATTTTTGCTCATGGGTTATACTCGTGCGCGTCGTTATGCAAATCATAAAAAAGGCACACATAAAACTGGCCGAAAAAATAAAGGTGCGACAGTCAAAGTTAAAGTGTTACTTAATGATGCTGTAACAACTGAAAAACTTCCACGCAGCCATACAGATGAAGTCAAAGCAACTGTGGCGAAAATTTTTAAAGATAAAAGCGATCAAGCAAAATTAAACCCAAAATATATTGAGCTTAAAGAGCAATTCAATCTATTGATTCGTCAAGACTAATTGAAGCATTCATTAAGAGCATCATAAAAAGAGTAATTTCTTAATGAGAAATTACTCTTTTTTATTGTTTCGAGTCTCTTTTTCAGTAATACGCGATTTAAAACCATTGATACTTCGATAAATGAAGATAAAAAAAGAGGCTTTCGCCTCTTTTCAAAATCCAATACTTATTCCTGCTCAGGATTGCTCAATTCCGTCATCGGCCAGCGCGGTGTCGTGGTTACCGACAAACCATCATGTTGCCCTGCTTTTAAACGCTGATAACCTGCAAAGGCAATCATTGCTCCGTTATCAGTACATAATGTAGGTTCTGCATAGTAAACCGTCGCTTTAATTTTTGCTAAATCGGCTTCTAACCGTTCACGCAAACGTGAGTTAGCACTTACACCACCCGCGATCACCAACCGTTTTAAACCCGTTTGCTTCAAAGCTTTAACCGATTTTTTAACTAAGGTATCGACCAAGGCTTCTTGAAAAGATGCAGCAATATCTGCTTCGCGGTTTTGACCGGCAACTTTTTTCAATTGAATTGAAACCGCAGTTTTTAAACCACTAAATGAAAAGTCCAATCCTTGATGTAACATCGGACGTGGAAAATCAAAAGCGGTTGCACTGCCTTGTAAGGCTAATTTAGAAACATTGGGTCCACCCGGATAAGCAAGCCCCATCATTTTTGCAACTTTATCAAAAGCTTCGCCTGCGGCATCATCAATCGACTCGCCAAGGAGTTCATATTGACCAATGCCATGTGCTGCCATAAGCTGAGTATGCCCACCAGAGACCAATAAAGCGACAAATGGAAATTCTGGCGGGGTTTCAGACAATAAAGGCGCTAACATATGACCTTCCATATGATGCACACCAATAGCCGGCTTATTTAATGCAAATGCTAAGGTACGACCAAATAATGCACCGGTCATTAACGCGCCCATTAAGCCAGGGCCGCGGGTATAAGCAATCGCATCAATTTCTGATTTTTGAATTTTACTTTCTTCAAGCAATTGATTCATTAAAGGAATTAGCTTACGCACATGGTCACGTGAAGCCAACTCTGGCACAACACCACCATATTCGGCATGCAATTTAATCTGGCTATATAGCACCTGTGCTCTTAAACCAACTTCACTGTCATAAAGTGCTAAACCTGTTTCATCACATGAAGTTTCTAAGCCAAGAACGATCATTAAACTGCCTTTTACCCGTATCTAAATATTGCTAACGCTATTATAGACTTGTGATATGAGATGTAAATGAGTAAAATACTGTCCTTCACTTGTGATCTAGGCAATCCAGCCTAGATCTTATCCATAACTTAATGAGGATTCTTCATGCCACAAGTTAAATTGAAAGAAGGCGAACCAGTAGACGTAGCTATCCGTCGTTTCAAACGTTCATGCGAAAAAGCGGGCGTTTTAGCTGACGTTCGTAAGCGCGAATTCTACGAGAAACCAACTCAAGAACGTAAGCGCAAAAAAGCTGCTGCTGTTAAACGCTACCAAAAGAAATTGGCGCGTGAATCAGTACGTACTACTCGCCTTTACTAAGATTAATTTGTGATTGACTGCCTGGACTAAATAAATGACGACTTTAAAAAACCAAATAACTGAAGTTTTGAAAGCAACTATGCGTGCTAAAGAAATGTCTAAGTTAACGGTAATTCGTGGTCTACAGGCGGCAATTAAGCAAATTGAAATCGATGAGCGCGTAGAGCTTGATGATAGTCGAGTTCTTGCGGTCATTGAAAAGCAAATCAAACAACGTAAAGAATCGATTAAAGCCTTTGAAGGTGCTAATCGACAAGACTTAGCTAGTAAGGAACAAGCCGAAGTTGAGATTATTTCTCAATTTCTACCAGCAGCTATGACTGAGGAAGAACTTGATTCAATCATTGCACAGACAATTACTGCGCAAGAAGCTACTAGCATGAAAGATATGGGTAAGGTGATGAATTCTCTACGTCCGATCATAGCCGGACGTGCCGATCCTGCACAAGTTTCTGCAAAAATTAAAGCAAAACTTGCGTAATCCCGCGCTTATCAAATTTATTCTTTAACGTTGAACTGCCTTTTTTTCAAAGACAGTTCAAAAGTTGTTATTTTCTATTTCAGATCACACTGAACATTATATTTTTTCAGAATTAACATTTCTTTTGACGACATTACTTGATCAATTACATCTTGCTTAGTCATTTGTCTAAATTGACGATCCAAAGCCCCTCTATTTTGATCCGCCGCTTGATATAACCGCTCAACATAATCCCCAACAATTCCACAGAATTGTATCTGTTGCTGTGGTGTGAAATTGCTCTGTCGCGCATCTAAACCACTAAAAAAATTCCTTGTTTCCTGCTTATATTGGTTAGATATTTTTTCCACTGCTGCTACATATTGCTCTACGCTTGCAAAGACACCACCTGACGCAGAACACCCCAATACCAATAAGCAAAATAATATTTTTTTCATAAATCAATCAATACAGGTCATCGTTAAAAATATAAATTCAAACTAAGATTATCATATACTTAGCAACTTTAGCGGTAGATTTCATTCATCTATATGCAAAAAAGATGGTTTGTATTCTAGGTAAGCCTGTTCCGTTGGTGCTGGCAATTGACCACTGGTTACTGTTCCCAAGCGTAAACGTATAACATCAGGTAGATCCACCCGATAAGAATAAATAGGACTACCACACTCTTGGCAAAAAACACGTGCTTTATGAGGACTATGAAAATACTCTTTTAAAAATTTAATACCACTGCTAATCTCGAATTTAGATTTATCTAACGGGCTATTCCAACCAAATAGAGAACCTTGAGCACGTTGGCAGTGCTTACAATAACAGATGATTGTTTTTTCAATCTCGGCATGATAACGATACGTTACCAACCCACATAAGCATTGCCCTTCGATCATATCCAACCTCCTTCTTTTTATTATCTTTGCGGTAAAAAATCATCCTGAATTAAATTTTTAGCTGCCGCTCTTTTTGCATTTCACTCAGTCGTATTTTAAGTTTTGCAGACAATCCTTCATTATTTTTAAGTAAACGCTCTGCGTGCAATAATGACTTAATTGCATTTTCTTCCCAACCCGACCAATACTCAACCTCTGCACGATAACGTAATACATTCACCGTTCTAAAAGGCGATTGTTGATCAATATTTGCAGCTTGTTGCATCAATCGCCAAGCACCAATGTCTCGCGGATTTTTATTGCTAAAACGCTGGATTAAGCTCAAGGCTTGCCCCGCTTCCTTTTGACGGATCAATACTTCAGCCAACTTAAAAGCTAAAGCTCTATTTTCAGGCATAATTCGTGCGGTTGATTGAATCGCTTTATATGCTTCCTCTACTTTATTTTGCCCCAAATAAATATCTGTTTGAATCAAAACCATCAAATTATTTAAGCGCTGATGCATCTTTGCCTGATCTAAAGCTTGCTGAGCTAAAACATAGTCGCCTTGTTTTAAATAAAATGCAGATAAAGCCAACTGTCCCGAAAAATTTTTACGATTTGCCAAAATCTGTAATTGTTGTTCCGTTGCCTGATTAGAGATCACCATACTGTACCATTTCAGTATTTCAAAATCTTCATCATGCAAATTCGATTTCACTTGAGGCAATTGATTTGCCCGTAAGCGCGCTTCACTCATCCGCTCCGTGCTCAGTGGATGCGTTAACCAAAAATCAGGTAAAAAAGACACTTGGCTCGTTGCACGATGCATCACCTCAAAAAAATCAGCCATACTCTGTGGGTTATAACCCGCTGAATACATATATTGCATACCAATACGATCGGCTTCGCGCTCTTGGTTACGGCTATAATTCAACTGCTTATCCATTAATGCGGCTTGTGTCCCCAACATTACAGCTGTACCAACATCACCATCCGCTTGCGAAGCAACCAACGCTCCCACCAAAAGCCCAGCTAAAGTCAGTAAACCTTGCCCCTTAAATGCCTCTTGTGATCGACTGTAATGACGTTGTGATACATGTGCCACCTCATGCGCCATTACACCTGCCACCTCATCCATATTTCGAGCAGAGGTAATTAAGCCTGCATTCAGGGCAAATAACCCACCGGGAACAGCAAAAGCATTAATTTGAGCATCGTTAATGACCACTAAGCCTATCGGCTGCCCAAGCTGAGTTTGACTTAAAATATGTGAAAATACATTGAATAATTGATCTTCTAACCATGGGTTTTGCATTACTGGCATGTGTCTTTGCACTTCGCGAAAGACCTTCTCCCCAATCATTTTTTCTTTTTGCTGGTCAATTAAACCAATCCCACTACCAATTTCAGGAACACTAAACTGTGGCACAGCATTCAGATTAGCACTGTGCGTTGTCCCCATGACTGAAATCAAAGCTGTACTACAAGCCAATAAAAACCGTTTCAATGCTATATACTCAAACTGCTTTTTTTCAATTTATCAGACTATAGCATTGAAAATTGAAGACATTTGCAATGAAGTGTTATTAAATTTTAAGAAAATACAGGATTGACGATATAAGGTGGGGTTCGCCCTTCAAGTGCGTCCACCACATTACGATAGGCGAGTTCAGCCATTTTTTTACGCGTCTCTGCGGTAGCAGAACCGACATGTGGCAAGGTCACCACATTATCCAAATGAAAAAGTTCCGATTCTTGTAAAGGCTCTTTCGCATATACATCCAGTCCCGCAGCAAAAATTTTGCCAGCCTTTAAAGTATCAATGAGTGCCTGTTGATCCACCACAGAACCACGAGCAATATTGACAAAAACCGCATGGGGTTGCATGTTATCAAATTCAGATTGACCAATTAATGCTTTAGATTCGGCATTTAAATCAACAGCAACCACAATAAAGTCAGACTGTTGCAACAACTCATTCAAAGCGCAATATTTTGCATTTAAAGGCTGTGCTAATTCTAATTTTTCACGGCGGTTATGGTACAGAATATTCATATTAAAACCATAAAAACCACGACGTGCCACAGCAGCACCAATATTGCCTAGACCAATAATACCTAATGTTTTACCAAAAATATCATGTCCAAATTGCGCTTCACCTACAGTACGTTGCCAATGACCTTGCTTGGTCCATTGATCTAAATAAGGCACTTTTCGCGCAGCACTCATCAGCAAAGTAAAGGCTAAATCAGCCGTGGTTTCGGTCAATACATGCGGTGTATTGGTTAACCAAATTTTTTTCTGATTCAAATAAGCGAGATCATAATTATCATAACCAACACTCACACTGGAAATAATTTTAAGCTGCTGTGCCGTCGCCAAATTACTTTCATTCAGTAAACGCCCTGCACCAATCATGGCATCCGCATCTTTGACCTGTTCGCGTATTTGCTCATTCACATCACCCTGTTTGGGGTTAATCACCACCACATGATATTGAGCTTGTAAGCGCTGAAGTACATCTTGATCTAGCTGACTAAAAACCACAACTTTCTTATTCATATCCCATCCGTGCTCTGATTACTTTTTTTGCATAAATTGCCATAGGCGTTTTTTCAATAATGGCTGATCGAGCATTTCTTGCAAGCTAGCCAAATTTATACTTTTGGGGTCAGCTAAATAAGGCAGCTGCCCGATTAAAATAATGTTTTTATCTGCACTAATAGCATCCAAGAAACCTTGCACATAACTGTCTACGCCACGACTATCTTGGAAATTAAGCAAAGAAAATGGCCACTGTAGCTCATAATATTCAGCCTGAAGTGCCTGCTGAATATTATTCCAAAGCTGCTGTTGCTCAGCTGTCATTTCCGTGGCATCAACAACAATGACACAGTCGGGCAAGCCAAAAGCTTGTAATTGAAAAGGCGCGATCTGTAGCGCTGGACGCTCTTCAACACTCAAAGCCACAGCTTGAGCTGGTACTTCTTTTATCACGGATGGTGTGATTAAAGCTTCTGTCCGCTCAAGTACTTTAGGCTGCTCAACCTGAGGTGCTATCGGTATTTCAGGCTGAGATTTCGCAATAACAATTTCAGTCAAATATTCAGGTGCAGCCTGATCTCGCCAGATCGATGACGATGGCATATTCTGACATGCAACATCCTTAGGAATCCAAATATCAATTCCTAATGTCGCCAGTATGTCACGCTGATGCCCTATCATCTTTTTTCATCACCAATTTAATGCTTGGTATTCTAACGATAATATCTATATTTTGCTGTGCTTTTATTGACGATTAGTTTAATCATCACTCATCTATAATTTTATCTCACTCTACTCACACAATCATCAAACTATTTTTTTTCTGCATTTGTTCAACAATTTCACTGGTTTCAAAACCAAAACGCCAATACAGCAATTGTAATACGTCTAATTCATCTTGAGTGATAATACGATCATTCCACAAACACAACTCTGCAATCCCCAAAATACTTAAACGGTCACGCAATAGCAAACCTGCGATATCATTCAAAATTTCAGCCAAATCAATCGGCTCATCTGAAATTTCTGTATACATTTCCAATTCTTTCGCACCGAGTACACGCTTTAGAATTTTTTCACGTACATCAAGCTGATTTAGGCTATTAATCTGCTGCACATGCAATAAGGCATCAATCAAACGTACAATATCGGGTTTTACTTCCCCCAGAGACGTTGGCATATGCAACGGTAGAAGATTCAATTCAAATTTCACATATTCAAGCAGCAATTCATCCAACAGCCCAATTTCACCATCTTCTTGAATAATCCGAGCCAATTTGGTTAAAAATTGCCGTGCAATTGTGGCTGGCATACCACCAATATTTTTACATGCATCATAAAAAATAGAAATATGTACACGACCATCCAAATTCAGCAAAGAATCGACAATTGCGCGGCTGACCTCTGCATCTGCTGGAATAAATTCACGATACTGGCGAATCATTAAAATTGCCACCATGACTTCGCGCGAACCCGTCGCCGTCTGCAAAGCCCTTAATATCAACTCTGGACGCTGCATATTATGGCGTATTTCCGGATTTAAAGGCTTAATGGCATCCTTAATAGCAAAACTTATTGGTGATAAACGCAATAGTGGCAAGGGTTGTGGCGAACTCCATGGCAGATATATTTCACTATTCATTTCCTCTAAGGATCGAAATAAACTAAATAACGGCTGATTGCGTAGTTTTTTTAAATTTTCGAGCTGTAAATCTTGCACCAAACCCGGATTCAGCTCATAAATACGCTGTTCAATCGCTGGATGGATATTCATCCAATTTTGCGGACTTAAAGAGTTGGCAAAACACATATGTGAAATAGATTCAGCATACTCACTATGAATTTGCGAGCCTGAATGATGCACATAAATTCTTAATAGCGTCTGAACATTGGCATCATTTTGAATAAGGCGCTTGGTTTTTTGATCATTTTTAAAGGTTCGACTACCCAAAGATATATATTTGATAAAACGAGTAATCAAAATCCCAAGGCTTCCAATCAACCAAATAACACCCCCAATTGCAACAAAGGAAGTCGCAAATTTATGGGTATGAGCTTGACCGTGCTTCGTAAAACCCAGCTTGGCAATTTTACTGCCCCACTGGCTAAAAGTAGTTAAACTGCTGTAGAGAATTTTTAATCGCGTATTTTCTGCCGTATCACCCGATAAAATTTTATTAAATTCATGGCTTAACAAGCCATAAAGCTCCAATTCATCTAAATTTTGTAAAGCACCCCAAGTCAAAATAATGACAATATCCCGCGGATAAAACCCAGCAGTCAGTGCATTGACACCAACTTCATCCGGAAGTACATATACAGCGGGTGTCTCAATTAAAAAGGTATTCGCCAATTGCTCAGTTACTCTTAAAGCAACATTTTCTTCAGGAATACTTTCAATTAAACTGAGCCGACGAGCACCCAACTGTTTTGCAAGCGAATGTCCACCTGAACGAAATACATAGAACTCGTAAAGCACAGAAATGGTCATCACACTAAGCAACAACACAATGAGATAAGGACTTAATGCATGCCAAAAGATAGACTGAGTTGAATCAAGATAAAAGACCAACAAGCCCAAAATCGTATTTAAAATGAATAGCGTTAACAGTACCGCGAGTATACAAACACTTGCAGACCAAACCATGTTTTTATTTTTAATGAAAGAATAACCCACGCTCTTCAATGTAAAGATCCTCTATTACATTGTCTTTATTGAACTATCATAAATGAAAAAAGCGGGAAATTCCCGCTTTTCATCGAATTAAAGAAGAATTTTATTCTTCTTTTACTCCAGTAAGATCAACTGATGCGGCATCAATATTCACATCAATATAACCACCTTTCGCTTTTTTTGCAGAATCATTACGTTTACGTTCAAGCTCATCTAAATAAGCTTCATCGATTCCGCCTGCAACGTACACACCATCAAATACAGAACAATCAAATTCCTGTAATGCTGGCACTTTACTGGTACGCACTGCACCTTTTAAATCTTCCAAATCTTGGAAAATTAAACGATCTGCACCAATAATTTCACGGATCTCTTCAACGCTACGACCAGAGGCAATAAGCTCATCTTTCGCAGGCATATCAATACCATACACGTTTGGATATTTCACCATAGGTGCAGCAGAAGCAAAAAATACTTTTTTCGCACCTGCATCACGTGCCATTTGAATAATTTCGTTACAGGTCGTACCACGAACAATCGAGTCATCCACCAGCAATACATTCTTGCCTTTAAACTCAAGTTCTACTGGGTTTAACTTTTGACGAACTGATTTTTCACGCTGTTTCTGACCCGGCATAATGAAGGTACGTCCGATATAACGGTTCTTCATAAAGCCTTCACGGAACTTCACACCAAGAATATTGGCCAGCTCTAAAGCTGAAGTACGTGATGTATCTGGAATTGGAATCACAACATCAATATCGTGTTCCTCTCCCCATTCACGTGAAATTTTATAGGCAAGTTTTTCACCCATTTTCAAACGTGCTTTGTATACCGAAATACCGTCAATAATCGCATCTGGACGCGCAAAATAAACGTATTCAAAAATACATGGACGATATTCTGGGTTTGTTGCACATTGCTGGGTAAAAATCTCACCTTCCGATGAAATAAAGATTGCTTCACCCGGCTCAATATCACGTTCAACTTTAAAACCTAAAGCTGTAATCGCAACAGATTCAGAGGCAATGATGTATTCCATGCCTTGTTCAGTTTCGCGTGAACCATAAATCAGTGGACGAATACCATTTGGATCACGAAAGCCAACCAAACCCTGTCCAGTGATCATTGCCACAACACCATAAGCACCTTTACAACGCTCATGAACACGTGAAACCACTTTAAAAATATCTTCTGGAGTTGGATTCAGCTTGCCATTTTTTTGCATTTCATGTGCAAATACATTTAACAATACTTCTGAATCTGAATCCGTATTCATATGACGAAGATCTGTCTTAAACAAATCATCGTGAATTTCTTCAGCATTGGTCAAGTTACCATTATGTGCCAAAGTAATCCCATAAGGTGAGTTCACATAAAATGGCTGTGCTTCTGCACTGCTTGATGAACCCGCTGTAGGATAACGCACATGACCAATACCGTAATTACCTAGCAATGCACGCATATGACGCGTATGAAAAACATCGCGCACCATACCGTTGTCCTTACGTAAGAACAACCGCCCTTCATGACAAGTTACTATTCCGGCTGCATCCTGACCACGATGCTGTAACATCGTTAATGCATCAAACAACATTTGGTTAACAGGTGACTTACCAGCTATACCAACTACTCCACACATAGCAACCTCGCAAACACGCTAGGATTAATAAAAAGGATTATTTGTTGATTCATCTGTACGCGCTGCATGCTTCTGCGTTTTATCAGATGATGAGCCTGAAGATTTCGATGCATCTTCAGACTTAATATGATCAAGCGCGTCATGTGCCGCGTCTTTTGAAAGTTTGGTTGCCCATGGCGCATAAGGCATCAGGCGTTGTACAAGTTTAGATTGTTTCCAATGGGGCGAACTTTCCACCCAAGGACCAATCCCCTGCATAGTAATCAGTACAATCAATAAACCTTTTAAAGAACCAAAAGCACCACCCGCTAAACGGTTTAATGGTCCTAGTTTCAAGCTCTTTAATATTTTATTGAGTAACGCAGTAATAATCCAAGTTAAAACCACAATCACCAATACAATAAATGCAAAAGCTGCTATTTTTTGTACCACTGGATCTTGACTCAACGAGACCATCGAAGGTGCTAGGATGACTGCATATTTTGCACCAATAATCAGTGCAAAAATCCATCCTACCAAGTTCGCAAAGGCTGTAACCAATCCTTGTCGCAAACCGTTTAGCCCTCCAATGAGCAAAATAATGAGTACAAAGATATCCAGTGTATTCATGATGATTTTAGAGCATCAACACAATCTTTAATTAGTGTTGGCCCTGTATATATGAGGCCACTATAAATTTGTACAAGGTTTGCACCTGCATCTTGTTTAGCCAAAGCTTGTTTACCTGACAAAATACCACCAACACCAATCAATGGAATTTGACCATCCAAGGCTTTTGAAAATGCTGCCAAACATGCTGTGCTTTTCTCAAACACTGGCGCGCCAGATAAGCCACCTGCCTCATCCGCATATTTAAGATTTTCCACGCCTTCACGTGACAAAGTCGTATTGGTCACAATCAAACCATCAATTTTAAATTGGAGTAATTGCTTTGCAATAAATTCGATATCTTCAGCGCTTAAATCTGGGGCAACCTTAAGAACAAGCGGTACGTAATGTTGATGTTCTTCTGCCAATTCAAGCTGACGCTTTCTTAACGTCTCTAACAATTCAGTCAGTGCATCACCGCTTTGTAAGCTACGCAAATTTTTGGTGTTTGGCGATGAAATATTCACTGTCACATAAGAAGCGTAGTTATAGACTTTTTCAAGACAAATAAGATAATCATCGACTGCATTTTCGACTGGGGTATCGGCATTTTTACCAATGTTAATCCCCAAAATTCCTTTGAATTTTGAAGCTTTGACATTTTCGACCAGTTTATCTACCCCATCATTATTAAACCCCATACGGTTAATAATGGCTTTGGCTTCAACTAAACGGAATAAACGAGGATGCGGATTACCCGCTTGTGGACGTGGTGTAATGGTTCCAATTTCAATAAAACCAAAGCCTAGTCCAGCTAAGGCATCAATATAAGCGCCATTTTTGTCTAAACCTGCCGCCAAACCCACTGGATTCGGGAATTGAATTCCCATACAAGTAACGGGTTTAGGGGCAATGCTTTGACGCATCATGCCCATACGATGGGCTGATTTCAATAACGATAGTGTTAGCTCATGTGCACGCTCTGGTGCTAAAGAAAACAACAAAGGGCGAGCAAGAGAATATAACATATCTGTAAAAGTCTACTGCTTTTTAAGTCGCCATATTATAGGCATAGCCTATAGAAAACACCATGCTTAGCAGGTCTTTATTTTCACCCATTATTGCACTGTCGCTGTTAATTTAATCTGCCCCGCATCCGAAATTAATTCTATTTTTTCAAGACTTAGTCCCATTTGTGCTAATTGCGTTAAAAAATTGGCTAAAATTGCATAATTTGCATGTGTAGCCACAATCTGAATTTGTTCACCTGCCTGTTGCGATGCAACCGATAACCCCTGCTGCTGAGCAACACGCTGAACTTTATCCGATGCGCTTAATTGCAAATCATCGGCAGGCTTCATGGTCACTGCATTACTTTGCATCCAAACCATCATGTCTTTTAAATCATTCACCCTGTTTTGCTGTTTTTCTGCGGCTGCATGCATATACCAAAGCGCTGAACCCACTGCGGCAACCACCACAACAATCGTGGTAAAAACCACCATATAGCGCTCACGTACAGACAAGCGTTCAAGATAATCGGTGATTTTTTCCATCGATTGCTCAATGGAATTGTGTATTTTTTCTGCTGTTTTCATTATTGTATTTTCACCAATCCAATGACACCCGCGCCATTCGGCTGAATATTTCCTAATTCAACCTTAAAGCCTTGTTGGTTAAGCTGCTGAGTCAAACCTTGCAATGTAGCAGCAGAATTGGCTTTCAATTCCATATTTAAAATAGAGGTCTCATAATTGACACGATTAGCAACAATCTGATTTTGCATGAGGACTGGACCAACACGACTTAATAACTGTAAAGATTGCGTATTGGCACCTTTGTTTAAGCGCACATGACTTTCAAACTGACTTTTTAAATTCTGCTCAGTGACGCGGCTACTCTGCCCAAACCAGGATTTGTATTGATCAATGGCTTGCAGCGCAGTCTGATCTGCAACTTTTTTATACTTATACCAACGTGTCGCATCATAGCTAAACTGAACTACCAGTGCAGCAATCAGCACAGCAGCACATGCCTTCCAATAGCCCGAAATCCCTGTCGCAGTTTTTGCTTTAGGCAGAACATTAAAGGGATGATTCTTGGCTTTTTTTAATATCGGCACTTCATAATGAAAAGTTTCAATCTGATCAGATGCCACCATAGCTTCAAGGCTCTGCATTTGCTCAGCCGTAAAATTACTAATCTTATAATGCTGCCCTTGAGGCTGATAATCTAAAAATAAAGCCAAATCATCAACCGAATTCCCCATAAATTCATTTTCACGTACCAGTAAACACCCCGATACATTGGCAATGACTGTTTGCCCCACATCAGGACTTGGCAAAATTAAAAAATCTGGCAACAAGGAAATAACTTTAACTGGAATCAAGGTTAAGGCATGTTGTAGCATTTCAACCGTCGTATTTGCGACACCCAAAATAATGAGCTGATCTGGATTCTGAAAATGATGCAATACTTTCATTGAATCAATGGGCAAAACCACAAATTCTTCAAGTAGATATTTAACCCCATCCACACCTAATTTTTTATATTGTGGCTTGGAAAAAGTTTGTTGAAGCATTTGCACATCACGGCTTGGAAAAAACGCAACCGCTTCTTCGCCATGATAGGCTTGAGTCTCTTGAATTAAATGCTCAAGACTAGAGGCTTGATACCAGCTCTCTCCAGTTGACCATTGCCAAACCCCATTGGCTTCAGGCATCCATAAATACAACATTAATGTTTTTCTGCCGTTTTAATTAATATTTTATGCGTTTGGAATAAAACTTTTTAACTGTGTAGATAACCCAGTTGCAATGACTGCTTGCTCATAAATACGCGCTTCAGCCAGAGCATAGGGATGAAAAGCTTCCGCGGTCAATAATGATGAAATATGTGCAACCACATTCATATGACAAACCACAACAATAGATTCATAAGGCAACTGAGACAACCACTCAACCGCCAATTTCGCATCATCTTCAGGCTTAATTTTATCGCACAGCATCACAGGCACATCATTAAAATAATGTTGCAGATGTGCCAAGGTTTCTTGTGCACGTAATAAACGACTAACCACAAATACATCAGGTTGAATCACATCCTTTAAATATTCTGCAACTTGCTGTGCTTGTCTGTGCCCTCGCGCAGTTAATGGACGTTTATCATCATTCCCATTGACCGCTGGAGAGGCTTCACCATGACGAACTAAAGTGAGTTGCATTAAAATTTCCTTATTTTCAATATGCAGCAATTATACCTGAGCTTTATGACAGCGCGAATTTATTCAATTATATTGAAAAAATTACACTTCATTATGCGGTAAAACAAACTCTACATCACTACGATGGCCATTTTTCATTAATGACAGTGCAATACTTAAAGGTGGTGCACCTTCAAAAATCACATTATATAAAGCACTGGTAATGGGCATATATACATCTAATTCTTCAGAACGGCTTCGCACCTGCACAATGGTATTAATACCCTCTGCCGTTTGACCCAATTCAGTGGTTGCTTGTTCCAACGTCTTACCCGAACCCAGCGCAAAGCCCACTTGATAGTTACGACTTAAAGGACTGCTACAGGTCGCAAATAAATCTCCCACACCAGACAGACCTAAGAATGTCAGCGGATTCGCGCCCAACTTAACCGCAAAACGACTCATTTCAGCCAACGCACGGGTTAAAATCATACTTTTGGTATTTTCACCCACTTTGTAAGCAGCTGCCATTCCCATTGCAACAGCATAGATATTCTTTAAAGCACCGCCCAGTTCTACACCATGTACATCATCACTGGCAAAGACACGGAATAATGCACTGTGTAAAGCTTGTTGCACCGCATAACGCACCAGTTCTGACTGACTTGCAATCACAGTTCCTGCTGGCTGTCCCGCCATAATTTCTTTGGCTAAATTTGGCCCCGACAGCACACCATAAGGCACTTCAGGTAATTCTTCACGAATGATGTCACTCATAAAGCTAAAGGTTTTGGCTTCAATCCCTTTGGTTAAAGATACAACTGCCTGAGAAGTAATGAATGGTTTAATTTGTTTAAGCACATGACGAAAAGAATGACTAGGAATCGCCACCAAAATAATATCGCGATTACAAATTGCCGTTTCTAAATCTGTCACCGCCTTCAAACTAGACTCTAAAGTAAAATCGGCTAAATAGCGTTTATTTACATGCGTTTGATTAATTTCTGCTGCTGCCGCTTCATCCCGAATCCAAATCATGGTATCGCAGCCATTTCGAGCTGCGGTATTGGCCATTGCAGTACCGAAACTACCACCACCCAAAACTGTTACACGTAACGCAGTTTTTTTATCAACTGAAACAGGCTCAACAAGATCTGAAAATTTTAACTCTGACATTATTTTTATATCTCGACTCAGTATTTAATGACTCAGTATTCAATAAAGTTATTTATTCCAATAACTGACATAATTTTGTGTATTTATTTCTGCACGTGCTGGAATAGCTTTAACTGCCGTTCCAATATAAATAATTCCAGAAATTAAATCATCTTTCGTTAGACCCAAAAGTTGTTTAAATAAATTTGACTCAACCACAGCACCACTACGCCACATCGTTGAAAAACCTTGAACTTGCAGTGACAACAAAAAGTTCTGTATCGCAGCACCCGTACTTAAGGTTTGCTCAAAATTAGGAACTTTCGGATGCGGCTGAAACCGGGTCAATGCCACAACCAAAAGTGGTGCACGAAATGGATGATGTTTAACCCGCTCCAACTGCGTCTGATCAGTCTCACCCAAATCGGCCAAAGCTTTAGATAACAACTCACCAAAAGCGCCTCGCTGATCACTAGGAATAACAATGAAACGAGTCGGCTTTAAACGATGATGATCTGGCGCAGTGAGTGCCGCTTGAAAGGCTTTTTCCAACTGCTCTGCATTCGGTGCAGGCTCGACCAAATGACCAATCGACTGACGTTGATGAATATTATAATGAACCGTATCTACCACTGAATCCGTCATTGGTTTCTATATCTATGTACTAAAATATTTCAATAAGATTAGCATACTCTTATTCAGATTCTCTAGAGCGATGAACCAATGTACTCTACTCAATTCCAATCTTACAGATTAATCAGTCACAGAGCGGCCATATAAAACTGCATATTTTATACAAGTCTTTCAAAAATCATCCAAAAAGTTATGCTCAAATAGCCTTTATTGTTTTGAAAATAAATAAGGGGAAGAAATGAATAAATTTTTCACGCTATGTTCTACAGTTGCCGCCACGCTAGTATTAACTGCCTGCGCATCAAACCCAACTGCATCCTTAGCGATTCAAAAAGAAAATAATCAATATGAAGTCACTGGTGTAGGGAAAAGTAATTTAATTGCTAAAAACAATGCAATTGCTGCCGCAAACACGACCTGTGGTAAAAAAGCCACTGCTGTCATTATTGATGAAAAAACTGAATATAACGGTGCGTTAAAAGGGGTTGTCGATGAACAAACTGGACAAATGATTCAAGCGGCAGCAAGCGTTATAGGCACTTTAGCAGGAAAAAATGGTAGCCTTGCTCGAGATGAAGATTATCAAACTACGCTCACTTTTAAATGTCGAGCAAACTAAGTCATTGCACAATCACTTAATCCCAGCCATGCATTAATAATGCTTAAAACATTTCAAAAAAGCCGCTTTAAATTAAGTAATGCTAATCAGTTAAGGGGTTTACAATCAACTCCTTAGCTTTTTAGTTATTCAAGACAGATATTTATAATTTTAAATCAAATATTTTAATTTAATTCGTTACTTTAAATAACCCCAAATGAGAAGCCTCAAAATATATTTTGAGTTCGCAAGATACGGATGACATTTCCACGTATAAAATAACACCATAAATTTAAAATAAAAAAACCAGTCAATTTCTTAACTGACTGGCATTCGCTTTAAATAAGCGGCTTTTTACATTTTATGTGATTGGGTTTTGAAATTAACAATAACCCTCTAAACGCGTTAAAGGTAGTTTTTGACCAATCGCTTTTTCAATTTCTGGAAGATAGAACGCATCATCTTCAGACAAGAAACTAATACTCACGCCACTTGTACCCGCACGACCTGTACGGCCTATACGGTGTACATAATCATCAGACTGTTCTGGCAAGGTAAAGTTCACAACATGTGAAACACCATCCACATGAATACCTCGACCTGCAACATCGGTTGCAATCATAATATTATGCTGACCATTTTTAAATTGATCTAACATTTTCAAACGCTTGTCTTGTGCAATTTCACCAGACAACATCACCACTTTATAACCATCTCTTTTTAAATGATCATAAAGTTTACGCACTTGATCACGACGATTGGCAAAAATCATAACTTTCTCAATCGGTTCATCGCGCAAAATTTCTTGCAATAACTTATACTTATCCGTTTTTGCAACCATATAAACGCGCTGTTCAACATCTGCATTGGTTTTCTTTTCTGGTTCAATTTCCACAGTCACTGGTTCAAATAACCACTGTTGTGCCAAATTTAAAACATCATAACTAAAGGTTGCCGAAAACATCAGCGTTTGACGCTGCTCTTTACGCGGCGAATAACGCACAATTCGTTTGACCGATGGGATAAAACCCATATCCAATAAACGGTCTGCTTCATCAATGACTAAAAATTCAATTTGGTCTAACCAAACTTCTTTTTGTTCAACGAAATCAATTAAACGACCTGGTGTTGCCACGATAATATCGACAAATTGCTTATCAAGTTGTGCTTTTTGCTTATCAAAATCTACACCACCCAACAAAGTGACTAAATGTAAATCTGTAAATTTGGTTAAATCTTTAGCATCACTTTCAATTTGCAAAGCCAACTCACGCGTTGGTGCAAGAATCAGCGCACGTGCTTCACCGCGAAAGCGTTGTTCTTTAATCGGATTATTGAGCAAATCATTAATTACACTAACGAGAAAAGCAGCTGTTTTACCCGTACCCGTCTGCGCACGACCAATCGCATCATGTCCAGCCAAAGTGAATTTTAAAACCTTTTCCTGAATGGGCGTCATTTCCTTAAAACCTAAAGCATCAATAGCTTGTTTAAGTTTCGGATGTAAATTTAAGGTTTCAAAACCAGATGACATAAAAATGTGCTCTAACGTAATAATCAGGAAAAATAGTAGCCTATTATAAACAAAAACGCCCCAAATTACATTGGGGCGTTCTCATGAATAATCAGGCGATTAGTCTAAAGGTTGTACTTCTTCAGCTTGGAAGCCTTTTTGACCTTTAACTACGCTGAATTCAACGCGTTGGCCGTCACGAAGTGAACGGTGACCGTCACCTTGGATAGCGCGGAAATGAACGAATACATCGTCGCCGCCATTACGTTGAATAAAGCCGAAGCCTTTAGTGTCGTTGAACCATTTAACTACGCCTTGTTCACGAGCTGTCATAAGTTAATCCTCATTGTATCTAAAAGAAGGACCACCCGGTGTTGCAAACAGCAGACCAAACAAGGTTTAAAAATATTTATTATTTCTAAGCTTGTAATCATTCTGTATAACTATTAACAAAATCCCGGTTACATCCATTTGTAAAATAGGATTTAAAACAATTTATGGTTGTGTTAAATCCCAGTACGCGACGAGCTTAACATGGGTTAAAAACAATTCATACCCTTTTTTTTGATTAATCGTCTTTTTAATTCAGCATATTTTTTAACTAGTTATTTGTAATTTTAGATATAGCGACTATAGGCCTATAACACATGAAATATTTGGGTTTTGGCACTGAATTTGCTAATATTTCTACATACCTAAATGTTGTGAAGCCTGTCTTAGCTATATGAGTGATATCGAACAAAATACCAACATTATTGATGCAATGGGGCAACCATGTCCTATGCCTCTATTGTTGCTTAAACGCGCACTTAAGAAGAGTCCGGCGCAGCATTTTCTACTAAAATCGTCTGATCCGCACAGTCAGATCGATATCACGCGGTATTGCGAAATCCATCATTTAACTTGCGTTTTGAAACAAATTAATGAGCATGAATTTCACTACTTCATTGAATCTTAATTCTTTTCAATTACACTAAGTCTATTCACATTTGCATAAAAGTTTACATTTCTATACCCAATTTTCCATTATTCAGTGGAAGATTGGATTAAGATAAATTCAATTGTTGGGTAAAAATGAAATCCCTAAGGAGAACACATGAGTGACAGCAGCAATCAATTGATGCCCCTGTCATTATCGGCGCCAGGGGTAAATCTCGGTGCTTATATCAGTACTGTCAATCAGATTCCTATTTTAACGGCTGAACAAGAAAAAGAGTTAGCCGAGCGCTATTATTACGAGCAAGATTTAGACGCAGCAAAAATGCTGGTGATGTCGCATTTGCGTTTTGTGGTGCATATTGCCCGTAGTTATGCAGGCTATGGCTTGCCGCAGGGCGACTTAATCCAAGAAGGCAACTTAGGTTTAATGAAAGCCGTTAAGCGCTTTGACCCCAATATGGGCGTGCGTTTAGTCTCTTTTGCGGTGCATTGGATTAAAGCTGAAATTCATGAATATGTGATTCGTAACTGGCGCATTGTTAAAATTGCAACAACCAAAGCTCAGCGTAAACTTTTTTTCAATTTACGCAGCTTAAAAAAATCGAGTAAAAAACTCACACTCGATGAAGCAAAATCTATTGCCAATGACTTAAATGTAACACCAGAACAAGTCTTGGAAATGGAAGGTCGACTCACTGCCTATGATGCTGCCTTTGAAGCACAAGGTGATGATGACGATGAAGGTTCAACACATGTTGCACCCGCATTGTATTTAGAAGATAACCGCTATGATCCAGCGCGTCTTGCCGAAGAGGAAGACTACGAGGAACAAAGTAGCTCTGCCCTTCATAGTGCAATGGATCAGCTCGATGATCGTTCACGCAACATTTTACAGCGCCGTTGGTTAGACGATGAAAAATCGACGCTACATGAATTGGCTGCTGAATATAATGTCTCTGCCGAACGTATTCGTCAGTTAGAAAAAAATGCAATGGAAAAAATTAAAGTTGCAATGTCTTCTAATTAAACAATTGAACTGATTTTATTGCATAATTAAAGAAAGGGCTGCGTGCCCTTTCTTTGTATTTAGGCATTGCTATTGTTGCTTTTCGCCTTTCGTGTAAAGCCGAAAATATGTTAAGGTTAGGCGCAAATTTACTCATATGACAATTGCTTATGTGGATTGCAATTTCAGCCCTTAACTTAGCACTTGCCGTCATGCTTGGCGCATTTGGTGCACATGGCTTAAAATCACACGCGACCGAAGCTCAACTGGCATGGTGGCAAACAGCGACCGATTATTTTTTCTATCATGCGCTTGGACTTTTGGCACTTGCCATTTTAACCAGAGTTATTCCTCAGCTTCCAATTAAAGCCAGTTTTTTACTCATTCAAATCGGCATTGTATTTTTCTGTGGCTCTTTATATGTCATGGCATTAGGCTTACCACGTATTTTAGGTGCAATTACACCCATTGGTGGTGCACTCATGATTGCAGGTTGGCTGCTCCTTGCTTGGAATGCATTTAAATACGCGAAATAGAGTAAAAAATAGGGAAATCAGTATGCATATTTACTTAAATGGCGAATCAAAAAATACGTCATGTGCCAATTTATTAGAATTGGTTCAAGAGTTAGCACTTGAAGGCAAACGCTTTGCTGTAGAACAGAATGAAATGATCATCTCCAAAAGTAAATTGGCACAAACGCTTATTTGTGCTGAAGATCATATCGAAATTATTCATGCCGTCGGTGGCGGCTAATTCGGAGCTCCCATGGAAGATACCCCACTTATAATTGGTTCGCGTACATTTAATTCGCGCTTATTGGTTGGTACAGGTAAATACAAAGATTTAACTGAAACTGATCTAGCGATTCAAGCCAGTGGCGCAGAGATTGTCACTGTTGCGATTCGCCGAGTGAACATTGGACAGCATCCTGATCAACCGAATTTACTTTCCGTTGTACCTCCTGAGAAATATACCATTCTGCCAAACACAGCAGGTTGTTTTGATGCCAATAGTGCCGTGCGTACCTGTATGCTTGCACGTGAACTTCTAGATGGTCACAATCTAGTTAAACTTGAAGTGCTGGGCGATGAAAAAACCCTGTATCCAAACATTACCGAAACACTTAAAGCTGCACGTACGCTGATTGATGATGGTTTTGAGATTATGGTCTATACCTCAGATGACCCAATTGTGGCGCAAGAACTTGAAAGTATGGGTTGTGTAGCCATTATGCCTTTAGGTAGTTTGATTGGTTCTGGGTTAGGCATTTTAAATCCACACACTATTTCAATTATTAAAGAAAATGCTAAAGTCCCTGTCTTGGTTGATGCAGGCGTAGGTACAGCCAGCGATGCTGCGATTGCGATGGAACTGGGTTGTGACGGCGTACTGATGAACACTGCTATTGCCGCTGCGCAAAATCCGATTTTAATGGCATCTGCAATGAAAAAAGCAGTTGAAGCAGGTCGTGAGGCGTTCCTCGCAGGTCGTATGCCGCGTAAACGTATGGCCAATGCAAGCTCGCCAGAAACAGGCTATTTCTTTAAATAATGAGCTGATCTGTTCTAAGTATTAAAAAGGATTCTTCGGAGTAATACTGATCAGTTAAGGAGTTTGGTAATAGACTACTCCTTAACTTTTTAATTCTTCACAACGGAGTCTTATATTTTTAAATCAAATACTTGGAGCTCATCTATTACTTTGGATAAGCCCAAAGTAATCAAAGGCATTTGTCATCCGCAAAACTCGTCAAATCCCTTTTATTGATTAATAAATCGCAGAAACTGTAATTTTCCAAAGTAGTCTTGCCTCGAACAGTTGCGGATGACGTTTCCGCGTATCGAATAACATCATGAATTTAAAAAATAAAATGCCAGTCAATTTCTTAACTGACTGGCATTAATTTTTCGGAGTCCTTTTTATTATTTTCAATATAAAAACAGTACCTTATGATTATTTAATGTTTGAATTCGCTCGATCAACACATTTAAATAAACTCAACAATCTCTATCTTTCACCATCTATAACAATATAAAAATGAGAGGAATTTAAGCCCATGCTAAAACTCATCAAACCTTTACTCATACTCAATACCTTATTTCTCATAACACTAACAAACAATGCTTGGGCAAAAGCAGAGACAGAAACCACCCTCAAAACAAGCTATCAGTCCTTTGTTCCAAAAAACTGGAAAATTTTGGAAAAAGCACAAGGCGATTTAAACCAAGATGGTCAAGCGGATATTGCCCTGATTATTGAAGATACCAATCCAGACAATTTGATTGTAAATGCAGGCTTAGGCAGTAATGTACTGAATGTAAACGAACGAAAACTTTTGGTTTTACTTAAACAAGCTAACGGTTATCAACTCGCGTCTAGTAATAGTACTTTGCCGACTGAAGGTGATGCAGAGTCCCCTTGTCTGGCTGATCCGCTTGGTGAAACCGAAGCTTTGAGCATTCAAAAAGGCGTGCTTAAAGTTCATCTGCACTACTGGTTAAGCTGTGGTTCATGGTATGTGACCAATCACATTTATACTTTTCGATACCAAGACCGCGCATTTAAACTGATTGGCTATGATGTGAATGATTTCCACCGCGCATCAGGCGACATCACAGCGCGAAGTATCAACTTTATGACAGGCAAAGTGAAAAGCACGACAGGTGAAAATGAGTTTGCAGAAAGCACGCAACCTGTCAAAGTTCAATGGTCGACATTAAAACGTCACTATGCATTGAAACTCGAACAGGTGCAATTTAATGAGCCACATGAGTTTGAATAAATAGAGTCATTGAGAACTCTTTCAAACTCACATGCGCAGCTTATTGTGCTTCTAAAATACGAATTTGCACGTGAGCAACCGCACCTTCGGTTGCTTTAGCATGTTGTTTCATATTAACACTGTGCATATGTGTTTCTAAGTGCGGCATGCTCTCCCACTTCTCATACATCATGATTGAAAATGGCACTTTGGTCTGTAATGCACTCTCAATTGCAGGATGATCAATATGCACGTCATAGAGATGGCAACCGAGCTCTTGTAATACCTGTTTACGAATGTTGTGAAATGAATTAAGTACCGTTTTGAAATCTTGTTCAGTATGACAGATGATTTCAGCAATCACAGTTAACATAGTCATATCTCCCGATTAAGCAAAAACTTGCGTTAAATGTTCACGGTACTGCGCCATATAGGCTTCAACTTCAGGTGCCTTAATCACATCATTGACAATAAAAGTTTCTAAACTCTGCATACCCAAGAACTGATTGGCCTTATGAAAGGGTAAATACACACCATCCACCCCAACTCCATGGAAAAATTGATCTTGTTCAGTAAATGCTTCCATAGGCGCGTTCCATGTCAGTGATAACATATATTTTTTATCGTGAATCAGACCACCAGAACCATATTTTTTTGCTGCATCTGCACGGCTTCGGCCATCACTTGCATATAAAGTTCCATGCCCTTCTGTAAAGATATCATCGATATATTTTTTCACCGTCCAAGGTGCGCCCATCCACCAGCCAGGCATTTGATAAATCACCACATCAGCCCATACATATTTTTGTATTTCTACCTGAATCTCATAGTCACTATCTGCACGTGAAATTTGAACGGTATGACCAAGTTCGCAAAGTACCTTATTTGCTAGCACCGTCAAAGTGTCATTTAACTCTCCATTAGAATGTGCAAATTGTTTAGCGCCATTGACGATCAGAATATTACTCATGCTTCAAACCTTAAAGGATTCATTTTCAGCAGCCAATATACTTGAGATTTTTATTGCTAAAAATTCATCAAACTGCAAAATATTGTTGATAAAAAATCAACAATAAGAAAAACTCATTTCAAAATCATTTTTGCTTAATCTAAAATTCCACCGCAGTAATCGGAAATAGTTGTGCAAAATAAAGCACCTAAAGTAAACACTATCCACCCAATTCAATAGACATAAAAAAAGCACCCTCAGGCACTTTTAAATTAAATCGAGTTCACTTAAGCAATCAAACCTTCATCACGCATTGCAATTTGTACCGATTGACGTTCAGCCACTTTATTACGTAATGCAATAATATTTTTATAGGGTATTAAATCGTGTTCGATGCCATTTGACCAATTTGTCAGTACAAATAAATAGGCATCTGCTGGGCCAAAATTATCATCAACCAAATAATCGTGATCAGATTCACCGATTGTTTTATCAATATAAGTTAATAAACGATCAATTTCCGCATATGCTTTTTCTTTCGCTTCAGCAAATAATGGCGCACCAAAGAATACGGCGTAAGCATCGTGTAATTCAGAGTTTAAATAACCAAGCCATTCAAGTACTTTGGCACGCCCTAAACCCGATGGTGGAATTAAATCTTGTTTTGGATCATGCTGTGCAAGGAAAGGTAAAATTGCCACATTTTCAGTTAGAATCAAGCCCGGATTAATTTCTAAAGCAGGAACATAGCCCTTAGGATTAATGGCGTAATAATCGGCCCCTTTTTCTGTTTTATGTGTTTTTAGATTGACACGTTCTAAATCAAAATCGACGTTAATTTCATTTAAAATAATATGAGCAGCCAAAGAGCATGCACCCGGAGAATAATAAAGCTTCATATCTGATCCTTGTTATGTAACTATTAACTGTTTTAAATCTCTTCTAACAAACTTTCAAGTGATCAAACCTGTAAATTGCAAAAAAGCATAAATGAATAAAAAATATTTACCTTCTGAATATTGTCCAAAATCTAGCTTTTTTCAAGTCAATCTAATGTGCTTTTTTTTATAAAGATGTTTTAACATACCCAGCTTTAAAGTTTGATGAAAATTAACGTTGTGATTAGCCTGAAAAAAGAAGAATGGTTTTCCAATATCCGTACCGATGTTTTAGCCGGTTTAGTGGTTGGCTTAGCGCTGATTCCTGAATCAATCGCTTTTTCAGCTATTGCAGGTGTCGATCCACAAGTCGGCTTGTATGCTTCATTTTGTATAGCGGTCACGATTGCATTTTTTGGCGGTCGATCCGCCATGATTTCTGCTGCCACGGGTGCTATGGCGTTACTGATGATCACCCTTGTAAAAGATCATGGGCTGCAATATTTATTAGCAGCTACAGTGCTTACAGGAATTATTCAGGTCATTGCCGGTTACTTTAAAGTCGCAAAATTAATGCGCTTTATTTCTCAATCTGTAGTCTACGGCTTTGTGAATGCCCTCGCGATTTTGATTTTTGCTGCTCAACTTCCTGAGCTGAATAAAATGGATAGCTTAGGCTATTTATTTGTCGGGCTAGGTTTAGCTGTCGTTTATTTATTTCCTTATCTTCCTAAAATCGGCAAACTCATTCCTTCCCCGCTAATTTGCATTATTGTTTTAAGTCTCGTTGCACTTTTTTTAGGTGCAGATATGCGTACAGTCAGTGATTTAGGTCACTTCCCAGACACCTTGCCTATTTTCCTGATTCCAGACATTCCACTGAACTTTGAAACGCTCAGGATTATTTTCCCTTATTCCATGACTTTAGCCACCGTGGGTTTGCTTGAGACTATGATGACCACGACCATTGTAAATGAAGTCACTGGAACTGAAGGTGATCGTCATCAAGAATGCCGCGGTCAGGGTTATGCCAATATTGTCAGCGGTTTTATGGGCGGCATGGCCGGTTGCGCCATGATTGGTCAATCAATTATTAATGTCTCATCAGGTGCGCGTACTCGGTTATCCACCTTAACTGCGGGAGTATTTTTACTGTGTTTGGTGGTCTTTTTAAAAGATTGGTTGGCATATATTCCTATGGCCGCTTTGGTTGCCATTATGATTATGGTGTCATTCACCACCTTTAACTGGGATTCAGTGCGCAATTTTAGTAAGCACCCCAAACAAAGTAATCTGGTTATGCTTACTGTGGTCGTTGTCGTCTTAGCAACGCATAACCTTGCTCTTAGTGTATTGCTTGGCGTGTTACTTTCAGCGCTATTTTTAATCAATAAATTAGAACATGAAGTCAAAGTTCAATCTGAGCTGATCCACAATACTCGTCACTACAGCATTTCAGGGCAAATTTTCTTTAGCAGTTCAGATAAATTTTTTCAATTTTTTGACTTTAAAGAAAATATAAGCAAAGTTGAGATTGATTTAACTCATGCACACATCTGGGATCTTACTTCAGTGAATATGCTCAATAATGTGGTGCAGAAATTCAAAGCGCAAAATATTGAAGTCAATATTATTGGCTTAAATGAAGCGAGCAGCACTTTAGTTGACCGTTACAGTTCCAATTAATTTTCATCGATTTTAAAGCGTCTCTTTAGGCGCTTTTTATATCGCACAACCTTATTCAGTAATTAAATTGAACTGAACCCAGTAAAAAATTTGACTTACACCCCTTAAGACTTAAAATACCGCATTCGAATTTTTTACATTTGCCAAAGTTATGTCGAACGATCAATTAGACCAGCAAGTCGTCGAACTGGACAACTTGAATGAACATCGCGAAATTGTTACTTTTATGCGTCGTTCATCTCCGCTGAATACCTCTCAACGTACTGCGCTTGAACAATATGGTCACTTAATTTTGGAATATCCTGTTGGCGATTTACGTCAGCAGTTTGAACATCCAGAACGCCCTTTGACTGTTGAAATTGGTTTTGGTATGGGACGTTCGCTTGTGCTTATGGCAAAGGCGAATCCTGAACGCAACTATGTCGGTATTGAAGTTCATATCCCTGGTATTGCACAATGTGTCTATGAAGCAGGTATGGCTGGTTTAACCAACTTACGTTTACTCGATGCAGATGCTATTCAAGTGCTACGTGAAATGCCAGACAATAGCATTAATGCAGTACAGCTTTATTTCCCAGATCCTTGGCAAAAGAAACGTCATTTTAAACGTCGTTTTGTATCACATGACCGCATGCCATTGGTTGAACAAAAACTGGAAATGGGCGGTACATTCCACTCTGCTACAGATTGGGAACCGTATGCTGAATGGATGATAGACGTATTAGATAATCGTCCAAATCTTGAAAATATGGCAGGTCAAGGCAATAGCTACCCACGTCCAGACTGGCGTCCACAAACCAAATTTGAACGTCGTGGTTTAGAGGAAGGTCATAAAATTAATGATTTTCTATTTAAGAAAATCAAGTAAATTTAAAATATAAGTTAAAAAATGGCTCATTCAGATATGAGCCATTTTTAATGCAAGCTATTAAACCTTCAGCGCCATAAAACCTTGATAAGATAAAATTTGGGTAAAGCGTTGTACAGAACCAAAACCTGCCAAGCTTAATTGTTCAAATGTTTCTTGTTCCGACAATGGGTAAAAGTCATCCGCTAAACGACTTAACATTGCCGTAGACTGCGCTGTACTTAAGCCATTTGTCTCACAAATATGTTTAAGCATTCCTCGTTCTTGATCTGTCTTCATTGCGGTCAAATCAAAGCCAATAAACACACCCTGCTGTTTTAAGCGCGAATCAATTGCTTTAAAAAAGTTGAGTTTCTGTGCATAAGGAACAAAATGTGTAACAAGAATGGAAAGTGCTGCATCATAAGTTTGATCTGTTTTTAACTGATCAACATCCGCTAGTGCAAACTCAACCCGATGCAGTGCATCTAACGGCTGAATATATTGTTTGGCTTTATCCAACATGGTTGCCGATAAATCAGTGGCAGTAAAAGACCAATTCGGAAACAATTGCAATAAATACCCCAGTTCATAACCTGTACCACAACCTACAATCAAGACATGAGCATGTTCATTGACATAGGTTTTTAGCAATGCTTGAATCTGTTGGTGCACCACTTCGTAGCCCGGAATGAGTTTACGAATGTGTACATCGTAACCATCGACCACATGTTGACTGTTAAAATCCTTTGCCATTGCCTTATTGCCCCCTTATTTATCGATTATTCAAATACCAATCTAAGAAAATAATATTCTGATTTAAAATTAAGTCTGATTTAAAATTAAGATTGAGTCTCATGCGATTGTAAAATTTGCTGACTCATTAACTGATATATATTTTTTAAATCTTCACGTTGCGCCTTTTGCAACATCTGTTCGTGCATCTTTAGAATATTTTGATCACCGCGCATGGCTGGCCCTGTTTGCATTTGCTTGGGATCATTATTTAGTACTTTATTGGCTGTTTCTAAAATCAGCGGATACAATAATGAGAAATCCACGTGCTGTGCATCCACAATTTGCTTCGCCATGTCATAACAATAATTGGTAAAATTACAAGCAAACACGGCGGCCAAATGTAAGCTTAAACGTTGTGCCGAAGTGTATGAATAAACGCGAGTACTTAACTGATTGGCGAGTTCTGCTAATAACACCAAATCGTCTTCAGACTTAGCTTCTACAAAAATGGGCGTATCCAACCATGGAATGTCCCGATCCAAACTAAAGGTTTGCAAAGGATAAAATACACCTGCCCGTGCATGGATCTGTGCCAAGACCTCAATGTCTGTACTGCCTGAAGTATGCACAATCAAAACATTGGGTAATTGCTGATGAACATTACTAATAACCGAAGCAATCGCCTGATCACTCACTGCTATAATGACCAAATCAATTTCAGGATTCAATTCTTCAATATTCGTGGTCGCAGTTGCATTCACTTGTATCGCTAAAGTTTGTGCAGTTGCTAAAGTTCGACTATAAATCTGAACGATTTTATGATGTTGGCTTAATACATGAGCAAGATGATGCGCAACCCGCCCTGCACCCATAAAACTAATTCGCATATGCTTTCACACTTTACTGTTCAGCACAGCATGCCAATAAAAAAAGGACGAATCAATTCGTCCTTTTCATTAATAGCGTGTATATCGGTCAGTTTAGTTAAAAATGTTATTTAAATAGATTATACGTTCGGTGGTTTTCTGATTAAAACATTTGGTGTATTGCATCGCTTCATTTTGTTGACGCATTGCATCATCCCAATAATCAGATTTCTTTTGATAGATTTCTTTATCATTATCAGCGAGCTGATATACATTCTTTTGTGCGATGACTTTACAGTCTACATCACGTTTTTCAAACCAATCGGATTGATCTTGTTGCAACTGCTGTTTTTGTTCAGGCGAGAATTGATCCCAAATCTGATTTAAGCGTTCAACCACTTTGGTTTTGTCTGCATCTAATTCTTTTTGACGAATATCCATCACCTTTTGTGCTAAAGCGACTTCTGCTGCCTGTTCTTGAGAATACTTTTCTGAATATTCGCGATTTTCACTATTTTGTTTGACATAGGATTCATATTGCACCGCTTTCACTGTCACAAAAACAATACCATCAATCACTGCATTTTGGTTTTCCGCGCTAATGGTTAAACCTTCTTTATCAGTCTTGGTAATATCATAACTATAAGCACCGCTCAGTTGATCATCACCAAGCGTTAAATTAGATTCACCACTTTCCAAATAATCACGTAAATTTAATGTCGATGCATGTTCTTCGCCTTCACATTCTTCACAAGGTGCTTCTAAATAAGCATTTTCAGCACGTTTTTGTAAGCCTTTAGGCAATTGAACCACCAAATCACTGCTACAGGCTAAATTTTTGGCTGTACTTGGATCATCCGTGATCGTAGTGACATTCTTAATTTTAAACTTCACGTTTTGCGTGATTTTCTTTAATAATTCTTGATCTGCTTCATAGCTCGAATGACGTAATTGCTTATCTAACTGTTTTAAATATTCAGCTTTTAGATATGCTTCAACTTGTCCGATATTTTTTGCATCAGTACAACTCCAATTTGAGGTTTCAACTTTTTCCTCAACAGGTTCACTTTTCTTATTTTTAAAATAGTCACAACCCGAAACTAAAGTTGTCGCGACAATTAGGCTGCAAAGTATTGTTTTATTCATCATTATGTTATTAACCACATTATTTATAATTTTCGCTGCGTATTTAAGCAAAAAGTGATCAATTTAGCGATAGTTCCAATAAAAAATCTCTGCTTTTACACAGAGATTTTTTACTTACTAGATGCACAGATGACTTACTGTTTTTTAATTCCATCCTCATTTACTTCACGTACTACACCTGTTTCAGTATTGAGTACTTCAAATTCAATACGGCGATTTTTAAACTGACCATTAGCCGTTGAATTATCCGCGATCGGCTGTTCTTGACCATAACCGACGGCTTGTAATTGTGCAGGGTCAACCCCTTGTTTCACTAAATAATCCACAACAGCTTGTGCACGTTTTTGTGATAAGGTCTTATTTGTTGCAGCATGACCTACAGCATCGGTATGACCTTTAACGGTTAACTTCACTTGTGGCGCACGTTTCATCAAAGCAGCGGCTTGATCTAAAATCGATTTATTTGCTTCAGGGATATGGGTGCTGGCGGTATCAAAATTAATAATTTGCATATTCAGTGCTGTTGCAATATCTAAGGCGCGAATATTATCGGGGTTAATTTCCGCCAAAGCTTTTTCCGCATTGCTATTGCCCGTACTAATTACAGCATGACTATCTACGGCTACGGGTGTAGCAGTATTGGTAGCAGCTTGAGTAAGCACTGTCATGTTTTTAACCAGTGGTTGAATTTTAGATGCCAATTGTTGTGCGTCTGTAGGATTAGCAGTCCGAATAGAAAGTTGATTTCCCATCCACGTTAAGGAGGCATTTGGCACGCCCTTGACCAGTTTTAATACGCTTGGAATAGCATCTTGATCAATAAATTCGGTATGGTAATTGGCATTGCTCTCGACACCACAACCCATGGTGTGATTAAAAATTTGTTTAATTTCCTGTTGCAAAATATTGATATAACTCGCATTACCAGAATATAACTGACACGTTGTTAAATAGCCTGCCGCGCCAGTACTGAGCTGTAATTTAGCAGGTTGACTACTGGCTGTTTGTGCAGGAAGAGTACTTACCGATTCAGTTTCTTTTTGACCAGAACAAGCCCTAAATATTAATGCAAGTAGCACCGCTAAAATAACAAAAGCAATCAGAGGTAATAAAAAACCTGATTTCTTTTTTTCTTCAGCCTCCTTATAGGAAGTAATTTCAGGCGCTTGATGTAAAGTATGTTCAACTGCTGTACCTATGCCTAAAGCACTTAACAATGCAAGCGCCCAAGGTGGTAAGGCATTCGACACGGCGGACCAATGTGTTTCAATCAGATGCACAATCGCACTTGGCTCAGCAGACCCCGCTTCAATCTCTAACACACCAAGCGTTGGTGCAATTGAGCGATTTAGGGTAGATTCCATTGCTCCAGTCGGGACCGTACCTGAAATTTGTTCTAAAAATTGCTGTTTTAACGCAGGATTAGTTATAAAAATATCGGTTAATCTTGGATTTAATTGATTCTGTAAACTTTCAATAAGCTTTGGCTGAGATTTTAAAATCGATAATAGGATTGGGAAAAAACTAGTTAATGCCTGACTCTTTTCACTAAGATATTCTGTTTCACCCTCAAGGACAATCGCAGATACTTTCTTCTTAAGTAAGTCAATCAAATTAATATTCATCCATTATTCCTTTTATTCTCGTTTTATCATGCTTAATTTTTAGTTTATCTGTTCGTTTTTTAAGCAGTGTAAATAATTGTATTGTTTAAAATACAATTGTTTTTCAACCACAAAAAAGCCAGCCGAAGCTGACTTTTATCACTTTTAGAAAAATGTGAAATCAATTAAGCCGCAAAAGTTTGGATGACCTTACCCACAACTTTTTGATTAATAAGCGGTGTATTTTTACCCTGTGAAAGAATTGAATCTTTAGAGACCAACCATTCGAGTTTAGGGTCAACCAAAGCCCAACCAGATTCTTCCACCCAACGATCAACCATATTGGCCACTTTTGCTGGAGCCAATGTGACTTTTTCCACCCACTCTAAAGGCTCAAATAAACCCTCATTAACCAATTGGACACCAAAAGCAACATAAGTATCAAAAGCGGTCAAACCCGGTTCCGTTTCAGCAAATGGTGCTAATTTTGCAGAACTGCTCAGTGGTTCATGATGGGTACAAATCGCATCAATCACACCATCTTTCACGCCTTGACGTAATAGCTGTTTATCTTTTTCAGCACGTAATGGTGGGCGCACATGTGCCAACGAGTTAAAACCATCGGTTAAGCTTTCGGTTAAATGCAATTGGTGCATTGCAACATCCGCAGTAACAGGTAAGCCTTTAGTTTTGGCAATTTTAATGAGTTCAACAGAAGCCCCGCAGGACAACAAACCAAAATGGGCACGAACTTTAGTGGCTTCAATCATCAAGAGATACTTTGCAATCGCCACTGTTTCAGCCAAGGCTGGAATCATCGGTAAACCTTGACGTGAGGCAACAAAACCTTCATGTACACAACCATCTTTGGCAATTTGATGTTCTTCCGCATAAAACACAACGGTCATACCTAAACCAGCTGCATATTCAAGCGTACGAAGTACAACATCATCATCCGCAAAGGGTGCATTGGCGTTGGAAACAGCGGTACACCCCCCTTTTTTCAAACCTGCCATATTGGCAGGTTGTTTGCCATTTAAGCTCTGAGTTTGTGCACCAATCACTTTTAAGTAAATTCCACCATCTAACATGGCTTTTTCAACTAATCCGTGAATCAGTGCACCATTGTCCTGTACGATTGGTTTTGAATCAGGTGGTGTAAAGATATGTAGAATACCGTTTTTACGTGCTGCACGACCTTCAGACTTTAACGTACCATGCTGTTGCTGACCGGGTTCACGCATACGTGCACACAAATCGACCATGGTTGGCATCAACCATTTACCTTGTCCATCAATGATTTCGCTCACATGATCTGTTGCCGCAACGCGTTTACCCTGTTCTAAATAAACTGTTTCTACGCTATCCGTTTTCTTGATTGGATCGAGGACACGGACATTTTCAATTTTTACAATACTCATGACTTTCCCTTATCCCGCAATCGCTTCAATTAAACCTTTTTCCTGCAACTGACCTTGCATAGACAGTGCCAGTACCGCCATACGTACAGCAATACCATTGGTCACCTGATGCAAAATAACCGCTTGTGGGCCATCAGCAATACTGGAATCAATTTCTACACCACGGTTCATTGGCCCCGGATGCATCACGATACAATCCGGTTTTGCCATTGCCAAACGTTCTTTATTCAAGCCATACATTTTATAAAATTCAGCTTGTGAAGCGAGCGCAGGTGAATCAATACGTTCATTTTGAATACGTAAGGTAATAATCACGTCGCAATCTTTAATGCCATCTTCCATGTTATTAAATAGACGGATCTCTTCACCGTATTCATCAAAACCGTATGGAAGCAAGGTATTTGGTGCAATAACGCGAATGTCTTTACAGCCCAAAGTTTGCAATGCCACCACATCTGAACGTGCCACACGTGAATGTTTAATATCGCCAATAATTGCAACACTTAAAGCTTCGAATGGCTTTTTCGTTTCACGGCGAATCGTCAACATATCCAACATGGCTTGAGTTGGATGCGCATGACGACCATCACCCGCATTAATAATGGCAACCTGTGGCGAGACCGTTTGTGCAATAAAATGTGCTGCACCTGAAGATGAATGACGAACCACGAAAATATCCGCCGCCATTGCTTCTAAATTCCACAGCGTATCACGTAGAGTTTCACCCTTCGATGTACTTGAGCGCGCAATATCAATATTCAAAACATTTGCCGACAAACGCTTTGCTGCTGCTTCAAAAGTTGTACGTGTACGTGTTGAGTTTTCAAAAAATAGGTTCATGACTGTACGACCTTCCAAAAGTGGCGTCGTAATCAGTTGATTTTGTTCATTGAAAAAAGAATTAGCGGTATCAAGAATTTTTGTCAGGGTTTCTTTGGAAAGACCTTCAATGGTCAAGAAATGCTTAAGATTACCCTGTTGATTGAGTTGAATCTGGCTCGGAGTATGCAATGCTGCCAAGTGCATGAGAGATTCCCTTGCGGTTAAGTTGAACTATTATACAGATATTATTCTTCATAATCCGAGACCAATGCACACGATCAAGCAATTTTTAGTCAATTTAATTTTTTGATCTCGCTTCTCTTATTCACGAAAATACGTCCAACATGGCTCAAATGAAATTCCTGTTAAGTATCAACCTCATCAAAACATTAAAATTTTTTAAGCTGAGTATTTATATCTCTCTGTTGCATCATTTTGCTCTAATAAACTTCTTTCATAAATCATTGGTAAAGCCAAAATTAAAAGCAAATATTAGAAAGTATTGGATTCATGAGTGTGGCATGGATGCCACACGTTTCCCATCCTTGCGCTGCATTTTAAAGCAGTGCTTAAAACTGGCTCAGGATGTCGTGATGGGAAACAAAAGGTTTTTGCCTACTTTTGACCTTTCAAAAGTAGAGATAATGCCTACGTAAAGGCATAGAAACTGAATCAATAAAATGAGGCAGTGCTGATTTTAAAGAGTCGAATATTGAACATTTTTTAATTTATGCAAGTTATCTAACGATTAAAACAGGCTCTAAATGAATACGATGATTTAGAGCCTTATTCATCAGCGCAATGCACCAATATAATGATGTGAAACTTGTGCTCTATAAATTTCGTCTTCTGTAACCTCAACTTCATTTTGAACAATTTCAGCGATTACTTTCTTTTCTTCCTGAATAACCACAAACTCAGGCTCACGTTCAGCAATAATCAAAGCATTTAAACGTGCTGCATGTCGGTCTAATTCGGCATCTTTTTCCGCCTGCGCCAAACCGACGACATATTGGGCATAATCCTTATTTTGTACCAGATACATAACATCAATCACCCGCCCAGCCACACGTCTCAATCGAGCATAAATAAGTGTTGCAACTGAAAATGCATCGCCATTTTCCTTAAAACCTTTATAAACTGAATCCGTCATGAATGCCCCCATCAAATCAATTTTAAACCACGCTTTCAGCCAAAATACCGGACTGATCACTAATCAAGATATTAATCAGCAAAATGCATACCAAATATGAATGTTTAAGAGATAAAAAGTCGATATTTTTGCTTCAGACTCAGGCTTTACCCTAATTTAAAAACTTTTAAGCACTAAAATACGTTAAAATATTAGATTGCTTAGCTGCTTTTGGAAATTTGCATGAATTCGAAACTACGTCTTTCTACATACTGGGTTACCTGTGCAGATGGACTTGAAACCTTACTCCAAGAAGAATTGGAAGGTTTAGGTGTTCAAAATATTGAACGCTTTCTAGGACGTTTAGTTTTCCAAGGCACGCTAGAAAATGCATACCGTATTTGTATCTGGTCGCGTTTAGCATCTCGTGTACTGACGCCTATTCATACCCATGAATTAGACTTCACCCATGATGCACGTGATGTGGCAGAAGAGCTGTATGAAGGTGCAATGAACTTTGACTGGTCTCTTATTTTTGCACCACAAAGTACCTTTGCCATTCGTTTACACGTAGAACGCGACATTAAAGTAAATAGTCAATTTGCGACCTTACGTGTGAAAGATGGTGTGGTCGATTCCTTTATGGAAGCTGTCGGCAAACGCCCAAGTGTTGATATTAAACAGCCAGAAATTACCTTATACGTGCTTGCGGGTAAAACTCAGCACACTTACTGCCTAGATTTATCAGGTGATTCTTTACATAAACGTGGTTATCGTCATTTTATGACCGATGCACCAATTAAAGAAAACCTTGCAGCAGCAATTCTGCAAAAAGCCAAATTACTCCAATGTAATCCAGACATTATTTTAGACCCAATGTGTGGTTCAGGCACATTCATCATTGAAGCACTGATGATGTTGACTGATCGTGCACCTGGTTTAGTACGTCGCTTTGGTTTCAATGGTTGGAATGGTCATAACCATGATTTATGGATGTCGATCAAAGCTGAAGCAACTGAACGCCACCAAGCTGCATTAGAAAAACCATTACCTCAGTTCTATGCTTATGATGCTGACTGGGAAGCGGTGAAAGCGACCAAGCAAAATATTATTGCCGCAGGTTTTGAGTCATTGCTTGATCACATCAAAATTGAAGAACGTACTCTGGCTGACTGGCCTGATTTTGCCGCAATGGGTAAAAAAGCATTTATCGTGACTAACCCTCCTTATGGTGAGCGTTTAGGCGAAAAGGCTTCGAATCGTGCTTTGTACCTAGGCCTATCTGCCCTATTGCAAAAACACTTCCCAAATCAAACAGCAGCCGTGATTGCTTCTCAAATTGAGCAAGCGGACGTTTTAGCGTTTAATGATCCACAAACCTTACGTTTAATGAATGGTAAATTGCCAATTTACATACGTTCAGGTCAAATTAAACCCGCTACAGCAACTCAACCTTTCCTTGCTGTTTGGCAGCCACAACAATTTGAAAAAATTGAAGGTGCTGAAGACTTTACCAATCGTTTGCAAAAAAATATGCAAGCATTGAAAAAGTGGGCAGTGAAAGAAAATATCTATTGCTTACGTTTATATGATGCCGATCTGCCTGACTTTAATGTTGCAGTGGATTTATACGGCGATCGTTTACACGTTCAAGAATATGCACCACCAAAAACCATTGACCCTGAAAAAGCAAAAAAACGTTTTAATTTAGCGCTTGCTTCTATTCGTGCCGTAACAGGTTTAGGTCGTGATGCGATCTTCATTAAAACTCGTGCACGCCAGGAAGGTAAAACGCAGTACGAAAAACAAAGTACAGCGTCTAAACGTTTTATTGTGCAAGAAGGCAAAGCAAAATTCTTAATCAACTTAACGGATTATTTAGATACAGGCTTATTCCTTGACCATCGTCAAATGCGTTTACGTATTGCAGCTGAAGCGAAAGGTAAACACTTCTTAAATTTGTATAGCTATACCTCTACTGCCAGTGTTCATGCTGCTTTAGGCGGTGCTGCAAGTACCACAAGTGTCGATTTATCGAATACTTATTTGAACTGGTCTAAAGAAAACTTTGTACTGAATGGCTTAACTGTCGATCATGCTGACCAACAGCATCAGTTCTTCTCAAGCGACTGTTTTGAATGGTTAAAAGAAGGTCATGAACAATATGACCTGATCTTCATTGACCCGCCAACTTTCTCTAACTCGAAAAAATTCCACGGTACTTTTGACGTGCAACGTGACCATTTGTCATTACTCAAACGCGCAATGAACCGTTTAACCACTGAAGGTACATTATACTTTTCAAACAACTATCGTGGTTTTGAAATGGATGATGAAATTTTGGCATTCTTTGATGTTGAAGAAATTACCAATGAAACGATTGGTACTGACTTCAAACGCAATACCAAAATTCACCGTGCATGGAAAATTACCCATCCAAAAAGCTAATGCTCTGGAGATGAAATGCTAGGTCGTATTTCATCTTTGCTGAGATCTGCGCTGGAAAGTTTTCAGACATAAAAAATGGGACGTATTTCGTCCCATTTTTTATGTCCTACATAATCACACAGTATTATTCAGTGAGGAACTTTGTCTGCCCATACTTGTATTCAACTGACATTTTTAAAATATCACCCTCACGTTTCACCTGCCCTGACTGCTGCATAGTAGACAACATATTTTCGATATTTTGATCAGACATAGCAGCTCCACCCTTTTGCATATAATTATTCATTACACTCGACATCATATTTTTATCAAACTGAACATCTGCTTTGTATTCCATTAAACTTGGCATTATTTTGACCATGCCCATCATGGTCGATTGATGACTCGGCATAATACGTCCCGTCATACTCGCCTGAGCAAGCCCTTCCCCCATAGCAAACTGATTATCTTTTGATTCAAAACGAAAACCTTCATTGATCACTGCCAATAAAGCAGGTTCTATATCCTTCACCATTGCTTCTTTGGCCACGCAACTGTTTTCACCTTTCGCCAAGATATCAAAAAAATTCTGTAGTTTTTGTCGATTCAAATCAATCACATTAAAATTAAACTGCACTTTCTGCATTGCTGGCACAAAGGGCATTTTCATTTCATCTAACCGCAACAACATCTCAGTGTTTAAAACCCGATCCGTTAACTCGCTTTGGGTTTCTATACTAAAATTCTTTAGTTCAGCATTGGTTGGTTTATTGATATCTCGATCTGACATTTTCAGCAAATCCATCTGAATTTTGGTTTTCCCCGCCTCTAGATACTCACCATTTAATCCTTGGTCAGTTTCTAGCTTTAACCCAACCATTTGGAAATGTGTGTTTGTATCGGTTACGGTCAAATTCGGAATTTCAAGTTGTAAATCCAGTATCTTTAACTGTTGGTCTATCGGTTTTGCACGGAATTTTAATTTTATCGGATCTAATCTAGACTGTATTTGGGCTTCATTTCGTGTAATGACTGGCGTCGTCAACGTGCTATTCATGTTTCCTAGCCAATTGACTGTCGTTTGAACTTTAAGTGGTTCCTTCAACAAGGACTGAAGTGCCCCCGGCGCTTGAATAATTTTAATATCTGAATGAATCGCGTATCCATTCCAACTACGTTTAATATTATCCTGACCACTAAATTGGATTACTTCTTTCGGTTTACATGGATCAAGTACTAATTCGGCAACCCAGTTCGCACTACCTTTTAAAGACCCCATGTGAAATTGTTGATACTGTAAATTTAAATTACTCGATTGCTTGCTGCCCTGCTGATAATAAGTTTTTAAACTTTTATCCGCATAAAGATTCCCTCCTACTGCGACCACAGCAAGCGTAAGTACGCTTCCAATACCCCACTTTAATTTAGTCATTTTTCTATCCCAAGCTGTTTATTTTTTATTAATAATAAATTATAAAGAGAATCCTTAAATAAAGATAATTATTTTGCAAATAAAGCACTTAGATGATATTTTCATCACAAAAAAGTGAAAACTTACGTCACATTTTGACTTTAAAATGTCATTTTTAACATTTCTATTCCTCAATAAAAAACCTAGCCGAAGCTAGGTTTTTTACTTTGCGATTGAAATCGGGTTAAAAATTTTAACTCAATTTCATTTTCTCAAACTCAAGATGACCATGTTCACCTTTAATCAAAATCGTATCGCCTGGAATGAACTCACCACTCAATATTTTTTGTGCCAACGAGTTTTCAACTTGTTGTTGAATTGCACGTTTCAGTGGTCGAGCACCATAGATAGGGTCAAAACCAGCATCTATTAATTGATCAAAAGCACTATCCTCTACAGAAAGACTCATGTCTTTTTCGCTTAAGCGTGAACGTAAACGATCCAACTGAATATCTGCAATACCTCGAATTTGTTCTTTTTTCAATGAATGGAAAACAACCAGTTCATCAATACGGTTAATGAATTCTGGACGGAAATGTTGCGATACCGCATTCATTACCACCGTACGAACTTCATCCTCCGTAGCGCCTCCACCTAACTCACGCACATCTTGTGAACCTAAATTTGAGGTCAACACGATGACTGTATTTTTAAAATCAACGACACGCCCCTGAGAGTCCGTTAAACGACCATCATCAAGCACCTGTAATAAGATATTAAATACGTCAGGATGTGCTTTTTCCACTTCATCAAACAACACAACGCTATAAGGTTTACGTCGCACAGCTTCGGTTAAGATACCGCCTTCTTCATATCCAACATAGCCCGGAGGTGCACCAACCAAACGACTCACAGAATGTTTCTCCATGAACTCACTCATATCGATACGAACCATAGCATCGTCACTATCAAACAAGAAATTCGCTAAAGCTTTGGTCAATTCCGTTTTACCGACACCTGTTGGTCCAAGGAATAAGAATGAACCACTTGGTCGATTCGGATCGGATAAACCGGCACGTGAACGACGGACAGCATTCGATACAGCAACCACTGCTTCATCTTGTCCAACCACACGGTTATGTAGAAAATCTTCCATATGTAGAAGTTTTTCACGTTCACCTTGCAACATTTTTGCGACAGGAATACCCGTTGCAGCACTCACTACTTCTGCAATTTCATTCTCGGTCACTTTGGTACGAATCAATTTTGGCTCTTCACTCGTTTCTTCAGCCACCTCTTCCGCTGCAAGGCGTTTTTGCAACTCTGGAATTACTCCGTATTGCAAACGGCTTGCTTCAGCCAAATCACCTTCACGCTGTGCTTTCTCAAACGCAGTGCGGGCTTTATCTAGCTCAACCTGAGCTTGATTCGTCCCTTCGACTAAGGTTTTTTCAGCGCGCCACACTTCTTCTAAATTGTTATATTCTCGTTGAACTTCTTCAATTTGCTTTTCCAAATATTCAACTTCAGCTTTACTGACTGAATCTGCATCTTGTTTCACTGCTTCCAATTGCATTTTCAACTGGATCAAACGGCGGTCTAAACGGTCAAGTGGCTCAGGTTTCGAGTCAATTTCCATTTTAATCCGCGATGCAGCTTCATCAATTAAATCAATGGCTTTATCTGGCAATTGACGGTCTGTAATATAACGATGTGACATTTTCGCAGCAGCAATAATCGCCGAATCGAGAATCTGCACACCATGATGCGTTGCATACTTCTCTTTTAAACCACGTAAAATTGCAATGGTGTCTTCTACACTCGGTTCATCGACCAAGACTTTTTGGAAACGACGTTCCAATGCTGCATCTTTTTCAATGAACTGACGATATTCATCCAAAGTGGTTGCACCCACACAGCGAAGCTCACCACGTGCCAATGCAGGTTTTAACATATTCCCTGCATCCATCGCGCCATCACCTTTACCTGCACCGACAAGCGTATGCAACTCATCAATAAATAAGATGATCTCGCCATCATATTTAGCAAGGTCTTTTAGAACCGCTTTTAACCGTTCCTCAAACTCACCACGATATTTTGCACCTGCCAATAATGACCCTAAATCTAAAGATAAAACGCGTTTACCCTTTAAGCCTTCAGGTACTTCACCATTAACAATACGTTGTGCTAAGCCTTCTACAATTGCAGTTTTACCAACCCCTGGTTCACCAATAAGCACAGGGTTATTTTTAGTACGACGTGACAAAACTTGAATCGTTCGACGAATTTCTTCATCTCGCCCAATGACTGGATCAAGCTTGCCAGACATGGCACGTTCAGTTAAATCAACCGTATACTTATTCAGAGAATCACGTTGATCTTCGTGGTTATTTGCCATAACTTTGTCACCACCTCGTATATTTTCAATTGCTTTACGCAGCTTATCTGTCGTCACACCTACACTATTGAGTAGTGTTTTCGTTGCACCTGTTTCAGCGAGCGCTAAAATCACCCAATCCGTAGATAAAAATTCATCTCCCGCTTTTTGTGCAAAGCTATCCGCTAGATTCAATGCACGTACAGCTTCTGGATTTAAATTGATATCGCCTGTTGGGTTAGCAATCGTTGCGGCATTATTTAATGCCTGTTGCAACTTGGTTTGAAGGTCTCTTAAATTTGCACCTGCCTGTTGTAACAGGCTGATATTAGATGATTCTTCTAACAGTGCAGATAGAATATGAATACCTTCAATTGCGGTGTTATCTTTACCCATAGCTAAAGATTGGGCATCTGATAAGGCTTGCTGTAAGCGATTTGTAAATTTTTCAAAACGCATTCTTATTTTCCTCACAACAAATTTTGTACTTGGATAATAGATGGGAATGGTTTGATATTTTTCAACAATTTTATTAAAAAATATTTTTAATTTTCAATAATTAAAGTCATTAAGATAAAAAATGCAACTCAGTTATAATATGGGTCTATATCGCAGGTTTTTCAAGTTCAATTTGATATCTTATGTATCAAATTCTATTCAGAATATATTATCTGACTCATTTTAAGCAACTGCATAAAACACCTTGCATTTGTGCTTGATAGTTTAAAAATTTATATAGCAAGTGCATTTGAGCAATCAGAATTTTAATGCAGTTTAAGACCAGAAATTGGATGAAGATAAAGCAACAAGTGAACGAGGTTACTGAACATTATTTTTAAAGTTCTGAATTTGGGTTGAACTGAACCTATTTTATCAATTTATTATAATTTTTAACTTAAAAAAGATACGACTTATATCATTCTTAGATTTATAAAATGGCAACTCACCTATGAATTGCCATCTATTTTTTCATTACTCAGCTTCAATAATTTCAAAATCATGAGTAATTTCTACACCACCATCTGACAGCATTTTACTTGCTGAACAGTATTTTTCAGCAGAAAGTTCAACTGCTTTAGCCACCTGTTTTTCTTTTACCGCTTTACCCGTTACCACAAAATGTAAATGGATTTTGGTAAACACAGCAGGAATACTATCGGCACGATCCGCTTTCAACTGACATACAACCTCGGTCACATCTTGGCGTGATTTCTTTAAAATAGTCACAATATCAAAGGAAGCACACCCACCAAGTCCCATTAATATAAGCTCCATAGGACGTGGGCCACGGTTTTCACCACCGTATGCCTCAGCCCCATCCATGACAATTTGATGACCACTCTCTGATTTGGCTTCAAAAGCAACATTCTCTAGCCAATGAACACTTGTTTGCATTGCAACTACCTGAAAAAAGCTATAAATTTACGACGTACCTGTACACTAACATAAATTGAGTTGATACGGAATTTCATCTCTTCTATGTGACAAGTTCATTTTAGGTCTTGTGCGATCTATTACTTATCCATATTCGGAACCGTTAGCATGACTGCAAACTTTTCACAACTTAGCACTGATGCGCTTTCTCCTGGCCAGCTACCAGAGTCAGTAAAAGCATTACTAAAACGTGCATATATTAACCGCTACCCAAAACGCACTGCGATTGTAGATGCAGGCACTGAATCAAAGTCTCTTTATTTGATTTTAAAAGGTTCAGTATCGATTATTTTACGCGAAGATGATGAGCGCGAAATTGTAGTTGCGTATTTGAATGCCGGTGACTTTTTTGGGGAAATGGGCTTATTTGAAGCAAATCCACAACGTACTGCAGAAGTTCGTACACGTGACGTATGTGAAATTGCTGAAATTACCTATGAAAATTTTCATGAATTAAGCAAACAATATCCAGATCTTAGCTACGCTGTATTTGCTCAACTCGTGCGCCGTTTAAAAAACACCACACGTAAAGTTACGGACCTTGCATTTATAGATGTATCTGGTCGTATTGCACGTTGTTTAATTGATCTTTCTTCACAACCTGAAGCCATGATTCTTCCAAATGGCCGCCAGATCCGCATTACCCGTCAAGAAATTGGCCGTATTGTTGGCTGTTCTCGTGAAATGGTTGGACGGGTTTTAAAAACGCTTGAAGAACAAGGCATGATCGAAACAGATGGTAAAGCCATTCTTATTTTTGATGTTACAGCTGAAGAAACCGATGTTTCTTTAGATAAGGATGATGACGAGGAATAAATTTTTTGTTCTGTTACATTCAATAAAAAAAGCAAATCTCATGATTTGCTTTTTTTATGCTTTCATTTTTCTTTTGTAACTATTGTGACAACGTTAAAACTATTCATGATTTAACTCTTATGCCTAAATCAGTTAGTCTTGTACACGATTTAAAACTCCATGATAAAAATTGAAGGATAAACCTCGATGCAACTTAAACCTTTAGCCAATACAGGAATATTGGTTCCTGAAATTTGTTTAGGAACCATGACTTTTGGTGAGCAAAATACACAAGCAGAGGCCTTCCAACAACTTGAATATGCTTTAGATCAAGGTTTGTTCTTTTGGGATACCGCGGAAATGTATCCCGTGCCACCCAAACCTGAAACTCAAGGTGCCACTGAAACCATCTTGGGCAACTGGATTGCACAACGTGGCAATCGAGACCAATTATTTATCGCCTCAAAAATAGCAGGTCCTTCACAAGGCGGCAGTCACATCCGTGATGGACAAACGCGCTTTACAGCAGCAGAGATTGCCTCTGCCATTGATGGCTCACTACAACGCCTGCAAAGCGATTATATCGACCTCTATCAACTACATTGGCCACAACGACCAACCAACTTCTTTGGTAAACTCGGTTATGGCAACAATGAAGCACAGCAAAATAATGAAATTACGGCTTTAGAAGAAACCCTAACCGCTTTAAGTGATGAAATTAAAAAAGGGCGTATTCGTTCTATTGGACTGTCCAATGAAACTCCATGGGGAACCATGAAATTTTTAAACTTGGCAGAAAAATTAGGCTTAGAGAAGTTTATCAGTGTACAAAACCCCTACAGCCTATTAAACCGTACCTATGAAATTGGCATGTCAGAAATTGCCCATTATGAAAATGTAGGCTTACTGGCCTATTCCCCTTTAGCCTTTGGCTACTTGACGGGTAAATTCCGTCATGGTGCACGTCCTGCCAATGCTCGAGTCACACTATTCTCGCGTTTTAGCCGCTATAGCAACCCAGAAAGTGAATGGGCAACCGAACAGTATGCTCAACTTGCAGAGCAACATGGCTTAACCCTCACTCAGCTTGCATTGGCATTTATCAAGCAACAATTCTTTGTAACCAGTACGATTATTGGTGCAACCAATTTAGATCAACTAAAAGAAAACATCCAAGCTTTTGAAATCAACTTATCTACAGATGTTTTAAAAGGCATTGAAGATATTCATCGTCAACAACCTAATCCTGCACCATAGATATTTCTCAATTACCTGTTAAGGTGAAGCACTGCTTCACCTGTCACAAATAATTTATGATTTTCAAAATCAAAAAAATTATAAAAAAAAGGATGCCTATCGCATCCTTTTTTAAACCTGACTACTTATTAACGTTTGTTATAAATCGCTTGAGCCGCAGGCAAATTTTTACGCATTGCTTCAATACGTTGACTATTTGAAGGGTGAGTAGACAAGAATGATGAACCACCTGCACCATCTAATTTATTCATTTTTTCCCAAAGGGTAATGGCAGCTTGCGGGTTATAACCTGCACGTGCCATAAGAAGTAATCCACCTTGGTCAGCACGACTTTCAAGACTACGTGAATAAGGTAAACCTACGCCCACTTGCGCGCCTAACTGAGCAGCCGCAGCCCCCAATTGACCCACATTATTTCCTGCTGCGCTTAAACCAATATTTAGAGCCAAATCAGTGAGCGCTTGAGCACCAATTTTATTTTTAGAATGTTCCTCTAAAGCATGGACCATTTCATGCCCCATCACTGCCGCAATTTCTGCATCTGTAAGGTTTAGTTTATTGACAATACCTGTATAGAACACAACTTTACCGCCTGGTGCTACATAAGCATTCACCTGATCAGATTTCAACACTGCCAGTTGCCAACTAAACTTCTGACCCGTTTGATTCACTTGATCTGCATACGGTTTTAAACGCAAAAATACAGCATTAATACGTTTATACGTCGCTGATGATGTGTCTAAGGTTTTATTTGCACTTGCTTCTTGAACTGTTTTATTAAAGCCCTGTGCCGCAGCTACATTTAATGTGGATGAATCCGCCCCTGCCATTTCCGCGACAGTTGTACAACCCGAAATAGTGATCACACTTGCTGCACACAAACTCAAAATAAACTTGCTGCTCATTATAATAATCTCCGCCTTAAAAATAGATATCTGTTTTAAAGCGATTATATGGAATTGTGGATCAGCTTTAAATTATTATTCAATCCACATTCATATCATTTATGTAACCGTACTTATTTAAGAAACTGAAAACTAAGCCAATAAATCAAACACAAAGCATTCAACACCAAATACACTTGACAAAGTGGTTTGATTTTTTCTTCAAGTTGATCATTCTTTCTTTTAAAAAATAAAAATGCATTTTGAATTAAAATTAATGGCACCAAAATACACGCAATAATGACGCTTAAACCAATAAATACTCCATAGATAATATTAGGATCTTGAGTCTGTGCTTGAATAATGAGCATCGCAATGGTCGGTGCTCCACCCATTGCAAAAAGTAAGGAATAAAAAATCGTTCCTGAAATATTTTTATGCATCCGCACAACCCGCTATTTATCTTATGTTTTGTATTTTAGCAACTGCCAATGATTTAAACAGTATTCTCTGATGCAACTTTAGTCTTGCAGAAATTTCGCAAATAGATACCCACTTATTAGCTTGTCAAAAAGAGTGGATATAAAAAAGCCTCACATATTGCGAGGCTTTTTTACCATCTTTCTATTCGCTTAAATTAAGCATTAAAAGGATGACGTAATACAATGGTTTCTTCACGGTCTGGACCAGTTGAAACGATGTCGATTGGACATTCAATTAACTGTTCAATGCGTTTTACATAAGCAATTGCATTTGCTGGCAATTGTTCCATGCTTTTTGCACCAAAAGTCGACTCAGACCAACCTGGCATTGTTTCGTAGATTGGTTTTAAAGTTTCGAATGCAAGCGCATCAGAAGAACCAACACAACCAGAATCAGCAGCTTCGTAACCTACACAGATTTTCACTTCTTCTAAACCGTCAAGAACGTCAAGTTTAGTTAAGCAAATACCAGAAAGTGAGTTTACATCTACAGAGCGACGTAGAATTTCTGCATCGAACCAACCACAACGGCGTTGACGACCAGTAGACGCACCAAATTCAGAACCTTTAGTCCCGAGGTGTTTACCAATCGCATCACCTACGTCATTCGCAGCATCATAAACCAACTCGGTTGGGAAAGGACCCGCGCCTACACGTGTTGTGTATGCTTTAGTAATACCAAGCACATAGTCAAGGTGCAATGGACCTAAACCTGAACCTGAGCTTACGCCACCAGCAGTTGTGTTTGAAGATGTTACATACGGATATGTACCATGATCGACGTCAAGAAGTGAACCTTGAGCGCCTTCAAACATAATATTTTCACCGTTTTTACGGTAGTTATGCAATTCAGTTGTTACATCCACAACAAGTGGAGCTACAACTTCACGCCATTGGTCGCAAAGCGCAAGTACATCTTCAAGATTAACCGCTTCTACACCGTAGAATTGAGTTAATTGGAAGTTATGGTATTCAAGCAGCTCTTCAAGTTGAGCTTTAAGATGTTCACCACCACGCACTAAGTCAGCAACACGAATTGCACGGCGTGCAACTTTATCTTCATACGCTGGGCCAATACCACGACCAGTCGTACCAATTTTCGCATTACCACGTTTTTTCTCACGTGCTTGGTCAAGTGCAATATGGTTCGGAAGAATTAAAGGACAGTTTGGAGAGATACGTAAACGTTCTTTAACAGGCACGCCTTCTTTTTCAAGAATGTCCATTTCTTCGATTAATGCAGCAGGTGAAAGTACAACACCATTACCAATTAAGCAAAGTACGTTTTCACGTAAAATACCAGATGGAATGAGGTGTAATACAGTTTTCTTACCACCAACGACAAGTGTATGACCTGCGTTATGTCCGCCTTGATAACGAACGACCGCAGCCGCTTGATCTGTGAGCAGGTCGACGATTTTACCTTTACCTTCGTCGCCCCATTGGGTACCGAGTACCACAACATTCTTGCCCATAATAGCCTCATTGCATCATGCTGTTAAAATTGAAGAACTTCTCAGGTTTTAGCTTACCTGAAGAAGTGATTAAATTTGTTCTACAGTCCATTGACCTGCAACATTCACCAACTGGTGCGTTGCATATGGAAGCGTAGTTAAATCATCCTGCCCCAAAAGTTGAATCACACTCATGCCTTGAGCACGCGTGTGTTCAATCGCTTGGATCAAATCTGTTTGAGTACCTTTGGGTGCAACCACAAGACTGTTTTGCTGAAAACGACCTGCACTAAGTGCATATAAGTCACAACTAAAGCCTGTTGCTGGGCGTGCACGCCCAAAGTGCTCACCAATTCCGTCATAGCGTCCACCTTGTGCCAATGGCGCAGCACGGTTTGGTGCATAAACGGCATACATTAAGCCCGTATGGTAGTGATACGAACGTAGCTCAACCACATCAATACCCATCTGAAGATTTGGCCAACGTGCTTGAATCTCAGATTGTGTGGTTTTTAATGCATCGAAAGCGTGCTTAAATTCTGCATCGGCAATAACTTCTGCACTTAAATGTGTTTGCAAGGCATCTAAGTCACTTGCATAACGGCCTAAAGTATAAAAGTCTGCACCAAAGTTTAAATCTTGGGTAAATTCTGCCAATTCTGGCAGAGCTTTACGTTGATATAAATCAGAGAGTTGGCGTTCAGTCGCTTTGTTTAAACCCGCAACCTTCACCATACTACGGAATAAGCCCACATGGCCTAAATCTAAATGGATACCGTCTGCGAAACCTGTTTTTTCAAGCAGGCTGATCATCACATCAATCAGTTCAACATCGGCATCGATGCTGTCTGAACCGAATAGCTCAGCACCTAACTGCAAAGGTGTACGCGTGGTATTAAAGCCTTGTGGTTTAGTATGTAGGACTGTTCCTGCATAACAATAACGAGCAACGCCTTCAACTGGATGTACATGCGCATCAATACGAGCCACTTGTGGTGTCATATCGGCACGCACACCAAGCAAACGACCAGAAAGCTGATCAATCACTTTAAAAGTGGCTAAGTCTAAATCTTGATTCGATTCTGAAAGAGAAGATAACGATTCGATGTATTCAATGAATGGCGTGTACACCAACTGATAACCTCGAGTTGCGAGGAAATCTAATGCTTGACGACGCAAAGTTTCAATCACTTGCGCCTGTTCTGGTAGTACATCAGCTACACCATCAGGTAATAACCATGTCTCTGAAATGGGCATGTTGTAAACCTAAATTCTGTCAGCGCGGAACGAATCCGCATAAAAAAATCGGGAGCACACCCGATTTCTCCTAGTCTAGCACGATAGTTTTAGCTGTGCACCTGACTTTTTCAGAAAAAATGGCGAATACTTATTGTTTAATCAACATGAAATCATTCAAATTTATGAAATTATCAATCAATAGAAAATTCAATATCTAAGCCCAAAATATAATCATACAGAAAGCAAGTTATCCGTCTAAAGGTAAAGCCGTTGTTTGCTTGACTTTTTGTAAAGGAATCTCCGTTTTGACATTTTGGATTCCGGCAATTTTATTTAAATGATGAATTTGAAACTGACGATAAGCAGCTAAGTCGGCAACCACAATTCTTAAAAAGAAATCACAATCCCCTGCCATCAACTGGCACTCAACCACCTCAGGCATCTCATGTACAGCATCTACAAACTGGTTTACAGTTTCTGCATCTTGGCCTTTTAACCAAATTCGAGCAAAAACCGTTAACGCAAGATTGACTTTTGTCGGATCAACCAAAGCCACGTATTTTTCAATAATGCCATCATCTTCTAATTGTTTAACGCGCCGTAAACATGGCGATGCCGACAAACCAACGATTTGAGCCAATTCATTATTTTGCAACTTCCCGTTGTGCTGTAAGGCTTTCAGTATGCGCTTATCAATATGATCCACACCAACCACCAAAGCAGTAAATTTTAATTAAATACAATTTAACGCTATTTAATGCCATTTAAAACCAAAATCAAGCTAATTTAAGTGAAAAATACCCCATAAATTATCATAAAATATTTTTCTAAATTCAATTCCTCCTGTCAGGCCAAACCTTATGTTTACGTTAAAAAATATCACTCAAGATTTAACGTACTCACAGGACTTCACTGAATTTAAACGTGGCGTAAAAATATCAATCCCGATGCTGTTAGGGATTATTCCCTTTGCTTTAGTACTCGGCGCACAAGCCACGCAAAAAGGCTTTTCTTTTATTGAAGTGCCTTTATTTACCGGCCTCAATTTTGCAGGCGGTTCAGAATTTGCCATTTTAGAACTCTGGACCAATCCACCTAATATTTTAATGCTGATGTTCATTACTTTTTTAGTCAATAGTCGCCATTTACTCATGGGTGCAAGCCTAGTGCCCTACCTCAGACATCTACCCAATAAACAGGTTTTCCCCGCTTTATTCTTTATGTGTGATGAAAGTTGGGCAGTTGCCTTGGCGGATGCACAAAAAAGACAAGCTCAGACTGGCATCAATCATGCCTTTAATCTGTCTTTTTATGCAGGTCTTTGTTTTACTCTTTACCTCATGTGGGTTGGATTCACCGCATTAGGCGGCGCAATTGGCCCCATTTTAGGCGATGCCTCACGTTTTGGCTTTGATATGGCCTTTCCCGCCGTATTTTTAGTGTTATTACACGGTATGTGGAAAGGTTTACACGCAGCTCGACCATGGTTGGTCAGTTTAGTTACGGCCGCACTGGCATATTTATATTTACCCCAAGGTTGGCATGTCCCTATTGGGGCAATCGCAGGTATTGCTTCTGCCTATTGGTTGTTAGGAGATAAAGAGTGATTCATTCAGCAACCCTCATTGCCATTTTATGCATTGCAATCACCACGTATCTGACACGTGTTTTAGGTTATGTCTTACTTAAAAATAAAACCCTCACACCTCGCCAGAAACAAATCTTAGAAGTGGTTCCTGGCTGTGTGCTCATTTCAGTGATTGCACCTTATTTTGTCAAAGACAACCCTGCCGATTTACTGGCGATTGCGATTACACTGCTTGCAGCTTCACGTTTTTCCTTACTGCCTACAGTGTTGATTAGCATGGTATCCGCAGCAGTTTTAAGGTTCATGCTGATTTAAGATCATTTAAAGTTTAAAAACTGAAATTAAAGTGATGGTCTGTCAGATGAATTTGCCGCCTTTGCCAGCAATCCAACCAGTTCAGCATTTTTCAACTCGATCTGACTTAATTTAACCGTGGTTTTATCCAACATTTCTTGCTGAAGATGCATTTTTTTAGCCAAGTCCTGCATAATTTCCAAGGTCTTTTTTAAGTTTTCTTCTAAGTGAATGACTTTTTCTTCAAGTTTTTGATTAAGTTCAGTTTCACTTAATACATCAGTTTGATTCTTTATTTGTACCCAAATCAGAAAAATCACAGCGATTGCTAAAAGCAGAATAAAACCCCAGATAAATATCAACATGATATGCATTTCTCTTATCTTATTTAGTTGTTATTCACTATCATAACGAATTAATCATCTAAATTTTCAAAAATTCGTTTAAGTTCAGCAACTATTTTGATCTATCGACCCGATTGCTAAATCACCAATGACACAGCGAACACATTAATTCAAAAAATGCTTCCCAAATAACCGCAATACATTGTATTTTTATTCATCAATAACACTATATTCAGTTGTCATTTACAACCGTTAAAAACAATCATTATTTATCCGCATTTTATGCTTTCGACATCTCGGGGTCTGCACTCACTATGGAACTTCACAGCAACTTATACTTTAAACACTCTAACCCAGAAATCATGAATAAATTAGATCGCCTCTTTCAGGAACATCAGGGCAATGCTGAAATATTCAAACAAATTGCGATCACCATCAATCTGACCGAAGGTGAAGAACTTGCCCAAGATCTCATTGACCAAGTCGATCAGGTTGAATATGACTTAGGGCCAGAATCACTGTACCGTTTTGAAGGATATTCGATTGCTCACTTTGTGCATGGTTCATCGGGTGATGAATTTATGGAAGCCATTTTAAACTTCTTAAAAAGCTTAGTTCCTGACATCCATACACAAGCTTGGGGTTGTGGTGATGATGACCCGTGGGAATTTTGGTTTAAATTTGAAGGCGATGAACTTATTCGTGAAGATGATGAACCCTTCAATGACCCCGATGAAGATCAACAGATTCAATCTTCCATATATGCATGGTGGCACAAAGACATGCCGAAAGAAATTCAAGAAGGTTTCTTAAACGACCCAAACTACATCAGTGAAGAAGAATAATTTTGCTTCAAACAGAGGTCAGTTGAATATTTGACCTACCTCTGTTTTATGTGTTTGTTATGTAAAGGATTCACATAAATCAAGCAAGCGATTGGCATAACCCCATTCGTTGTCATACCATGCAAAAACTTTGGCTTGATGCCCCACCACCATGGTTTGATTCAGATCCACCACCAAAGAATAGGGAGAATGGTTAAAGTCTGATGAAACCAAGGGCTCATCTGTCACATCCATAATTTCAGCATAATCATGACGTGCTGACTTGACCAAGACTTCATTAAGTTTATGCGCTGTGATATGCGATTGCGAAATAAACGTTAAGTCGATGGCTGCCACATTAATGGTCGGTACACGAATGGAATAACCATCAATACGATCTGCCATTTTTGGCATTACCTGTTTTAGAGCGCCTACAGCAGATGAAGTGGTCGGAATAATGTTTTGCCCCGAAGCACGTGCACGACGTAAATCACGATGCGCATGATCCAACACCGATTGATCTGCTGTGACGGCATGAATTTCGGTCATGAGTGCAGTATCAATGCCAAAAGCATCATCAATGATTTTAACCAGTGGAACCAAGGCTTGTGTGGTACACGATACGCTGGAAATAATTTGATCGGTGCTTTTCACTTCATGATGGTTGACACCATAGACAATCGCGGCATCCACACTATCAAAGGGAGCTGCGCCAATAATGACCCGCTTCGCCCCGGCTGTAATATGTTTTGTAGCAGCCTCACGAGAACGAAATAAACCTGTACATTCAAGTACAACATCAATATTTAAATCATTCCAAGGCAATAATTCTGGATTTTCTTGGCAAAATACTTTGACTTTTAATTGCGCCAAACCGGCCGAAATATGTAAAAAAATCTGTTCATTTTCCCATAACACCTCAACTTTACCTTTAAAGCGCCCATGGGTTGTATCGTATTTAAATAAATGAATTAAAGTCTCTACATCTGCAACATCATTAATCGCCACAATGTCAAAATGAAAATCTTTTGGATTTTCAAACCAAGCACGTAATACATTGCGACCAATTCGCCCGAAACCATTAATGGCTACTCGTTGCATTAGATATCCTTAACTCTTGGGTAGATGTAAATACTTGTATATGTTAATGGATTTCGACTGAATATCGATACCATTTCTTCACATCTATTGATGAATATTGCGCTCCAACAACCCTGACTTTAATTTTGATGTCATTTTTTCACAAATCAGGATCAAAGAAAGTAAGCTAAAAACATTGACCAAGCTGTGCATTAAATTTTGACGATAACGGCTCTAGATCAATTAACTCTTAGATTTACATCAAAAAGCTCAGGACAACGATTATATAGAATTGTCATTAATTCACCTTAAAGTGATTGGTGCATACAGCTTTTTCCGTTATAATTTGGCGTTTTAAAATTTTAAGCCCAGTGTACTGAGGCAGCTATTCTTAAAAATGAATCTGCTCGGTTATGCTATTAGCCAATACGAAATATATGGAGTGACTTGGTTGTGAGTACTCGTTTTATGACATCAGCTGAAATTCGTGAAGCATTTTTGCGTTACTTTGAATCGCAAGGGCATACACGTGTCGCGTCGAGTTCACTAGTACCCGCCAACGACCCGACTTTACTGTTCACCAATGCCGGGATGAACCAGTTTAAAGACTGCTTCCTTGGTTTGGAAAAACGTGATTATGTTCGTGCAACATCTTCACAAAAATGTGTACGTGCCGGTGGTAAACACAACGACTTAGACAACGTCGGCTATACAGCACGTCACCATACTTTCTTCGAAATGTTAGGTAACTTCTCTTTTGGCGATTACTTTAAACGTGATGCGATCAAATTTGCATGGGAATTCCTTACTGGCGACGAATGGTTAGCACTGCCTAAAGATAAATTATATGCCACTGTTTACCATACCGATGACGAAGCGTTTGACATCTGGAACAAAGAAATTGGGTTAGATGCCAGCCGTATTATCCGTATTGGTGATAACAAAGGCGGTCAATACGCATCTGACAACTTCTGGGCAATGGGTGATACTGGTCCTTGTGGCCCTTGTTCTGAAATTTTCTTTGATCATGGCGACCATATCTGGGGTGGCTTACCGGGCACACCTGAAGAAGATGGCGACCGTTTCATTGAAATCTGGAACAACGTATTCATGCAGTTCAATCGTACTGCTGATGGCGTATTACATGCATTACCAGCTCCATCTGTAGATACAGGTATGGGCTTAGAACGTATTTCTGCGGTTTTACAACATGTAAATTCAAACTATGAAATCGACTTGTTCCAAAACTTGCTTAAATCTGCTGCGCAAATTATTGAGCTTGATACCACTGCAATTGATGCTGAAGCTGCGGCAAACAACACACCTGTTGACTACCCTGCGTCTTTAAAAGTGGTTGCTGACCATGCACGTTCATGTTGCTTCCTGATTGCTGATGGCGTAAACCCATCCAATGAAGGTCGTGGTTATGTACTACGCCGTATTATCCGCCGTGCAGTACGTCATGGTAACAAATTGGGTGCAACAGGTTCATTCTTCTACAAAATGCTTCAACCACTTGTTGATGTAATGGGTGTTGCTTATCCAGAACTTGCGGCAAACCAAGCACGTATTGAAGCTTTATTATTAAAAGAAGAAGAACAGTTTGCTAAAACTCTTGAGCAAGGTTTGAAATTGCTTGAAGGTGAACTTGCGAATCTGAAAGGTTCAGTCATTCCAGGTGCAGTTGTCTTTAAGCTTTACGATACTTACGGCTTCCCTGCTGACTTAACAGCTGATATTGCACGTGAACGTGATTTAACGATTGACGAAGCTGGCTTTGAAGTTGAAATGGCGGCTCAACGTCAACGCGCACGTGATGCGGGTAAATTTGCAATCGACTACAACAGCATTGTCAATGTTGAAGGCGAAACTCAATTTGACGGTTATGATGCCACCCAAGGTCAAGGTCAAATTATCGCGATCTATAAAGATGGCGAGCAAGTTGATGAAGTCAATGAAGGCGATGAAGCACTAATCGTACTGAACCAAACGCCTTTCTATGCAGAAAGCGGTGGTCAAATCGGCGATACTGGCCTGTTCAAAAATGAGACAGGTATTTTTGAAGTTCAAGATACCAAAAAATCTGGTGGTGCTTTTGTTCATCAAGGTATCGTGACTGTCGGTAGCCTAAAAGCCACTCAGTCTGTTGAAGCAATTGTAAAAGCCGATATTCGTGCTGCAACTGCGCGCAACCACTCTGCAACCCACCTTTTACATTCAGCCCTTCGTCAAGTACTCGGTGCTCATGTACAGCAAAAAGGTTCATTGGTTGCCAGCGATATCTTACGTTTCGACTTTGCCAACGACCAACCGGTGACATTTGAACAATTGCAACAGGTTGAACGCATTGTAAACCGCGAAGTGATTGCCAATACAGCCGTTTCTACCGAATTGCTAGACATCGAATCTGCGCAAGAAAAAGGTGCAATGATGTTGTTTGGCGAAAAGTATGGTGACGAAGTTCGCGTACTCTCTATGGGTTCAATGATTGAAGAGAAAAGCTTCTCAATTGAACTGTGTGGTGGTATTCACGTCAAACGTACTGGTGACATTGGTCTGTTCAAAATCACCTCTGAAGGTGGTGTTGCAGCCGGTGTACGTCGTATCGAAGCCGTGACAGGTACAAAAGCAATTGAAGTGATTCAAAAAGCTGATGCAGACATTCAACAGATCAATGGCTTACTGAAAGCGCAAAAAGATCAAACGGTTGAAAAAGTTGAAGCAACGGTTGAAACGGCTCATCAATTGCAAAAACAGATTGAACAACTGAACCAAAAATTGGCGAACTTGCAAGCAGCTGAACTTTTAAGCCAAGTTCAAACCATTGCTGGTCGTTCGACTCTAATCACCACCGTGCAAGGTATGGATGCGAAATCGCTACGTAACTTACATGATGGAGTAAAATCTAAATTAGACAACGCAGTGATTGTGCTTGCTGGTATTGAAGGCGACAAAGTCAGCCTTCTTGCTTCAGTAGCAAAAGATTTCACTGCAAACATTAAAGCAGGTGACATTATCAAACACTTAGCCACTGAACTTGGTGGTAAAGGTGGTGGTAAACCTGACTTGGCACAAGGTGGCGCGCCACTTAACGAGAAGTTTGCATCAGTGATAGCAGGTTTAACTGCTTGGCTTGAAGCAAAATAAGACTTCACTTTTTGTGTAACTGATCCTGAAAAGGTAATTCAGGATCATGGCTTTTATGGAACAACTATGGCATTAATCGTTCAAAAATATGGCGGTACCTCAATGGGTACTCCCGAGCGCATTTTAAATGTTGCTCGTCGTGTAAAGCGTTGGCATGACCACGGTCACAAGGTTGTAGTGGTTGTCTCAGCCATGAGTGGCGAAACCAATCGCCTACTTGCTTTAGCGAAAGCCATTACCGAAACCCCTGATCCACGTGAACTCGACCAAATGGTTTCTACTGGGGAACAGGTAACGATTTCCATGTTAGCGATGGCGCTTAATTCTATTGGCGTTGAAGCTAAGTCTCTAACAGGTCGCCAAGTTGGCATTAAAACTGACAGTGCATTCACCAAAGCGCGTATCGAAGCAATTGATACTGACGTTTTAACTGATCATTTAAATGCTGGACGTGTACTCGTTGTTGCTGGTTTCCAAGGTTTTGATGATCTTGGTAACACCACTACTCTAGGACGTGGCGGTTCAGATACTTCAGGTGTTGCGATTGCTGCTGCACTTAAAGCAGATGAATGCCAAATCTATACAGATGTAGACGGTGTTTATACCACCGATCCACGTGTTGCACCTAAAGCGAAAAAAGTAGATCGTATTTCTTTTGAAGAAATGCTTGAAATGGCATCTTTGGGTTCTAAAGTTCTTCAAATTCGTTCAGTTGAATTTGCAGGCAAGTATCAAGTGCCTTTGCGTGTATTATCAAGCTTTGATAATGACAATGATGGCGCATTTGACGAAGACTTTAAACAAAACGTCGGCACTCTTATTACTACTGAATTGGAAGACAACATGGAACAGCCAATTATCTCTGGTATCGCATTTAACCGTGACGAAGCAAAATTAACAATTCTAGGTGTACCTGATGAACCAGGTATTGCATCTAAAATTTTATGCCCAATTGGTGATGCCAACATTGAAGTGGATATGATTATCCAAAATGTTGAAGAAGATGGTACAACTGATTTTACTTTCACGGTGAATCGCGGTGAATTGAAAAAAGCCACAGCTATTCTAGAAGACACAGCACAAAAAATTGGTGCACGTGAAGTCGCAACCCGTGATGATATTGTCAAAGTATCGATCGTGGGTGTAGGTATGCGCTCACATGCTGGTGTTGCAAGCAAAATGTTTACTGCCCTAGCTGAAGAAGGCATTAACATTTTGATGATTTCAACTTCAGAAATTAAGATTTCTGTGATCATTGAAGAAAACTATTTAGAACTTGCAGTTCGCACACTACATACTGCTTTCGGTTTAGACCGAGAACATGGCGAATCAAGCGTACGCGCATAATTTGTACCTAACAAAAATTGTCATTGTTAGACAGTTTTTGAAAAACAACACAAAAAAGCCGAGCCACTATAGTTTTTCTTATAGTGGCTCTGTTATATTAGCCCTAAGGTTTTAAGAAAATTTTAACAAAACTGCATCTTGGGTAATGTTCCTGACATTGCTTTGTTAAAGTTTTCTTTTGATATTTAAGGTTGTGTTTTGTTCATTTTAGATCAATTGCAGGTTTAGCATTTTGCAAGGAGATAAACATGCTGATTCTGACTAGACGTGTCGGAGAAACATTAATGATTGGGGACCAAGTCAGTGTAACTGTACTTGGGGTTAAAGGAAATCAAGTTCGTATTGGTGTAAATGCTCCAAAAGAAGTATCAGTTCACCGTGAAGAAATTTACCAACGTATTCAACATGAACGCGCTATGCACGAACATCTTCAACATCTCGATCAAGATTATCAACCTTCGTTTGAAGAAGATAATTTCACACAGAATACCCAGAATAACTTTAATCGTTAAACATTAAATGTTTTTCCCCTAAAGCGGCTTTTCTAAGCCGCTTTAAATTTATCTAAAGCTTAGTTTTGCTCAAGCAAAGCTAATGCTTTTTTTACAGGTGCATAACTACGGCGGTGTTGATCAATCACACCATGTTCTGCAATCGCTTCAAAATGTGCTTTGGTTGGATAGCCCTTGTGTTTAGCAAATCCAAATTGTGGATATTGCACATCAAGCTCAACCATATCGCGGTCTCGGGTTACTTTCGCCAAGATACTGGCAGCTGAAATTTCCGCATGCAAGGCATCCCCACCAACAATCGCATCACAGCTCATAGCTAAGCCTTGTGGGACTTTATTTCCATCTACCAACACGTGATCAGGTAAAATATTTAAAGCCTCCACAGCACGGCGCATTGCCAACAAGGATGCTTGAAGAATATTAATTTCATCAATTTCTGTATGACTTGCTTCAGCAATTGCCCAAGCCAATGCTTTTTCTTGTATTTCTACAAATAATTTTTCACGTTTCTTTTCAGAGAGTTTTTTAGAATCATTTAAACCTCCAATTGGGTTATTAGGATCTAAAATAACCGCGGCAGCAACCACAGAACCGACGAGTGGGCCACGCCCCGCTTCATCTACACCAGCAATTTTCATCACTTCATCTACCTATAAAAAAAGAGGCTGAACACGTCAGCCTCATTATTACTGTACTAACAATTATTTCACTGCTTCAGCGACGCAAGCATTAATCGTTTTAGTCACTGCATTTGTAACAATCGTGTTGCGTGCTGCTGGATCAATCGCTGCGGTTGCCAAATCTACAGCTGTTACACTTTGTGGCGCTTTTTCACTGACACAACCACAAATTTCAGACTGAATATTTTGTTTTTGCGTTGCTGTCATCAATTTCGTTGCTGTTTGCCATGCAGCAGTATTATTTAACTCTGTTGTACATTTTGCATTAATGGCAATTTTAAGTGCCGTATTGCCAAGTTGCTGAGTTGTTGATTGCATGCTTGTTGTACCGGTTGTTGTATTCGTTGAAACACAAGCGGTTAAAGCTAAAGTTAGAGGCACAAGCACAGCAATTAATTTTTTCACAGTTCAATATCCTAAGTTTTAAAATAGATTGCGCGTATTTTGCCGAATCTTTGATGCAGAAGAAATGTATATTTCGTTGCAATTCCGAGCATTCCGGCTATCTGGCTAAAAACGATACAGCTTTCAGCGTTTCAAGAATTATACGCTTTGTTCTATATTCAAGGTTTTTAAATGACTGTAATTTGATTAGCATAGTTAAACTAAAAATCACATGTTGGTACAACATGCAACGCACTTCACAATACTATACGCGCACAGCACAAATGCTACATTGGCTCATGGCCATCATTTTCATTGCAGCATGGTTGATTGGTTTCTATAGTGGCAATTTTTTAAGCTATGATGTTGATGGTAGCTTTAAAGGTCAAGTTATTACCCTGCATAAAAATATCGCGACAACGATTATATTCCTTGTATTGATTCGTTTGTTTTGGCGCTATACCCATCCTGCTCCGCAGCTCCCAGATACTATGTCACCTATGATGAAAGTCTTGGCACATCTTGGACATTTGGCCTTATATTTAATGTTGTTGGCATTACCCATTACAGGTTGTTTGTTTAGCTGGAGTGCTGGGCATCCTGCACCCGTTTTATATTTATTTGAAATACCTCGTCTGGTTCAAGACAATCCTGATATTTTAGAGATCGTTAAGCCAGTTCATATTTATTTATCTTGGTTTGCTGGTTTTCTGGTCATCGGTCATATCGCCGCAGCGTTAAAACATCATTTTATCGACAAAGATAATATTTTACGCAGTATGACTCGACAAGATAAATAAGACATTAAAGCCCAACATCAAAAAGCCACATCAGCTATACACCGATGTGGCTTTTTTACAGCTAAAACTTAGTTAAGCGCTTCTTGAGCACAGCCCTTCACACTATTTAATACCGCTTGTTTAATCAGGCTATTTTTCGCAGATTCACTGACTGATGCCAAGGCCAAGTCTTTGGCTAAAATATTATTCAGTGCATGATCACTCACACAAGCACAGATTTGTTTTTGTAAACCCGTTTGGCGTTCTGTACTCATAAAAAATGCAGCCGATTGCCAAATTTTTGAATCATTTAATTCACTTTTACAACTTTGTTCCAATACTGGCTTTAACATTTTCTGTGTTAAAGAATGATCCTGATTGGTCGCAAAAACCGACATCGAACCAATCACCAAACCAGCGACCAACACCCAACAAAGACGCTTTTTCACCATCAAACCTAATTTTTAACCTTCATAATTTAGCGAATCAACCTATTGATCCGCTAAATAAAGCAGTACATTGACAAATATGAATTACACTAAAGCATCAATTTGCTGTGTCCATTTTTGTTTTTCAGCTTCAGAAATAAAAGAAGCCTCAAACGAATTTTTAGCCAAGTGTTTCAGTTCATCATTGGATAAATCTAAAGCTTCAGCAATGGCAATAAAATTATCATTCATGTATCCACCAAAATAAGATGGATCATCTGAATTTACCGTGACATGCACACCTTGTTGCAATAAACGACGGATATTGTGCTGTGCCATATCATCAACCACACAGAGCTTTAAATTGCTTAAAGGACACACCGTTAAAGGCATCTTTTCGCGAATTAAACGCTGCATCAATTCAGGATCTTCTTCTGAACGCACACCGTGGTCAATACGATTTACTTTTAGTAAATCCAAGGCTTCCCAAACATATTCAGCCGGACCTTCTTCACCCGCATGTGCCACCACCAAGAAACCAGCTTCACGGGCTTTGGCAAAAACACGTTCAAACTTGGCAGGTGGATGCCCCACTTCACTAGAATCCAAACCGACCGCAATAATTTGATCTTTAAATGGTAGTGCTTGTTCTAAGGTTTTAAATGCCGCTTCTTCACTTAAATGACGTAAGAAACACATGATTAAATGTGAGCTAATACCCAATTTGGCTTTTGCATCATCACAAGCACGTTGTAAACCATTTAATACGGTTGCAAATGCCACACCACGATCAGTATGAGTTTGCGGGTCAAAGAACATTTCTGTGTGCGTCACATGATCAGTATGACATTTTTCAAAATATGCCCACGCTAAATCATAAAAATCTTGTTCGAGTACTAAAACATTCGCACCCGCATAATAAATATCGAGAAAAGATTGTAGATTATGAAAATTATAGGCCTGTTTTACTTCTTCAACCGACTTATAAGGAATATCAATTTGATTACGCTGAGCGATTTCAAACATCAACTCAGGCTCAAACGTCCCTTCAATATGTACATGTAATTCTGCTTTTGGCAAAGCACGGATGAGCTCAAGTCTATTCATACCCTAATCCTTAAAATAAAAAAAGGTGCAAACTTGAGTTTACACCCTGAAGCGTGTGAAACATTTATAAATGCAAGTTCAACACGCTGTACTGTAAATTTGGAAAATTAACCACCAAATAATACGAATTTCAATGCCCAAAGTACGGCAATAATCCACACCATATAAGGTACAGTTTTCGCTTTACCGGTTAATAGTTTAATGAGCGCATAGCTAATAAAACCCATCGCAATACCATCTGCAATTGAATATGTGAATGGCATAAATACGATAGTTAAAAAGGCAGGAACTGCTTCAGTGATATCATCCCATTCAATATGAACAATACCTTGAATCATTAACACCCCTACAAATAACAATGCAGGCGCTGTAGCAAAACTTGGCACAGATTGCGCAAGTGGTGCTAAAAAGAGGCATAACAAGAACATAATGCCAACAACCACAGCAGTTAAACCTGTACGACCACCTGCGGCAACACCAGCAGATGATTCAATATAAGGCGTAGTTGAAGACGTACCCAAAGCTGCGCCAGCAACAATTGCAGTTGAGTCTGCAAAAAGTGCTTTTTTCAAACGTGGTAATTTACCATCTTTCAATAAACCGGCACGGTGTGATACACCAACCAATGTCCCTGTTGAGTCAAACAAATCAACCAAGAAGAAGACAAAGATTACCCCCACCAAACTTGCAGTGAATAAACCTTTAAAATCCATTTGCATAAATGTTGGCGCAATTGACGGCACTTGACCCACAACACCATGGAATTGGTTATAACCCAATGCTGTTGAAATAGCCGTCACCGCCAAAATACTAATAATAATTGCACCACGCACTTTAAACTGATGCATGACCACAACCATTAAGAAACCAAGCAAGGCAAGAATAACCGAAGGTTGTTTTAAATCGCCTAAACCCACTAAAGTCGCAGGGTTAGCAACAATAATACCGGCATTTTTTAGCGCAACCAAAGCAAGAAAAAGACCAATACCACCACCAATCGCCAGTTTTAATGACATTGGGATCGCGTTGACAATTGCCTCTCGGATTTTAAACATACTGATGAAAATAAACACCAAGCCCGATACAAACACGGCGGCAAGTGCAGTTTGCCAAGGCACGCCCATACCCATACATACAGAATAGGTAAAGTAAGCATTTAGCCCCATACCAGGTGCCAGTGCAATTGGATAATTTGCAACAAGCCCCATAACCAAACAACCGATTGCGGCTGCAAGACAGGTTGCTACAAACACAGCGCCATGATCCATCCCCGTTTCGGATAAAATCATTGGATTAACAATAATGATGTAACACATTGTTAAGAAAGTAGTTACACCAGCAAGAACTTCGGTGCGAAAACTGGTTTTGTTTTCGCTCAACTTAAATAAGCGTTCAAGCATATTCTCTGAAGATGGACTAGGAGTCGTCATGACTTCACCCCTGTAAGTAAACTTTATGCGGTCAGCACGCTACAAAATTAATGATCCGTCTAATACCAATCATCATTAATTTTGTAGATGTCTAAGCAATGGATATGCCAATATTTTCATTGAAAACAAGTATATTGAACAATTCTTCATTAGGGCCTAAAGAGCCAAATGACAAAAATTGTAAACAAAAAAGCCGCATAACTTTTATGCAGCTCACTTAATTCAAAAAAATCAAATACTTACTTAATAAACAATATGATTCAAATATGGTCGGGGCAAATTATAACACAATGATTTTTTAATGTTTCTAAAATTTATTTTTAATTAAAATTCAATAAGATATTAGTTTAGTCAACTAAAGTAAGAGTCTAGTGTTTGTCAGACTGACTAACCAATTGAACCAAAGGCTTGGTGTTTACGTCTTTACTTCCAGCATTGTGAATAAAAAGATTAGGATTAGAATCTATTACACTGAGTGAATGATGAGCATCATAAATCAGCTGATCAACTTCATTCTTTTTTTTACGTTCAGCATCTTGGTAAACATAATATCCCAATAGCACAACAACAAGAATGAAGATTAGAATGAGTATTTTTTTCATAATAAAATTTTATTATTTTAAAAACTTTTCATTATGATAACAAAAAACAATATAAAAAGGTGACACAAGACACATTTTTTAAATATTTTAATATCCATTAAAGCTAATCATAAAAGAGACTGTAGCAGAAGATGGTCATTCTCAAACAAAGTGACTGTTGAGCGACCGCCCCCTTTATCTCTGTATGCTTAAAAGATTATTTTTAGCTTTAATGCTTCTCAAGCACTTCATTAAATTTAAAACTTTATATTTCATATAAAGAAAAAATCCTGAACAATGTCAGGATTTTTTACATTTAAAGGATCAACCTAAACCACTTTTTCATCACGTTTAAAGACCAACTCACCCTGAAGTGAACTGTTAGCATCAAAATAATAACCATCGGTATTGAATGATTTTAAGTCTTCAACTTTACTTAACTGATTTTCAATAATATATCGAGCCATCAGGCCACGGGCTTTTTTAGCATAAAAACTAATGACTTTATATTTGCCATTTTTTTGATCTAAAAACACAGGCTTAATAATTTCAGCTTTAAGTTTACGCTCGATAACTGATTTATAGTATTCATCCGAAGCAATATTGACCAATAATTCTGAATTGGCGTGTGCCAAATCATCATTAATTAAATTGGTAATTTTATCTCCCCAGAACTCATACAAGTTATGACCACGTGAATTGTTTAATTTTGTGCCCATTTCTAAACGATATGGCATCATCAAATCCAACGGACGTAATACACCATATAATCCAGATAGCATCCGCAAATGCTTTTGTGCATATTCAAGTTTTTGATCATTTAAATTGTAAGCATCTAAACCAGTATAAACATCACCTTTAAACGCAAATAAAGCCTGACGTGCATTCGAAAAATTAAAGTCTGATTGCCAGTCATGGAAGCGCTCTACATTCAATTTGGCAATTTTTTCACTCACGCTCATTAAATTGGCGATATCTGTAGCAGACAGTTTACGACTTACGTCTATAAGTTGTTGTGAATGTTCCAGCAATCTTGGTAAAGTATGCAAATCGGTAGGAAGTGCAGATTCATAATCTAAAGTCTTAGCAGGAGAAATTAAGGCGAGCATGGACAACCTGATCAAAAAATAATTAAACAGACTATAACAGTAGACTTATTTTATTTCCAATTTGTGTTTTTACTGAACATTATCGGTAAAATACGCCATTCTCCTGTTATTAGTCGGTTGTAATATGTCCGAGCAAATTTTCATTCAAGGTCCTGTAGGTCAAATTGAAGTTTTTGTTGATTATCCACAGGGTGAAGTGAAAGGATTCGCGGTTGTATGTCACCCTCATCCATTACAAGGCGGCACACCACAGCATAAAGTGCCAACCCTTCTTGCTCAAATGTTTCTTGAGCGCGGTTGTATTGTATACCGTCCTAGTTTCCGTGGTTCAGGTCAAAGCATTGGCGTGCATGATGAAGGCTTTGGTGAAACTGATGATACTCTAGAAGTAATTAAACAGATGCGTTCCAAACATATTAGCCTGCCTTTTTATGCTGGCGGTTTTAGTTTTGGAGCACATGTGATGGCTAAAAGTTATCATGCACTACCTGACGAAATAAAACCTAAACAGTTGATTTTATGTGGTTTACCTACTGCAACTGTTGCAGGTTTGCGTCATTATGTGACCCCCGAAATTAAGGGTGATATTTTATTTATTCATGGTGAAGGTGATGAAGTCACTTTATTGTCAGACTTAATTACTTGGGCAAAACCTCAACGTCACCTATTGACCATCTTGCCTAATGCAAACCATTTCTTTACGGGCTATTTAAAACAATTGCGTATTGCGATTTCTCGTTTTTTAATTTCACCTTCTTAAATTAACACCTGAAGTACAACACCTAGCTACTTGGCTAATCTGACTCGGACTCTTAAATCCGAGTCTTTTTTTGAGCGATAGTTCAATCCACATACAATTTTTGCAATCTATGATCAGGCTCATGTTAAAAATCGCTGCCTTTTGCAATGCACTAGCAGACTAAGCCATGAGTATTTTCCTTGCTTTGTCTTTGCAATACGCTGTATTAAGTTGCATGAAATAACAAATGCTCTAGATTCCCCTTTCCAAAATGAATTATTTTGCACTTCATTTGAAAATCTAAAAACTATACAATCAAATAGTTAGCCAAGTACGGCTTAAGATGTTCGGAAACATTTTTAATAGTTAGAAGGATATTATGAAAACTATTTTTGGGATAATTTGCATCGCTTTATTGAGCTCTTCAGCCATTGCACAAAATATTGTCGGCACATGGCGTTATATAGACGATAAAACCGGTGAAGCTAAGGGATTAGTCAAAATTGAGCAACAGGCCGATGGAACATATGCAGGTACAGCGCTCAAATCAACACCACGTGTCGGCTATACACCGAAAGAGTTTTGTACCAATTGCCCTGCACCCTATACCAACAAGCCCATCATAGGTATGCAGGTTATTTCTGGATTAAAAACAGAAGATCAAATTAATTACACAAATGGAAAGATTATTGATCCTGTTTCTGGAAAATTTTACCGTCTTAAAGGCAAAATCAGTACCAATGGCAAAAAATTATTTCTTCGCGGATATATGGGAGTATCAGCCGTAGGTCGCAGTCAGACTTGGTTACGTGTGGAATAAAATACAAATCCTGAGCTGCGAACACAGCACTGTTTTTTTCGCAGCTCAGACCATTTATGCAAGGTCAACAAGCCCTTATCAATTCAAATTCAAAAATTATTTCAAATTCAAAAGTGGCAGATAATGGTGTCAGTAATATCCACCCTTCCAAATTTTAAGCCTACCTTTTTTTTGCTAAGGCTAGCCCTTCCACTCAAACTCACTAAAAGCTTCATCTTGTTTTAATGTATTTTCAACTGCTTGCGCCAATTGATTCAGTAGGCTTTGTTCTGTAATACGGTCTAACCAATCCTGATCTTCATCAGGATACGATGTAATTTCACAGACCAAATGACCATTTTGATCATGCCCTTGGCAAGTAATGGACAGCGGCAAGGAATGATTATCTACACTAATGGCAACATGATCACCACTTTGTGACAAGGTCTGAAAACCATATTCGCCTAATTCTTTAGACAAAAGATCTGCAACATATTCCTGAGTCACATGACGATCACTGGTCTGCAATGCAGCATGATTATGTTTTTCACAGTTTGCTGTAAATTGTAATTTTCTCATCTATGTATCCAAAGACATTTTTATTGTATGGTTTTAGAATAAGCAATAAAAACAAAACAGCCAAGCAAAAGCTTGGCTGTTGTCTAACAAATGTACAAAACTAGACTAATTATTCACTGACTTGAATCGCTAAACCTGCTTGATTTGCAAGCTCAGTGAAAGTAGGGAAACTGGTTGCCACAGTTTCTGTACCGACAATTTTAATTGCACCCGAAGTACGCAAACCAGCCATACTAAAACTCATCGCAATACGGTGATCATGATGCGATTCAATTTCACCACCCGTGAAGATTGTAGACCAATCACCGGACTTACCCTTACCTTCAATGATGATGCCATCATCCGTTGGTGTGCAGTCAATGCCCATAGTTTTTAAACCATCTGCCATGACTTGAATACGGTCAGACTCTTTGACGCGAAGCTCAGCAGCACCCGTTAAAATCGTTTGACCTTCGGCACACGCTGCGGCAATAAAGAGTGCCGGGAATTCATCAATGGCCAATGGCACTTGCTCTTCAGGCATATGAATGCCTTTAAGCGTACGAGAGCCTTTGATACGAATGTCTGCAATCGGCTCACCACCTGCAATACGTTCGTTTTCAACGGTCAAGTCTGCACCCATTTGTTTCAAGATTTCAATCACGCCCGTACGCGTTGGGTTAATTCCAACAGCCTCTAAGGTCACGTCTGAACCTTCAGTAATGGCAGCACCCACCATAAAGAATGCCGCAGATGAAATATCTGATGGCACCTGAATTTCAGTCGCAATCAGCTTACCGCCACCTTGTAATGAAATACGATTGCCTTCAGTTTTTACTTCATAACCAAATGCACGTAACATACGTTCTGTATGGTCACGTGTTGGTTCAGGTTCCGTCACTGACGTTTCACCGCTCGCCCAAAGACCTGCCAGTAGAATGCCTGATTTCACTTGTGCAGATGCCATCGGCAAATCGTAATGAATACCTTGAAGGTTTTGATTCCCTGTAATCGATACTGGTGGCGTACCACGTTCACCCGTGGTTTGAATTTGCGCACCCATTTCACGTAAAGGTTTGGCAATACGTTCCATTGGACGTTTAGACAATGATGCATCACCGGTCATGACTGAATCAAACTTTTGCGCAGACAACATACCTGAAAGTAAACGCATTGATGTACCCGAGTTACCCATATACAAGGCACTTGCAGGTGCTTTTAAGCCGTTGATACCGACACCATGAATAGTAACCTCACCATTTTTTGGCCCTTCAATACTCACGCCCATATCACGGAAAGCTTGCAACGTTGCCAGCGCATCTTCACCTTCCAAGAAACCTGTAACATGGGTTGTGCCTTCTGCAATCGCACCAAACATGATGGAGCGATGTGACACAGATTTGTCACCAGGCACGGTAAATTTACCTTGGAAATTTTGAGAGCCTGGCAAAATGGTAAATTGTTGTGTCACTTTATTTTTCTCCATCAAGGGTTGTTTGGCGAGCATGTGATTGAAGTGTTGTCGTGCAGCCTGTGCATGCCCCAACACCCCCATTAATGCCTGTGAGTTTTCATCTTCAATCAGTTTACGTAATATTGCGAGTTGCTTTTCGAAGCCATCGACTGCATTTAAAATCGCTTTCTTATTGGCAAAAAAGATGTCATGCCACATTTGCGGATCACTGGCAGCGATTCGTGAAAAGTCACGAAAACCACCTGCCGCATAACGAAAGATATCGAAATTATCTTCACGATTGGCAAGCTGCTCAACCAAGTTAAATGCCATCAGATGTGGAAGATGACTGGTATGTGCAAGGACTTCATCGTGTTTATCGACATCCATACAAATCACGTCAGCTTTAGCCGCTTGCCACAATTGTGTCAGTTTTTCCACCGCCCAATCGGCACTGGTCGGTAAAGGCGTCAAAATCACTTTATGGTTGGCAAACAAATCGACCTTACCGGCATGCACACCTGTATGTTCAGCCCCTGCTATCGGATGCCCCGGTACAAAACCTTCTGGCAGGTTTTCACCATATACCGCCTTTGCAGCATCTACCACATTGCCTTTGGTACTACCTACATCGGTGATGATGGTCGTAGCAGAAAGATAAGGCTTAATCATTTCCAGCACTTTTTCTGTCGCACGAACAGGTAAGGCTAAAACGACTAAATCGGCACCTTGGACGGCATCAACAGGATTGCTATAGCCAGCTTGAATCAGTCCAAGTGCTTTCGCATCATCCAATGTTTTTTGCGAACGTGTTGATGCAACAATTTGCTTTGCTAAATTTTCAGCGATCATCACACGCGCTAGACTTGAACCAATCAACCCAAGTCCAATAAATGCAACTTTTTCAAATAGAGGCTTGGACATCACTTAAGCTTTTCCCTCTACAGCATTGGTTGCTAAATCAAGTACCTTCGCAAGTGCGCTAAGGAATTTAGCATTTTCAGTTTCAGTACCAATAGATACACGCAGATGATTTGCAATTCCGACTGGACGTACAATCACCCCCTCTTTTAACAAGGCATTGAACGTTTGTGCAGCATCGGCCTGAACATCAACCAAAATAAAGTTCGCACGTGATGCCACATAGTCTAAGCCAAGCGACTGAAAACCTTGCTCTAATTGATTCATACCTGCTTTATTGACAATACGTGATTGCTCAATAAAGTCTTCATCTTTCAGTGCAGCAACAGCAGCCACCATAGCAAGATGATTCACATTAAAGGGCTGACGAATACGATTTAAAAAATCAGTGACTTGTTTCGATGCCAGCGCAAAACCCACTCGCAGGGCTGCCAAACCATAACATTTAGACAATGTACGGCTAACGATGATGTTTGGATATTGTGCTAAAAATTTTAAGCTATTGAAGTTTTCTGGAAAATATTCCACATACGCTTCATCAAGCACCACAATCACACTTGCAGGTACTTTCTGCATGAATGCTTCAAATTCAGCTTCTTCAAACCAAGTCCCTGTCGGGTTATTTGGATTGGCAATAAAAATAAGTTTAGTATTGTCTTGAATTGCAGCAGCCATGGCATCTAAATCATGTGCAAAGCCTTTTGCTGGGACTTCAATCGCTTGTGCATTAATTGCTTGCGTCACCAAAGCATAAACAGCAAATGCATGTTGGCTATACACCACAGAATCTTTTTCTGAAACGAATGCACGAGCAAACATTTCTAATAAGTCGTTTGAACCATTACCCAAAGTAATACAGTCAGCAGTCACACCAAATTGCGCACAAATTTGATCTTTTAAAATAAAACCGCCACCGTCTGGATAGCGACCAATTTCAGCCAACTCAGCAGCCACTGCTTGTTTGACCTGATCAGAACAGCCCAATGGATTTTCATTCGATGCCAATTTGACGATATCAGCAATCCCTAACTCACGCTCAAGCTCACTAATAGGCTTACCCGGTTGATAAGGTTTTAACTTTGAGATGCCTTCATTGGCAGGGACAAACGACATGTTACTCTTCCAATTGTTTCAAGTGATAAAAGTGGTTAACTTCAAATTAAAATTAACCACCAAATAGTGATTTACAATACTGCGATCGGATATGAACCTAATACTCGAACTTCTTTCACCAACGGACGAATTTCTTCAATTGCCGCTTTGACATTGTCTTGCTCGACATGACCTTCTAAGTCAATGAAGAATACATAAGCCCATTTTTCAGGTAATGCAGGACGGGTTTCAATACTGGTTAAGCTAATATGATGTTTTGCAAAGGGTGCAAGAATTTCAAGCAATGCACCGGCACGATCATGTGCTGAAATAAGTAATGAGGTTTTATCATTGCCGCTTTGCGGTACTTTTTCACGACCAATCACCAAGAAACGTGTGGTATTTTCTGGGTTATCTTCAATATTGCCATGTAGAATTTCTAATTCATAAATATTGGCAGCAACATCAGATGCAATTGCTGCTGAATGCCATTCATTGCGAATTCGACGTGCCGCTTCAGCATTTGAACTTAAAGCAACGCGCTCTACACCCGGATAATGCGCATCTAACCATTTGCGACATTGCGCCAAAGTTTGTTGATGTGCATAAATTTGTTTAATGCTGTCTTTACGGGTATTTGCAGAGACTAAAAATTGGTGATGAATGCGCAATTCAACTTCACCAATCACATTTAAATGCGATGATTTAAAACAATCTAAAGTATGGTTTACCACCCCTTCAGAAGAGTTTTCCACGGGCACTAAACCGTAATGTGCACTTCCCGCTTCCACTTCACGAAATACTTCATCAATAGTTGGAAGTGGACGAACTATAGCGTCCTGACCAAAGTGCTTCAGCACAGCTGAATGGGTATAAGTACCGACTGGACCTAAAAATGCGATGCTTTGTGGTGCTTCAAGTGCAAGACAAGCCGACATGATTTCGCGAAATAGACGCGCCATGGTCACATCAGATAATGGCCCCTCATTGCGCTCCATAACATTACGCAAAACTTGCGCTTCACGTTCAGGACGGTAAAACATTGGATTCTCTTCAGAAGCAAACTTTGCTTTTGCTACTGCTTCTGCCAGTTTTGCTCGGCGGTTGATAAGCTGTTGAATCTGCTGATCAACTGAGTCAATATCCTCACGAATCTGAGCAAGGTCAAGAGAAGTCTTTGTGTTTTGATCGTCGTTGATCATTGTTATGTCGCCCTTCAAAAACATTATGCAAACAGTATAACAATAGTTAGCTTTCAAATGTTACGCAATAAGACTTTGATTGATTCAGCCTTAAAAACATACAGTTGATTTAATCAGCAATTTTATTGGCTATGATTTTGCAATAAATTCTTAAAATTAATGACCTTTTGCCAATTTTCCATAAATTACACTACAGTTGTACATTTTTAACCCTTTACGACCAAAGTGAATTTTATGCTATCTAGTCGAATATATTGATCTTATTTTGCAAATAACATCATATTTTAAAACACTTAATATCAATATTTTTATACTCTGCTTTTTTACTATTTATTTGGGGCATTGGCAGATTAGATCATTGCCAAAAATAAGCATTTGCTTGATGTTTGAAGACAAATGTCTGGACTGACATAAAAACCAAAACAAAGCTAAAACATCTATCTTAAGGATCATCAATGAGTCATTACGCACAGCGCCCATGGGAAAAAAATTTACCCATTTCATTACATGGTTATCAACTTAAGCCTGATCAAATTAAATCAAACTTAGCAGAATTATTGACCCACACCACGGCTCAATTTTCACAATCGCCCGCATTTAGTGTGGTATTACCTACAGGCTTAACCAAGAGCTTAACCTTTCAAGAAATTGACGATCTATCAACCACATTTGCCAATTACTTACAGCATCATCTCAAACTTAAGAAAGGTGATGTGGTTGGTTTACAAATGCCAAACTCTTTGCAATATCCGATTGCTGTATTTGCTTGTTGGAAAGCGGGTTTAATTATTACCAATATTAATCCACTGTATACAGCGCGAGAACTCGAATACCAATTAATTGACAGTGCTGCAACAGCATTGATTGTTTCTGATTTATTTTTAGCAACCTTTGAACGCGTGATTCAAAACAACGCTCAACTTCAATCACTGGCACTGGTAACCGCCAGTTTAAGTGAGTTTTTTGATCAGCCTTATCAGGGCATGATTGCACAAAAAATGCAGGCAGATGCCGAAGCGCAAGGTCGCTCACTCAAACCAAGCATTGTCTATGCAACCTTCACAGATGCTTTAGAAATTGGTAAAAACTTAGAACAATATACCCCTATTCAACATGATATTGCCCTATATCAATATACAGGTGGAACAACGGGTCGTAGTAAAGGTGCCATAATTAGTCATCAAAATGTGGCATCTTTGGTCAAAATAACCGGCGATTATTTACATGCCCATGAATCTGAATTTAACCATAACGACTGCATTTTAACGGCAATTCCGCTGTACCATATTTTTGCCTTTAGCGTAAATTTCCTTATGTTCTTTGAAGCTGGCTCCCATAATCTGCTGATTCCTTCTCCACGACCAGTCAGCAACTTAAAACCTGCTTTTGAAAAATTCAAAGTCACGTGGTTAACTGGAGTCGATACACTCTATGCGGGCTTATTGGCTGAAAGTTGGTTTACTGCAAACCCACCAAAACTGACTTGTAGTATTTCTGGCGGTACTGCACTGCGTCCAGCAACAGCAGAACACTGGAAAGCTAAAGTCGGCACAATTATTGAAGGTTTTGGCATGACAGAAACCAGTTGTGCTGCACTACTTCACCCACCCATTCGTGAAATTCGTCAGGGTTCTGTTGGTTTTCCATTGCCGGGTTCCGACATTAAAATTGTCAATGAACAAGGTCACGAAGTTCCATTAGGTGAAGCCGGTGAACTCTGTGTAAAAGGGCCACAAATTGTATTGGGTTATTTAAACCGCCCAACCGAAACAGCTGAAACCTTTATCGATGGTTGGTTGCATACAGGTGACATTGCCAAAGTGGATGAAGATGGCTTTTGTTATATTTTAGATCGTAAAAAAGATATGGTGATTGTTTCAGGTTTTAATGTTTATCCCAATGAAATTGAAGCAATTTTAGCTGAACATCCAGATATTATTGAAGCTGCTGTCATTGGTGTACCCGATGATCAAACGGGAGAATCGGTTAAAGCATTTATTGCCTCGAATAATGCCAGTCTTTCTGTCAGTGAAATCCTAAAACATTGTAAAGACAACCTAACTGCCTACAAAGTCCCAAAATCGATTGAAATATTGAATGAGTTACCAAAGTCAACCGTCGGAAAAATTCTGCGTGCCGAACTTCGTCAAATGGAAAGTCAAAAATATTCTAATTAATTTCAGCTTATTACAGCATTAAAATCTAGCCCTAAAGCTTTGTCTTTGGGGCTTTCTCTTTTACAAGCGTTATTTACCAAAATCCATCACAAAAATTTAGTGATTCCTCTATATTCTTTTAATAAAGCAATTCGGAGAATAATAATGTCAAAAAGAATCGCCGTTTTAGTGACCCATGATTTTGAAGATATTGCATACTCGGAACCCGTACAGGCCTTTCGAGCTGCACGTCATAGTATTTTAAATATTGAAAACAGAGCAGGTAATATTGTCTATGGTAAAAAACGCAAATCTGCGGTTACCATTGATCGAAGTATAGACAGTGTTTCTGTGCATGATTTTGATGCCTTACTTATTCCCGGAGGACATTCTCCCAACCAATTGTGTCGTGATCATCGTTTTGTCGATTTTGTCCGTAATTTTGCCAATGCGCAAAAACCGATTATGAGTATTTGTCACGGTCCTCAACTGCTTATTGCTGCAAAAGTGGTTAAAGGTCGATTAATGACGACCATTCAAACCGTTGCCCTAGATCTAATTAATGCCGGTGCTGTGTATTACGATGTTGGTGTGGTGAATGATAATAATCTGTATATTTCTTCTCGTTCTCCTGACGACTTACCCGCCTTTATTAAGGAAAGTTTGCTGGTATTAAGCCAATAAAAAAAGAGCCTTTCGGCTCTTTTTTTATTTAGACCTAAACAACCCGTAATTAACGCCCTAAAATACTACGCGCTACAATTTCTTTCATAATTTCATTAGTGCCACCGTAAATGCGTTGAATACGTGCATCCACAAAGAAACGTGAAATTGGATATTCAGTCATATAACCATAACCACCAAAAAGCTGTAACAAGTTATCGGCAATTTTCATTTGCATATCGGTACTAAAACTTTTCAATGCTGCGGCAGTTTCAACATCTAATTTACCTTGCATATACAGTTCGACATTTTGATTATAAAAAGCTGCTGTCGCTTGTTCATCTATTTTTGCTTGAGCCAAAACAAATCGTGTATTTTGAAATTGACTAATCGGCTGCCCAAATGCTTGACGTTCTTTTACGTAAGCAATCGTGACATCAATCGAACCACGAATAGCACCAATAGCAGTGGAAGCAATAGCCGTACGTTCACGTGGTAATTCTTGCATTAAATAAGCAAAACCTTGCCCTGCCTGACCCAACAGTTGGTCTTTTGGCACTTTAATATTATCGAAGAACAGTTCCGAAGTATCTTGTGAATGTAGGCCTATTTTATTCAGGTTAGTGCCCTTTTTAAAACCTTCTAAATGAGTATCCAACAGCATCAAAGACACGCCTTTTGCTCGTGCTTGCGGATCGGTTTTCACTGCCAGCACCACCAAGTCTGCATGCTGACCATTTGAAATAAAGGTTTTTGAACCATTTAAAAGATAGTAATCACCCTGCAAAATTGCATTGGTTCGCATGGCTTGCAAGTCTGAACCAGCACCCGGTTCAGTCATTCCAATCGCACCAACAACTTCACCCGCAACCATTTTTGGCAGCCAATATTGTTTTTGTTGTTCTGTACCAATATGCAAAATATACGGTGCTGCAATTTCAGAATGACATGAAATACCTGTTGATAATGCACTAAATCCTGCACGGGCTGACTCTTCAACCAACATCAATGAATAATTGATCGGAACGCCATAGCCACCATATTCTTCAGGTACATCGACACACAAGAAACCATTTGCCCCCAATAAGCTCCAAATCGAACGTGGCATAATGCCTTCATGTTCCCATTGCTCATAATGAGGTGCAATATGCTCACTCATAAAACGTTTAAAATTATCGCGAAACAGTTCTAGATCAGCATCATAAGCCAACATATATCATCCTTATTTTCAGTTTTAGTTTTTAGCTTCTTGCCATGCTAGTGATTTTATCTTCTGCTGTCATGTCCCATTCCGGTCATTTTTATGACTTTTATAGTCAATAAAAAAGGAAGCCGAAGCTTCCTTTTTTCATCCATGCTGATTATGCATGGGTTTGTTTGTTTTCTTCTAACATTAAGCGATCCACTTCTTCTGGATTGGCTAAAGCATAATCTAATTGTGTTTTATCCAACTGTCCGACCCATTTCGCTACAACAATTGTTGCCAATGAGTTACCCACAAGATTGGTTAATGCACGTGCTTCTGACATGAAACGGTCAATACCCAAAATCAATGCCAAGCCTGCCACTGGAATATGCCCTACCGCCGATAACGTTGCCGCCATGACAATAAAACCTGAACCTGTTACACCCGCAGCACCTTTAGAGGAAATCAATAACACCACTAAAAGGGTAATTTGATGTTCAATATCTAAAGGTGTGTTGGTCGCTTGCGCAATAAAAATGGCCGCCATCGTAAGATAAATAGATGTACCATCTAGGTTAAATGAGTAACCTGTAGGAATGACTAAACCAACAACCGATTTTTCACAACCCGCAATTTCAAGCTTCTTCAACATGCGTGGAAGCACTGATTCCGAAGATGACGTTCCCAATACAATCAGAAGTTCTTCACGAATCATTCGGATCATTTTCAAAATACTAAAACCACAAACTCGAGAAATTGTGCCTAATACAATGAAAATAAACAGTAAACATGTTACATAGAAGCAGATAATCAATTGTGCTAACTGCGCAAGGCTACCAATACCATATTTACCAATGGTAAATGCCATCGCACCAAATGCACCAATTGGAGCCAACTTCATTACCATATTTACGATATTGAAGAAGACATGAGAAATTTGATCGATAAATTTCAGTACAGGTTTACCCGCATCACCCAACTTATGCAACGCAAAACCGAACAGAAGAGCGAACAGTAAGACTTGAAGAATTTCACCTTCAGCAAATGCACCTACAACGGTATTCGGAATGATATGCATCAAGAAATCAATCGTCGATTGTGATTGACCTGATTCTACATATTTAGAAATACCAGATATATCCAAAGATGCAGGATCAATATTCATACCCACACCCGGTTTTGCAATATTAATTACAAGCAAACCGACAAGTAAGGCAATCGTAGATACGATTTCAAAATAAAGTAAAGCAATACCGCCTGTTTTACCCACAGACTTCATGCTTTCCATGCCAGCGATACCACTGACCACAGTACAGAAAATTACAGGTGCAATAATCATTTTAATTAGGCGAATAAATCCATCACCCAACGGTTTTAATTGCTCGCCTAAACCAGGCACATGTTTTTCAACACCATTGACTAGTTGTGTACCACTTGGGAAAAAGTGACCGATTAACACGCCCGCAATAATGGCAACAATCACTTGAAAATAAAGCGATTTATATAAAGGTTTTTTAGCCATAATCATAACTTCTTCATGTATTTCCGCACGCAGAAATATCAATTTTCTCTTGCCTATTCTTACGAATATACAACCCTAAATCTTTTTACCAGATGCAAAAAGACAATGAGTTCTTGTGAAAAACTCGACTTAAGATGAAAACAAAAAAAGATTCACAAATGAAATAGTCAAGTTCGCAAATAATATGTGAGAGAAATATATATTAAGTGCAATACATCAGACTAAGGAGATCATGAAAATTTAAATAAATTCTATAAGAAGAAAGTGTACTTGAATTTAGATCAAGAAATTGTTAACACGCGTCCTTTTCGATTGTTTTTCACACAAAATCCATTCAGACATTAGTCTAATATGGATATTCTCTTTTTCTTCATTTTATTTTTATGTCATAGTGTGGACATTCATTTTCATACGAAATACTCTGGTACGCACGCATGAACAATAAAAGAAACCTCTACAAAGACTTTGAACATCCCTTTGCACAATTTGTTCGTATTGTGGGTAAAGGGAAAAATGGTGCGCGATCGCTCAGTTTTGATGAAGCTTACCAAGCTTTTAGTATGATCTTAAAAGGTGAAGTTTTAGATGTTCAGCTCGGCGCTTTCTTAATGCTGCTGCGTGTTAAAGAAGAATCTGTAGATGAGCTAACAGGCTTTGTACAAGCAACACGTGATCAACTTAATTTTAAACATTTAGATGTAGATTTAGATTGGTCATCTTATGCAGGTAAACGAAAACACTATCCTTGGTTTTTGTTGGCTGCACTCACCCTTGCCCAAAATGGCTATAAGGTAGTCATGCATGGTGCATCTGGGCATACGATTAACCGTCTATATACCGAACAGGTATTGGAATATCTCGGTTATGCTATTTGCCAAAATGACACCGATGTGGAACAACAATTACAACAAACCAATTTTGCCTATATTCCTTTGGACGCCATTTCACCCATCTTGAGTGATTTAATCGCTTTACGTAATGTGATGGGCTTACGTTCTCCAATTCATACTTTGGCTCGCCTGATTAATCCATTTAATGCAAAAGCAACCATGCAAGCGATTTTCCATCCAGCTTATCGTAGTTCTCATCAGCAAACGGCTTTTAAATTAGGTTATAAAAATAGTGCCGTCATTAAAGGTGAAGGAGGCGAATTTGAACGCAATCCTGATGCTAAAACTTTAATTTGTGGCATTAAAAATGGTGAGCTGTACGAACACGAATTACCCAAATTGACTGAAAACCGTAGTCCAATTGAAGAAGAATTGGATTTAGCCGTGTTTAAAGCCGTTTGGGAAGGCAAGCAGCGTCATGAATATGGTGAAATAGCCGTAACTGAAACCATGGGTATTGCATTATATACCATGGGGGTTTGTGACTCTTATGATGATGCAATGTCAAAAGCCAAAGAACTTTGGCAAAGCCGAAAAGTTATTTAATAGGCTAAAAGATCAGGCTCTGCGGAGTCTTACCGCTGATTAGCAAATATTTGGAGCTCGTTGTGTTACTTTTTTAAAAGTAACCAAAACTTTTTCCATTCGCAAAACTCGGCAAATACCGCCAAGTGTCATCTCTCTCGCAAAAACAGGACGATATTAATATCGTCCTGCCTCGAACAGTTACGAATGGCTTTTACGTGTAGCCGTAATTACAACTTCAATTTAAGATTAAGTGACTAAAATAACCTATCTTTAAACAAAACGAATCGGTTGAAATTCAGGTTCAGGAACATGTGAATCACACTCTTCCCCTTCCTCTTTATGACCTTTATCAATATAACCACTACGTTCTTTTTCAGGTAAATTTTGAGCTTCCCACGCAATGACAGCTTGCATACAAATTTGACGCTGTTCTGTGGTTAAAACAATGCCATTTGGCCATTTACCAATTTCTACTGCTGTTTTTAAACGCGAAACAATTTCAGGATCGAGTATAGCCAGCATTTGTTCAATATTCATCATTTAATCCTGCTGTTGTAAAGAGTCAAAATCTTGATTCCAACCAAGTTTGGTTCGACATGCCATATAGAAGTCATAACCCGGTGGATGAAGTAAATTCAATTTAAATGGATGTTTACGAATATGTAAACTATCACCAACACTTAGCGAAACGCTATGTTGACCATCGGCACTGACCATGGGTAAAACACGGTTTTCGCGAATCATAATCTTAATTTCACTATGCCCACCGACCACAATAGGACGTGAAGACAAAGTATGCGGATGCATAGGCACTAAAGAGATGGCATCCATACTTGGATGAACAATCGGCCCACCACCAGATAAAGCATACGCTGTAGAACCCGTTGGGGTAGATACAATTAAACCATCACTATGCTGGCGATAGACATACTGACCATCAATATTCAATTCAAAGTCAATCATATGAACCGAGCGGCCTGAATGCAAGACCACATCATTCAAAGCAATCGCATCATAAATATTTTCGCCTTTCGAACGAATTTCCATTTCCAATAGAAAACGACGGTCTAGCTGAAATTCACCTTTGAGCACTTGATCCAGTTTAAAAATCACCTCGGTCGGCTTAATATCGGTTAAAAAGCCCAAACGACCACGGTTGATACCAATGACTGGCGTATTGTGTTTTACCAAAGCACGTGCAGCGTGTAATAAAGAACCATCACCACCGACCACAATCACTAAATCAACCACTTCACCCAGTAAACTACGGCTCACTGTTTGCGTATTACGACTATCAGGAACCAATGCTGCTGTTTCTGAATCAAAAACAGGATGAAGCCCTATACGTAAAAGATGGTTATGAATGAGACTTAAAGTTTCAACGACGGAGGATTTATCTGGACGTCCGATCAATCCAATGTTACGAAAATTTTTATGTGAAATTTGCACCTAAGTCATCGCTCCGCTACGATTCATGCATATCATAGCATTAACCCTATTCATTTTAAAAAACTTTAAAAGTTGATCATACAAGCTATATCGATTTACCAATCTAAAATAAACCATTTTCTCAACCTGCATCTATACTTAGAGCTAACTTTATATAAATTATAACGCTATTAGGTTTTCATGATAAAAATCACATTTTTTAATCCACACTTTAGCCATGTCATAATTCGTAATCCTTCACTTTTGGCAACACTGATTAAAACCCACCCAACACCTATAAAAATAGACTCAACTGTAAAATAACATCTTTTATAAAATCAACAACTCATTACCTATAGACTTACTTTTTTAGCGTTATATTTTGTCTTCATTCACAGATTAATTATTGCAAAAAAATGAAAAGCTTCGCATCATTAGCATAATTTATTTGGATCTTATAATCATTGATGAAGTCTGAACACGGTATCGGTTTACTAGCCCTTATTTTCTCAATATTAGTCATTGGTGTTTTCTTAGTTTTTAGCATCTACTTAATACGAATGGACAATATTGTACGAGATAAATTTGAAGGACAACGCTGGGATATTCCTGCAAAAGTTTTTGCGCGTCCTTTAGAGGTTTATACCAATGCGCCGGTCAATCAAACAGATTTCACCCAAGAATTAAAATTACTGGGTTATAAAAATTCAGAGAGTTATACCAAATCAGGTAGTTATGTAACTTCAGGTGATGAACTCTATGTACATACCCGAGGTTTTGACTTTGGTGACAGTGTTGAACCAGAACAAGTTTTAAAAGTCACGTTTACCAACAATCAAATTGGTGAAGTCAGTGCAACCAAACCGTCTTCTACTGGGATTGCACGTTTAGAGCCTTTATTGATTGGCGGAATTTACCCGCAACATAATGAAGACCGTGTCCTGATTAAACTTAAAAATGTACCTAAACCATTAATTGAAGCTCTTATTGCCACTGAAGATCGTAATTTCTATCATCATCATGGTATTTCAGTTCGTGGTACGGCACGTGCTTTAGTCAGTAATGTGACTGGAGGTAAACGTCAAGGTGGTTCGACGCTGACTCAGCAGTTGGTTAAAAACTTCTATTTAAGCCCAGAAAAAACCTTAAAACGTAAAGTCAATGAAGCCTTAATGGCGTTGTTAATTGAACTGCATTACGATAAAGATGAAATTTTAGAAGCCTATTTGAATGAAGTAAATCTGGGGCAAAATGGTAATTATTCGATTAATGGTTACGGTCTCGCTTCACAATTTTACTTTGGTTTACCGTTAAGCGAATTAAATATTGCTCAACAGGCATATTTAGTCGGTTTAGTACAAGGACCAACGCTATTTAATCCATGGAAAAATCCTGAAGGTGCCAAAAAACGTCGTGATATTGTGCTCAATAATATGTTGGTCATGGGTTATCTGACTCAAAAACAGTTTGAGCAAGAAACTGCACGCCCATTAAATGTCATTGCAAAGCCAACTTTAGGCCCTGCACGTTTCCCAGACTTTCTTGATATTGTGCGTCGTCAATTACGTACTGAATATCAAGAAGGTGATTTAACCAATCAAGGTTTGAAAATTTTCACCACGCTTGATCCTATTGCGCAAACGCAAGTGCAAGAAGCCTTTAAAGCATCTGTTTCACGTTTAGCCAATGCCAATCCAAAACGCCTAAAAGAGTTGCAAGGTGCTGTTTTAATCTCTCATCCTGAAAATGGTGAGTTGGTTGCAGCCGTAGGTTCAACCCAAGATTTTACTGGTTTTAACCGTGCCTTAGATGCTAAGCGCCAAGTCGGTTCTTTACTTAAACCCGTTATTTATTTAAGTGCTATTGAATCTGGACGTTACAATTGGGCAAGTCCAATTGAAGATAGTTCCATCAACATCGTCAGTGAAGGAAAAACATGGACACCTAAAAATTATAGCGGTGGTGGACATGGTGTAGTTCCTATGGCAGAAGCTTTGGCAAACTCATACAATCTTTCAGCAGTGCGTTTAGGACAAGAATTTGGGCTTTCAACATTTAGCAATCATCTGAAAAAATTTGGTGTAACGTCAGAAATTCCAAATTATCCGTCTATTTTTCTGGGTGCTGTTGATATGTCACCTATGGAGGTGATGAGTGTTTATAGCAACTTTGCAACGGGTGGCTTCAAATATCCAATTAAATCCATCCGCTCAGTGGTCGATTCGAATGGTCGTTTGTTAGAACGTTACGGTCTTACAGTTCAAAATACCATCGACCCTTCTGCTGCGTATATTTTGAATTATGGTTTACAACAAGTCATGAGCGCAGGTACTGGACGTTCGGCATATAGCGCTCTTCCGACAGACTTAAAACTGGCAGGAAAATCAGGAACCACGAATGATACGCGCGACTCATGGTTCGCAGGTTATTCTGGCAACTATTTAAGTGTGGTTTGGCTGGGTTTAGACGACAACAAAGTGACAGGGTTAACGGGTTCTTCAGGTGCGCTCCCTGTTTGGACTAATGTCATGAAACAATTGCGCCAAAAACCAGTGAACTTACGCCAAACAGAAAATGTGCAATGGCAATGGATTGATCGTGCGACTGGACACCTATCCGCGCAAGGCTGTGAAGGTGCAATGTATATTCCACTGCTACGTAATAATGTGCCGCGTGAGGCAACAGGTTGTGGTTTACCGCATTATCAAGTAGAGCCTGTTTACAATCCTGATACTGAAAACAATCAAGCACCCGCAGATCAAAACGATAGTATTGAAAACTATATTCGTGAAAGCGAAACTGAAATGCAGCGCGATCTGCCAAGTAATGAGAAAGTCATTTCAAGTGGTGGCTATGATAATTAGTGGTGAAAATTAAGCATGAATGTACGATTCAGCAGCTATAAACAGATAGTAATCGGTCTAGGTTTAATAGGGTTGGTCGGCTGTCAAAGCCTACCTGCCCCTCAGCAGCTAGAAGTAAAAAAAAAACCATCTACTGAAAAAAAGACCATTAAAACATCGGATGGCGTTGTCATTACACCTTATGATCGTGAAGAAATTCAACGTAAAAAAATGCAAGTGGTTATTCCTAAACAAAGAAGCAAACAGCAATTCGAAGATGGCCGTCAACTACCTGCATTCAAAAAACTAATGCAAAAAACTCAACAAGCCTATACACAGGGAAAATGGAATGAAGCAGAAGCTGCTGCACTGCAAGCACAGCGTTTAGCACCACAATCTGCCGAGACTTTTTTATATTTGGCCTTGGTCGCGCAGAAAAAAAATAAGCCTGCAAATGCTGAGGCTCTCGCGCAACGCGGACTGAGTTATGCACAAAGCAATGCCATGAAGAAACAACTCTGGCTGGTGATTTTAAAAGCCGCACAACAGCAAAAAGATCAAAAAATGATTCAACAAGCGCAAAAGGCACTGAAAAGCTTATAAAAGCTAGGATGTATTGAAATCTCAAAGATAGTGCTCAATACATCCTATTAAACCATTTCTTATAAGAATCGAATGCCTGCAATACCATATGCACCCTGCTCTTGAGCCAAACCCAGATCACTCGCTTGCATGCCACCGAGTGCAAAAACAGGAATATCAACTTGCGATGCTAAAGCTTTAAACTGCTCCCACCCAAGTGCAGGCGTTTCTGGATGTGTTGCTGTCGCAAGTACTGGACTCAATACAATCGCATCACAACCAATGCGCTGTGCCTGTTGCATTGCTGCCAGATCATGACATGCAGCAATATAGCGTTTTCCAATGCTTAAATCACCGTGCTTTAGAGACATCAGTTGCGACTGCTTTAAATGAATTGCGGAAACCATTTGTTGTTGGATCGTGTTCAATTTCGTGTAAATATCAATATTAATAATGAGCTGAGACAGTTGCTCAACACTCAACGCTGCAAGTTCAACTATTTGTGCTTGAGTCCCCTCAACACGCCAGTACATGAGTTGATCTTGATGTAATTGTGTCAAGCCATCTAATTGATCTGAAATCTTAATTTGGTGTGCCCAATATAGCCGCTGGATCATGGCTTGATTGGCTTTCGGAAAATTCAAACTCAATAATTCATCACGGCTATACCATGCCCAGGGCTGTTGAATTTCATTCAATAATGCGGTGGGTACAATGGCATGGAATAAATGCAAATTCACGATGACATCATCATATTCATGACGAATCACATCAAAAGTATGCAAATCCTGTAAACCAACACCGACTTCTTCATAAATTTCACGGCGGCATGCAGCTAAAGGTGTTTCACCCTCTTCTACTTTTCCCCCTGGAAATTCATGCTTATTGCCCTGATGCTGATTTGCTTCACGCCAGCCAACCAGTACTTTGCCCTGATGCAATAAAATAGCAATTGCAACATGAATCGTGGGTTTGGACATTACCTACTCCTTTGCGTGAAAATATAACGCAGTGTAAGCAAATTTAAGTTTTTTATAAATTGTTAAATAATTGATTGACAGGCCTATTCGATAATGATTATCATTTAAATCGTTCCCCCATATACCACGGAGTCGAAGGAATGAACGCACCATTTAGCCTATTTACACGTAATAATGACGCAGCTCAATCACTACCTATGTTGTACTCGAACAACTTATTTTCCTTAGGCAGAGAAATCCGAATTATGCATGCTGGAGAAGAATATCGCTTACGCCTCACTCGTAATAATCGACTCATTCTAACCAAATAAAAATAATCATAATTTAAAACAATAAACGTGGAAACAAGCAGTATGTGCACAAACATACTGCTTTTTAGTTATTTATGAAGCAGTGGCAATTGCAGCGTGACCTGTAATCCACCATAGTCAGATTTAGAAAAATGAATTTCACCCGCATGTAATTGCATTATTTTTTGACAAATCGAAAGTCCAAGTCCCGAGCCTTGTGTTTTTGTTCCTAAGGCACGATAAAAACGCTCACCTAAACGCTGTAAAATCTCTTCAGTTAACGCTTGCCCATCATCGGCAATGGTCATGACCACACTCTGATTCGTTTGTTGTACATCAATAAATACATGCCCACCCTGCCCAGCATAGCGAATGGCATTATCAACAAGATTTCGCACACAGGTAAAAATTAATTTTTCATTGGCGATGATAGAAAGATCATCCGCGATATGTGTCGTAATCTGAATATTTTTCTCTAGTGCAAAGGGTTGCAAAGCTTGGATGACATCAGAAACCACAGCCTGTAAATTGACGTCTATTTTAGGCAATTGATTGGTATTGGTTGGATCAAGACGCGCCAGTAAAAGTAAATTTTCCAAAACTTGCGTACCGCGACTGACATCATTTTGAATACTCACCAAGTCCTGATTTAAATCTGGATATTTACGTTTAAGCACCTGTAAACGCATCTGAATAGCGGATAAAGGCGAACGCAGTTCATGCGAAGCATCCGCAGTAAAGCGCTGTTCTGCGAGCAATGATTGTTTAAGCCGCTGCAACAACTGATTCAACTGCAATACCATCGGCTGTAATTCTTTTAACTCAGGCACTTGCTGCTGAATGGGTGCTAAATCATCGGCATTTTTTTCAGCAATGTTTTTAGACAATTGCTGAATGACTTTAAATTGACGTTTCACCGCAAAATGTAAAATCAGCCACTGTATGAACCAAAGCAAAATTAACACCAAGCTATAGCCCATGACATTTTGAGCCAGCTCCTTAAAGCGCTCCCCTACAGGTTGTAACATCGTCACAGACATATTCAGTTCAGCATCTTCGGCACTATACATACGCCATAATTGCTGATCTTGCCAAATATAGCGATAACCATTCGATGCCTGCGTTTGCAGTTTTGAATTTTGCTGTTCTAGCGGAAATTCTTTTGATTCGGTGAGAATATGTTGCTGATCTTTTAATTGGTATTGAATATCAAACTCATCGCTCAGCTCATCCACCTGTTGCCCTGAATGAGTGGTTATATCCGCAATCAACAGCATATCGGCAATTTCATCCATGATTTGATCTTGCACTTGCATGGTCTGATACAGTGAAATCAGCACAAACAACAACAATGCCAACAGCCCTGTCAGAATTGAACTGAATAATGAAGTTTTAATCAGTTTGGTTTGTAAAGAAACTGTTTTTAGCATATTAATCGTGACTCATGCGATAGCCTAAACCGCGAATGGTTTTAATATATTGGCTGCCTATTTTTTTACGCAATTGATAAATAAAGACTTCAATCGCATTGCTCTCTATTTCATCGCCCCACGCATATAAAGATTCTTCGAGTTGTTCACGTGTAACCACATGATCTGGTTTTTGCATCAACTTATGCAAAATTTGAAACTCCTTTGCAGTAAGGTTAATGGGTTGACCATCTTGCTTCAGGGTTTTTGCTTGTGGGTCTAATTGTAAATTAGCAAAATGAAGATATTGCCCCACTTGAGCTTGATGTTGCCGTAATTGCGAACGGACACGGGCTGAAAGTTCTTCCAAACTAAAAGGTTTAACCAAATAATCATTGGCACCCAAATCCAAACCTTCAACACGATCATGAATACTGTCTTGCGCTGTAATAAAAATCACGGGCGTGGGTTGCTGTTGTGCGCGTAAAGTTTTCAGAATGTCATCGCCATTAATTTTGGGTAGTCCACGATCCAACAACACACAATCATACTGATGCTGTTCAAGGGCTAAAATGGCATGATCACCACGCTCAACCCAATCAATATTATAACCATCCATTTCCAGCCATGTTTTTATACTTTCTGCTTGGGAAGCATCATCTTCTGCCAGTAAGATTCGCATCTGTTGTTCTCATATTGAGGCATGATTTACTTTTAAGATAACATGCTTTAAAAAGCGTTGGATTGAAAAAACCACATGAGCAACTCATGTGGTTTTGGGAAAGATATTTACTTAAGCCGCTGCGATCTTTTATTTCAACTGCGTAAATGACTTAAAATTTAACGGCTTCCACATCAATTTCAACACGTTTCATAGGTTTATAATCGATGTCGACTTCACCAATTAAGGTGACAGGCGTTTTTGCCGAGATGGGTTTACCGTGCCATAATTCATCATCAATATCGACCGTAATCGTGCCCGTATTATCGCGGAATTGATATTTCTCATCCCCTACAGCTTTAACCACATAACCTTTGAGCTGTACTTTAGTGTCGTCTTTTAAAGTCAACGCCTGTTTAACCGTCGTAGTCACTTGCGGTGCAATTGCAGTTTGATTGACTGCGGTATTTGCCATAGCAAATGTTGTTGCACCCACCAAACCTGCAATTAAAGCTCCTTTTGAAATCATATTCATGCTTAAAACCCTCATCTTTTTGTTCACCTTTTCGATAAAGTCATTAAAACAAATAAAGATGAGGTGAATCTTAAGATTTCTTAATTTTCACCAATGCTTTAATTCAAAGGCACCACGCGCAAGACTTCTTCTAAAGTGGTCATGCCTGCTAAAACTTTACGTGCACCCGCAATTCGAAGGGGTTCAATACCCTCTTTCTTGGCCTGATGACGTAACTGGTTTAAGTTAGCATTTGCCCCAATCAACTGTTTGCTCTCCAAACTTAAAGGCATAAATTCATATATACCAATACGACCTTTATATCCCGTGTGACGACATTCTTCACAACCAACAGCATGGAAGACAAAATTGGGCATCTCGATCTCATAATCAAAAGTCAAATGCTTCCACTCTTGCTCATTAATAAAGGTTTCTTGTTTACAATGTGGGCACAGTTTCCGCACCAGACGTTGTGCCAACACCCCTAAAATGGTCGCCGCAGTTAAAAAGGGCTGGATGCCCAAATCATGCAATCGAGTCAGACTTGAAGGTGCATCGTTGGTATGTAAAGTAGATAACACCAAATGACCTGTCAGCGCAGCTTGAATCGCCATATTTGCGGTATCATGATCTCGAATCTCCCCAACCATAATAATATCGGGGTCTTGACGCATTAAAGCACGCACGCCATCAGCAAAGCCCAAATCAATCCCCTGATTTACCTGCATTTGATTAAAACTCGGTTCAAGCATTTCAATCGGGTCTTCAATGGTACAAACATTCACTTGTTCTGTTGCCAACTGTTTCAATGAAGAATACAAGGTCGTGGTTTTCCCCGAACCCGTCGGTCCCGTCACCAAAATAATGCCGTGACTATGCGACGTTAAAGCTTGCCAATCACTGAGTAAATCACCTTCAAAACCCAACTGTTGAAAACTTCTGACCAATACTTCAGGGTCAAAAATACGCATCACCATTTTTTCGCCAAACGCAGTCGGTAAAGTCGATAAACGCAGCTCGGTTTCTTGCCCTTTCGGAGTACGAGTTTTTAATCGTCCATCTTGAGGTTTACGCTTTTCCGCCACATTCATGCGACCTAAAATTTTAATCCGTGAAATTACCGCGGTCAGTGTATTGGCAGGCATTTTATAAATGGTATGCAACACACCATCTATTCGAAAGCGTACTTTTCCTGCATCTTTGCGCGGTTCGAGATGAATATCACTGGCACCTTGTTCAAAGGCAAACTGTAAAACCCAGTCTACAAGCTTCACAATATGTTGATCATTAGCATCTGGATTTTGAGTATCTCCCAGTTGTAAAAGGGCTTCTACCCCTTTGTGATCACGATCATAAGCACTGGCTTTTTGTGATGAGTTTACAGCACGGCTGACTTGGTAATATTCCACCAAATAGCGCTGTAATTGGTCTGGACTTAACAATACACGCTGAATTTTTTTCGGCAAAAGGCTGTGTTCTAAGTTAGCAACCCATTCTGTTTTATACGGTTGATCCGTTGCAATAAACACTTTATCTGCTTGAATTTCAACCGCTAAAATTTTATTACGCACTGCAAATTCTTGCGACATCACATTGGTCAATGCCTGCACATCTGCTTTTAAAGGATCAATAATATAAAAAGGAATATTGGCTTTTTCTGCAATCCACTGACATAAACGGTTTAAAGTCAAGGTTGATTGAGGGTGCGACTGATCCACTAGATCAAAATTTGCAATCCATTGTAATGGATGCCATTTGAGTTGCTCACGTTGTCGATGTGTCGTTTGTATCAATAGCTTATTGCGCTCGGTAATACGTTCATCTTTTTGTAATTGTTCTAGACACCAAGATGTGTCCATTTCAAAATTAAAATTCATTGTTCTAAGCCCCAAAACATCGCAATACTATAGCAAACTAAATTTCATCTGGCTTAAATCACTTTTAGAAAAATAAGCACTTAAGCATTAAATTAACTTTCTTGATTCTTTATCTCACTTTTAAATAAAGGCGATCACTGCTCTTCATTTAATGACGATTACGCTTTTACTTTCGCTAATTTATAGCCAATAATGCTTCATACACTGTTCAATTAACCGCCATATTCCTCCACCTTCAGCTTTTGGATTAATACTGTGAATAATCTACTTAATCTATCGCTTCAAAGCACATCATTTCAAGAATTACTAATGATTATGGCTGCGGCTTTGGGTTGTGGTTTATTAATCGGTTTAGAGCGTGAAAGAAGTAAGCAACGTGAAAATCAACATAGCTTTGCTGGCGTTCGTTCATTTGTCATCTGTGCCTTACTCGGTGCGCTCTGTTTTACTTTTGGTGCTATTTTTGGTCTTATCGGTGCAATCATTATTGGTGGCATTGGTATTTTTTCGCTTAAAAACCAACTTAAAGATCCTGGTGTAACCACTGAACTGGCCTTTGTCATGACCTATTTTATCGGTGCGCTTTGCCTTTGGAACATTACACTGGCTGCAAGTTTATCCGTTGTACTGACCATTATTTTGATGATGAAACATTCGATGCATGGTATTGCAAGCAAATGGATTACCGAAGCTGAATTTAAAGATGGTTTATTTTTACTCGCATTGATTTTAATTGCTTTACCGCTGACCCCAAACACGCCTTTATGGGGTTCTGTCCTCAACCCTTATATTATTTTAAAACTGCTAGCGCTCATACTAGTGGTTCAAACCTTAGCACATATTGCAAAACGCTTACTGTCTTCAAAAAATGCCCTCATTCTTTCATCTATAGCATCTGGTTTTGTCTCCAGTACAGCCACCATCGCCAGTTTAGGTATGGAAGTTCGCTCAGGTCGAGCAGAAGCAAACTCCAATGCAGGTGCAGCACTTATGTCCTGCATTTCTACCTTATTGCTGTTGTTAATCATTGTGGCTGGAGTGTCGGTAAGTTGGCTAAAAGTTCTGATTTTTCCCTCATTACTTGCCATCATTATTCTTGCTCTCTGTGCTTTATGGCTTTTACGCAATGCCAAAGCACTTGAAAACATAGAATTAATCGATAGCCGAATGTTTAGCTTAAAAGAAGCTGCCATCATTGCAGGTACATTAACCATTATTCAAGCAGGAATTTATGGACTCGATCTTTTACTTGGGGATGCCGGATTAATTGCAGGAACGCTATTAGCTTCACTGTTTGAAATTCATGCAGCCGCAGCGGCCGTGGTCATTCAAGGTGATCCAAAAAACTTAACATTACTCTATGCCATGATTTTAGGCTTAGGCGCTCATGCAATTTCAAAGTCTATTAATGCGACTTTAACGGGTGGCTGGAAATTCGCACGCGTATTCGTTCCTGTTCAAATGCTACATATGCTCGTTTTAATCAGTGTGCTTTGTTGGATTACCCTACGCTAGAGTTGAACAAGATCCACAACCGTAATGTTGCCCAATCCTACAGAAAAACTCACATCTAAATGGGCAAAATTCATTTTATAAATCCGCCCTGCATCATTTTGATAAGCAGGTCTTGGGTCTAAAGATAAAACTTGTTCCAATTCACTCACTATTCGATCATCTAAGCTTTGTGCCTGAATCAACTCTTGCTTTTGTTGCTCCGCACTTTCGCTCCAAATCACCAGCATTCGCTCAGGCTCATGTTGTGCATAACCACTTTTTGCATCAACAACTGCATCTGAATATTGAATATATGGCTTAATATCTAGAATTGGTGTGCCATTGAGCAAATCACTCCCTGTCACATAAACACGAACAGACTTACCGACTTTTCTCACATCTTTCAGCTGCACCACAGACAAGCCCATAGGTGCGGGACGATACATACTTCGTGTCGCGAACACCCCTATTTTCTTATTCCCACCTAAACGTGGCGGTCGGACTTGAGGGCGAAATTTATGGCTATCTTGTTGATTTTTATTGTCATGGAACTGCCAAATCAACCATAAATGACTAAATTCATCAATGCCTTCAAATGCCAATAAATCATTATAAGGTTCAACCATTTCAATATAAGATTCGACTTGAACCAAATTGGGTTGTCTCGGAATACCAAATTTTTCACGATAAGGCGAATTCATATACCCAATAATAGGCACTTTAAGTTCAGTCATCATCACTTTTTCTGATAAGTTCAATTAAATATATTCAGTTTATCGAGAATGTTTTTAGATTAGAATAGTAAGCTGTTCTAATTTGATAATTTATTGAGACCTTTAATGGCTGCTTTCAACGTCGAGAAGATTACTCACGTCCAACACTGGAATGACACATTATTCAGTTTTAAAACAACGCGTGACACTGCGCTACGTTTTAAAAATGGTCAATTTGTGATGATTGGTCTTGAAGTAAACGGTAAGCCTTTAATGCGTGCTTATTCTATTGCTAGTGCTAACTATGAAGAAGAATTAGAGTTTTTCTCAATTAAAGTGCCAGATGGCCCTTTAACCTCTATCTTACAAAAAGTAAAAGTGGGCGACGAAATCTTAGTCTCTAAAAAACCTACAGGTACTTTAGTGCTTGATGACTTAAACCCAGGCAAAAACTTATACCTTCTTTCTTCAGGTACGGGTCTTGCGCCATTCTTGGCAACCATTCGTGATCCTGAAACCTATGAACGCTTTGAAAAAGTCATTGTTGTTCATGGTACACGTTTCATTTCTGAATTGGCTTACCAAGACTTAATTTTGAATGAACTTCCAAACAATGAGTTTTTCGAAGAATTAGGCATTAAAGACAAACTTGTTTACTACCCAACTGTAACGCGTGAAGATTATCCAAACCAAGGGCGTGTAACAACTGTAATTGAAACAGGCGAAATCTTCGAAAAAATTGGTCTACCACGTTTCAACCCAGAAACTGACCGTGCGATGCTTTGCGGTAGCCCAGCGTTCCTAGACGACGTTGCTGCACTTCTTGACCAACATGGTTTAAAAGAATCTCCACGTATGGGTGTACTTGGCGACTATGTGATTGAACGTGCATTCGTTGAAAAATAATACCGTTTAATATTGAAAAACCGAGGAATTTCCTCGGTTTTTTTTTAATTTCAAAGATTTATTTTTATTAAATCTGAATAAAGTTTAACCACACTGACAATTTTTGGTCAGAATTTGTCAAAAAACTGACTAAAAATTGTTGTCTTCATCAACAAAAGTACCTATAATCTCAAACATAAACAGACAGGTCTGTATATTCCTGATTTGTTTTATTTAGCTGAAATTTATAATACATCCAGAGGGCACTTTACAAGTATAAAAACAACATAAGAAAGGAGTTTTCAAACTCCTCATAGTATTAATATTTTAGCCAATTTCATTATGAAAGAGACTTCAATATTAATATTAAATCAAGAACTTTCAGCGAGGCGTGATATATAATTATAATATTCACGCTTTTTTATTTTTTAAAATTTATAAACTGCAATCGATTTGGCACAGTAAAAACTTAAGCTGCCATGAGTTCCAATTGAATTAACTGATAAACACGTTTCCAATATTCATCAATATTAACCGAATTTTTATCAATTTGTGCTTGAATCGTCATCCCATCTAGGATGCTAGTCAGCAGTATAGCCAACTGAAGTGGCTGTTTGATTTGCAACTGTTGTAAAGCCAAACGGATTCTTTCGAGTAACCATTCTTTATATTCTATAGCGGGTTGCATCGTTGATGGATATATCTTAGAGACTTCTTCAACGGCCTTCTGAAACATACAACCATTAAAGTCTTCCATATGAAACCATGCGTGATACCAGAAAAAAATGGCTTTTACATGCGCTAGATAGTCATTATGCTCACATTTAGCAATTGTGGCATCTAAAGATGCTTGTAGATTCATATTTCTACGATGCAGGCATTCCTCAATCAGTTTCGCCTTGGATGGAAAATATTTATAAAATGTCATTTTCGCAACACCAGATTCACTAATAATCCGATCGATTCCAATTGAGTTATAACTGTGAGAATTAAAAAGATGCAGTGCAGTATTAATTATGTCGTCTTTTTTGGACATGCTACTTACCTACCAACCTTATTTTCATTGTATAACGAAGCAAAATAAAATAGAAAAACATGCATCTTTTTAATGATCTAACGTAAATATGCCCTAGCATAACATTTTTTGAATCGTATTAAAAAAAATCATGTTTATCATTTATTACTATATTTATTCTACAAGAGCAAATGTTTGAAATAAAAGTCTTTTATAAAAAATGGTATAGCGTATTTATATTTTTTTTACTATGATTGAAAGATTAAAAGACTGACCTCCACTTATGAGTACACTTTCTTTCACTCAATCTGAAAATGCACGGCTTGAAGCTTTGAGTTTTATTAAAAAGTCTATTCCGGCTACCTTATGGAACAAGCATGCCCATGAGGTTCAACAACTTAAACAAACGTGCCTACAACATCCGTTGTTTCAGCTTCCAATTTTAACCCGTCTTAGCAACCAAACTTTGTCTTTAGAACAGTTAAAATTTATTCATATCAATTATTTTACTGCCATTGTAAAAAACTTTACCGACACGCTCAGCATGGTTATTTATCAAGCTTTGCAGTTAGAAAATCATGAAAATATTCATGAAGTAGACCGTATTCATGCTAAGGCCTACGCTCGCTATTTATTATCACTCAACTTGATTGATGAGTTAGGTTTTAATACATATAAACTAAGTTTGAGTTCGCCAGCAAGGTCTCATTTGGTTTACTTTATGGATTTATTGAAATTATTGCAGGTTAATCCTTTAGATCAGAAACAAGTCGTTACGGAAGCCTATGATCTTAACCAATTCAATCATCCACACCTACCTTCTTATAACAATTTGTTGTTAATTTTAGCCTGTGCAGAATTACAGGTGATTAAATACAGTGAAGCACTCAGAATTAATTTAGAAAAATATGATGTGCAATTTACCTATGGATATTATGCTTGTCATGGTGTGGTAGATCACTCAGAAAAATTAGCCAATGATGACAATCATGAAGATGATATTTGGGCCCTTCTGACCCAAAGTTACCGAAGCTCTCAACAACATAGCTATGAACAGTTACTTGGACAATACTTACAGCTTTGGCAAAACTTTTGGAGTAAAATGGATACTCTAACGGCATAAGCCATTACTTTTGAGTGTTTTATTATTAATCAAACACTGTATGTTGAATTCAAAAGTCTGTCCGTTGCTTGAATAACTCTTTTTTAGGAATTATTCGGTTTTAAAACAATTTTGCAGAGCCTAGTTATGGTTGTGATAGCCTTTGCTTTGCTTGTCTAAATTAGAAAAACAAAAACTGTTAAAAGCAAATATAAATAATGCTTCAGCCTTTATTTACTCATCAGTAAACTTTGTTTTATATTTACTCAACAATTATAAATTTCCTAAATTGATTCAATGACTTTTCCAAACTTAAATTTCCAAGATTTTCTGCATCCGCGCCCCAAGCCTACTGGCCTTGATGTGCAATGCAAATTAAAACATTTTGCGTTGATTACTTATGCACTAGATCCAATTCGTTTTAAGGATATTATTCCTCAACGCTTTAAGTTGGATACCATTCAATATCAAGGTAAAGAACAGGCTTTGATGTCTGTCGTTCCATTTATAGATGTTGATTTTACTTCTGCGGTGTGCCCTTTTCCTAACTTTACGATGGGACAGACCAATTATCGTGTTTATGTGATTGATCAGGAAACACAAGAACGTTGCGTCTGGTTTATTGGTACAACGTTAGACTCTTGGACACTGATCGTACCGCGTTATTTGTGGCAATTACCTTGGCATACTGCGGTATTCGATTTTGACTGCCATCAAGATCCTGATGGCTTATATCGTCAATATAAAATGCAAACTCAGTCTGAATGGGCCAGTGCTGAACTACAACTCACACAATCACATGAAAACCCATGGCACTATGAAGGCTTCCCCAATTTAGAAACTTACTTAGTCTATTTAACCCACCCACTTGCAGGCTTTTACCATCGCAGAGACGGTAAATTAGGTACTTATCGTGTTTGGCATGATCGTCTACAAGCTAAGCCAGCAAAATTACTTCATGCAAAATTTGATCTTTTAGACCGTATGAATCTGGTCTCTTTCGAGAAGCAGTTAAATCCCTATAGCGTACTGATTGAACCAGTCAATGAATTTACGATTTATCTTCCTCCTCGAGTGATTTGATAACATTCAACAATGAGAGTATGACGCTCTCATTGTTTATTGGCATTCCTCGACTAGATTGATACGCTTACTTGCTTGTCGCTCTTTCATGGCTTTCATCATCACCTGATAACCGCCAGTCAACCCTAGAATTGAGATCACCAAAGCCACTATTAAATCTGGAATTAAGCTGCCTGTTCCAAACACACCGACCGCAGCTAAAATTACAGCCACATTCCCAATCGCGTCATTACGGCTACAGAGCCATACCGACTGCATATTCGAGTCCCCATCTCGAAAGGCATATAAAACTAAGGCTGAAATGACATTAGCAATTAAAGCCAAAGCTCCAATTGCACCCATAGTAATCGCTTCAGGTGGAATCCCTTGTACATAGGCATAAGCCGTTTTTCCAATGACCATTAGACCAAACAATGCCATTGTTGCACCTTTGAACAATGCGACGGTCGCACGCCAATACAAACTTGCCCCTAGCACAGCCAGTGAAATAGCATAATTCATAGCATCACCAAAGAAATCGAGCGAATCTGCCCAAAGTGCGGATGAATGTGCATAAGCTCCGCCAATCAATTCAATCACAAACATGGCAGCATTAATAAACAATGCAATCCACAAAGCTGTTCTAAATTTACTGTTCGGTTTTTGTGGTGCGGGGGTATGACTGCAAGAACATGCCATATGATCACTCCGATTTAAATTAATATTCATTTGTATTATGCTCATTCAAAACTATGGAGTAACTCCAAGGTCAAGCACAATGATGAATACCATGAAAAATTATTTAATTCGTGATCTATCCCAAAAAACACAATTGTCTACGGACACCATCCGTTTTTACGAAAAAAAACAGCTGATTCAACCCTGTTTTCGTGGTGACAATAACTATCGTTATTATAATGAAGAGGCCTTAAAACGCTTAATTTTTATTAAACGCTGCCGTGCTTTGGATATGTCATTACAAGAAATTAGTCAGCTCGTTGAATTAGTCAAACAGCCTCAAGCAGGTTGCCAAGTAGTTGATCAAATGATCGAACAGCACATTCAACAAGTTGAAGAAAAAATTACCGAATTACAAACTTTCCACACGCAGCTCCAAGACTTACGCAAGAGCTGTTCCAGTGATACCACCATTGATCATTGTCAAATTTTAAAGCAATTAAAAGCGACCGAATAAGCGATGAATTTGAATAGCACTTTTGTTTTAAGCAAAGACATGCGAACTCAGACAATGAAAACGACCATTTCAAGCAAATGGCCAAGAATAGTCGTAAATACCATAAGGCGAGCTAGTCTAAAGGTCAAATTTCGGCCTGAAAATGAAAATTTTGCAGTGCTCATATTAAAAAAACACCTCGTGATTATACAATTTTTGTAATATTTCGAAATTTTTTAATTAATTTTTGATGACTTAAATATACTCAATTCAACTTCATAAACAGCATCAAAATGACATTGGATAGGTTTAATTCTTTACATAAATGCCTGCAATTTTTCTTCTTTAGACAGCTCTAAATGCAATGGATAGACCTAGCCTTCATGAACTTTTATCGCAGTTCCCCAATAGAACGGGCATGATTTTTATGCTGCCGAATCACAAATCGTAATCATAGCTTTAGGCTAAAGTTGCTCGCAATTTTGCATAGTTTTTACTGGATAAATCGTTTGTAAAAATCCTAAACTTTGCAAGGTTCTTCAAGTTAGAAGATAAACTTTAGCACGGGGTTAACGGCAGCATTACATACATTAAAACCTTGCGGTACACCTGCATTAAATAAAGCTTCTGACTAAATGCTGCGGCAACGATTTCAGGCAGATAGAAATAAAAAATTCATTGTTATTCCAACTGGTTAATCACAGCAATTTAAACTTAGGCATCCCCTTAATTTCGCATCATAAAATGGTAAACCTTATTCTACTACAAATTGTAAAACCACAAAATTCCATATAGATAAATCGATATATAAACGCTACTAAAGTCACTGCCCTTGGTGTCGATCTTGCAAAATTTGTGTTGAGCATAATAACGTCAAATATCGTAATCTTTTGGCTGGCTGAGTTCTACAATTTTGGTCAAATCACCGACACATCATTCAGCCTATTTCACGATCAATAACAAAATACCTAACTGAGTTTGATCGCTAAGAGATTTGAAAAAACTAACCCGATTTATAAGCAAGATCCCAACATAGATGAATAGAGGTATTTCATATACAGCAACTCCAGTCTAGCGAGATTACTATGCCAATTTGATGAAATCCGAGCTTTTTACTAGGTTGAATCATTTTTTTATATCCCTACAATAAAGACATATTTTTTGTATGCCTTTATTTGAGTCATGACTATTTGCCACGTAACTGAACTTCTATCTCCTGCTGGTTCACTTAAGAATATGCGTTATGCATTTGCTTACGGAGCCGATGCCGTTTATGCAGGACAGCCACGTTATAGCTTACGTGTACGTAATAATGCGTTTGATCATGACAACTTAAAAATTGGTATCGCTGAGGCACATGCTTTAGGCAAAAAATTCTATGTGGTTGTCAATATTCAGCCGCACAACAGTAAACTGAAAAATTTTATTCGAGATCTTGAGCCTGTTGTTGCCATGCAACCTGATGCCTTGATTATGTCTGATCCCGGCTTAATCATGATGGTGCGTGAACATTTTCCAGAAGTTTCGATCCACCTCTCTGTTCAAGCCAATGCGGTGAACTGGGCAACGGTGAAATTTTGGAAAAATATGGGCTTAACCCGTGTCATTTTGTCACGTGAATTATCATTAGAGGAAATTGAAGAAATTAAACAGAACGTGCCTGATATGGAAATTGAAGTTTTCGTACATGGCGCACTCTGTATGGCTTATTCCGGTCGTTGCTTACTTTCAGGCTATATGAATAAACGTGATGCAAATCAAGGCGCTTGCACCAATGCGTGTCGCTGGGAATATAATATTCACGAAGCAGCAGAAGATGCATCTGGGGATGTCATTCCAGTCCAACCACTGGAGACAGCATCTTGCTGCAATAATAAAGATGCCGATGAGCAACACGCCATAGAACAACACCAATTTGGCGAGCCGGTTTTATTACAACGCAATGAAGAAGAAATGTTCGCTGCTGAAGAAGATGAACATGGTACTTACTTCATGAACTCTAAAGACTTACGTGCCGTTCAGCATGTCGATCGTTTAGCGAAAATGGGCATTCACTCATTAAAAATTGAAGGTCGTACCAAGTCTTACTTCTACTGTGCACGTACTGCACAAATTTACCGTAAAGCACTTGATGATGCACTGGCGGGTCAAGCTTTTGATCCAGCATTAATGAATCAATTAGAAGGTTTGGCCAACCGTGGTTATACCGAAGGTTTTCTACGTCGTCATGTGCATAGCGAATATCAGAACTACGAAACAGGTTCATCGCGTTTTGATCATCAACAGTTTGTTGGTGAGGTTTTAGAGCGCCATGGCAACTATATTAAAATTGAAGTTAAAAACCGTTTTGACGTGGGTGATTCATTAGAACTCATGACCACTTCTGGCAACATTACTTTTACGCTGACTGAAATTTTAGACAAAAAAGGCCATGCTATTTCTGAAGCCAAAGGCTCGGGGCATATCGTTGATATTCCTGTTCCAGCCGATGTCGATATGAACTATGCCCTGCTCATTCGCAATCTACCGCATTCAATGCAAGACATTACAGCCTCTGCACTGGCATATGTAGCGAGCTAAGAGATCAACGCATGGCTTTATTGATTACCCATCAATGTATTAATTGCGATATGTGCCTGCCTGAATGTCCTAACGAGGCCATTTTTGAAGGCAGTAAAGTGTATGAAATTGATGTAGACCGCTGTACAGAATGTGTCGGTTTTTATGATCATCAGACCTGTTTAGCCGTTTGCCCGATTGACTGTATTACGCCGCATCCTGAGCACATAGAAACACAAGTGCAATTGATGGAAAAATTTAAAGGATTGAACTTATTTAAATCTTAATATTTTCTATTGAGTTGGAATAATAATTGCTTCATTAAATAAAAAAAAGCTTGGGAAAAGTAAAATGATAAGGCCACAAAACAAAAAATGTTTAATGCAACTGTAAATCTAAGGTGCTTGGGGACACTTTAGATTTACACCTTGCAGGCATAAAAAAGGAACTTAGGGGTAAACCTCCAAAGTTCCAGTAAAACAAGAATATTTGAGAAAAATAATAGTCAAATAACTCTTGATGAAGAGGTTAAAGTGTTTGGGGACACTTTAACCTCTTTTTTATTATTTACTGCCCTGAACGGATGATGTAATCAAAAGCGGATAGTGACGCTTTCGCACCT
>RCUL01000075.1_pt1 | contig 101432 bp, 91 predicted proteins | sample 2167521 | NCBI WGS metagenome assembly RCUL01 (sample SAMN09932745, study PRJNA488358) | compost metagenome | feature: garden; material: soil; isolation source: compost soil in acetic acid-enriched culture | place: Germany: Experimental Botanical Garden Goettingen | collected 2016-01-27
TAGGTGAAGAAGGCTGTTTAAGTGTGCCGAATGAACGCGGTCAGGTACAGCGTGCACAAAGCATTAAGGTGTTGTATCACACTTTGACTGGTGAGGTGATGGAAAGCACTTTTGAAGGTTTTCCTGCGCGCATTGTGCAACATGAAATTGATCATCTCAATGGTATTTTATTTGTCGATCGCCTGAGTGCGTAGGCACGAGTATCGTTCTATTCATCTTTATATTTAAACTGTTGCGGGGTTTGTCCCAAATGACGTTTAAACATGGTGCTAAACGCACTCGGATTACTGTAGCCGAGTGATCTTGCAATCTGCGCAACAGATTCACCACTGGCAATTTTGCTTAAGGCATGGGCAATATGCATTTGCTGAACCCATGCGCGATAAGACAGCCCGGTTTCCTTTTGAAACATGCGCATCAAGGTTCTGGAGCTAGTGCCAATTTCATCTGCCCAAGTGCTTAAATCTTTTAACTGATCGGGTGTACTTAACAGCGCTTGGCAAATATTCATCAAGCGTCGATCTTGCGGCCATGGAATTTGAATCGGCAACAGATTGGCTTTATGAATTTCATCAAAAATTAAAATCTGTAGAGATCGTGACAGTTCATCAGAGCTGATCAGCTCGGAAGGTGGAATGTGTTCAATCGCATTGAGACGGATGAGCAGTTCATGCAATAACTTGCTGACCCGAATAATAAAACAATGTTGCCCTAGCAGTGCAGCTGCATCTGCTTGAACCAATGCGGTATTGAGCTTAACTCGACTTAATGAAATCACACTGTGTTCGACATGGGTCGGAATCCATAGTGCACACATCGGTGGCACGATCCAAACGTGGTTTGGGGTGAACACTTGAATCATCCCTGTCGAAGCATACAGAAACTGTGCCCGTGAATGCGTATGCGCAGGGGTAATCTCTCGATAGGTATGCTCAGAAGAGAGTCCAATCACCAATTCGGACATTTCGGTTTGAATCAGAGAATTTGGCATGTGTGGTTTAAAATTGTCAGTTATACAATGATTATTGGAAGATAGTCTTATGAATGACAATTTACAATCAATGCCTGATGAAAAATACATGGAGTTTGCGAGGTATGTCGTCTTCAATTCAAATGAAAGAGGGTATGGGCGAAGCTACGATCAATGAGCAGCCGCAAGGCATGATCATAAAAGTGGTGGGAGCGGTGGCTATTGCACATCTACTGAATGACTTGATTCAAGCCGTTTTGCCAGCCATTTATCCGATGCTGAAAACCAATTTCTCCTTAAGCTTTGCGCAAGTCGGACTGATTTCATTGGTTTATCAAATTACGGCATCGCTACTGCAACCTTGGATTGGACTCTATACCGACAAACATCCGAAACCATATTTACTGCCACTGGGTATGGTGGTGACTTTTAGTGGGATTTTGCTGTTGGCATTTTCACCGAATTTTATCGTACTGCTCATTGCCTCGGCACTGATTGGTGTCGGGTCTTCAACCTTTCATCCTGAAGCTTCACGTGTGGCGCGTATGGCTTCGGGTGGGCGTTTTGGTACAGCACAATCAACCTTTCAGGTTGGTGGTAATACAGGTACAGCCATTGGGCCTTTATTGGCGGCGCTGATTATTGTGCCCTTTGGACAGCATGCAGTGGCATGGTTAATTGTATTTGCCTTGCTTGCGATTTGGGTGTTGTTTGGTGTCAGTCGCTGGAGCATCAGCCACAGTAAAAAGCAGTTGGCTGCCAAAGCGCATCAAGTGCAAAGCAAACTACATGGGCGTCAACTCGTCATCGCGCTGTCGACCATTTGCGTGTTGATGTTTGCCAAATTTACTTACATCGCCAGCATCAGTAACTATTTCACTTTTTATTTAATGCATAAATTCCATATCAGTTTGCAAAGTGCGCAGTTACATCTATTTGCTTTTTTGGCAGCGGTGGCTCTAGGTACATTTGCAGGTGGGCCGATTGGAGACCGAATTGGGCGTAAAGCGGTCATTTGGGTGTCTTTTGTTGGTATGGCGCCATTTGCTTTGATGATGCCACATGCCAATCTATTTTGGACGACCGTACTTTCGATTATCACAGGTTTAGTAATGTCTTCTGCCTTTGCCGCAATGGTGGTCTATGCTCAAGAAGCCGTTCCGGGACGGGTTGGCATGATTGCAGGGTTAATGTTTGGTTTAATGTTTGGTGTGAGTGGCATCGCCGCGGCAGGTTTAGGATATTTGGCTGACCTCAAAGGTATTGAATGGGTGTTTGGCGTGTGTTCGTTATTGCCGTTACTCGGTTTGGCGACCTTCTTTTTACCGAAGACACAAGCAAACTAACTGAATACTGCTGACCTATAGTTTTAATCGCGCTATCTTATCAAACGAAGATAGCGCGATTGCATTTCGGCAGGATGATTATCGTTATGTAAATGCATTGGGTATGTGTGTTTTGACTTTGGAGTTTTGAAGCGATGACTGATCTGAATGGTGTACTCAAATTTTCATTAGGCGTAGATCGACTTTCATTTGAAATGGATGGACAGCATATACAGCTAGATCAAGGTTTAAGCTATATACAGTCAAACAGTATGCGCCATGGGCTGTTGGATGAACTTGCGATTGAGTCGATGATTTATGTGATTGAGGAGCTGTTAGAATCCGTTCAGATGAAGTATGCCCAACCCAAGACTGCCATGACTTCAGATGGCTTATACCAAAGGGTCTTAGCGTTGTTTTTTCCAGATCAACAGCAAATTGACCGTGTGCAACTTGAAAGTGCTTTTAATACATTTGTTGAGCGCAGGAAGTACTATCTGTCTCAAGTGGCTGATGATGGTCTTTCTAGTTTGATTTACTTTATTGTACTACGAGAGATGATGCATCACTGGAATGTGCTTGAGATTCAATTAGAACAGCTTGATTTTGAGTGACATTAAAAGCGTAAAAAATACGGAACAATAGACAAAAGTAAGCCGATACCACCTAGTAATGCATTATTTTCAATAAAATAAGGGAAAATCATTAAAACTAGACCTACAGTCAAAGGTACGGTCTTTTTTTGCTTTTTGCCATACAGAAAATAGCCTAAGCCAATTGAGCTAAAGATCACACCGAGGAAAAGTTGGGTTGTGTTCATGATGATGTTTCGTGGATTGTTATTCTCTGGCAGATATTATGCCAAGGTTATTATAAGAAGATATAAAAATTAAGAGTGCCGTGATGCAACCGTATAATAAAAAATTAAAACAGCCATCTCGTGATTTACGCAATAATATGACCGATGCTGAACAACTGTTATGGCAGAGATTGAGACGTAAACAGATTTTAGGGCTACAGTTTTATAGACAGAAGCCAATTCTCAATTTTATCGTCGATTTTTATTGTCCTGCTGCAAATTTGGTGCTTGAGTGTGATGGTGGGAAGCATTACACAGCAGAAGGGGTGGAGGCTGATCGGGCGAGGATCAAGCTTTGGGGCAGTTGGGGTTAAACGTGCTGAGGTTTGATAATAGGCAGATTTTGACTGAGATTGATGTGGTGGTGGAGAAGATTTATTGTATGGTTCGGCGAAGGTTAGAACTTATTAAATTAGAATCCCCCTAAGTCCCCCTTTGATAAAGGGGGACTTCTCGCGAATTTGATGTTGGTATTGTTTCGCGGAGTTCCTCTCTTTTTTAAAGGGAGGTTAGGAGGGATTTAAAAATTTACAAATGGACTAGATGTTATCGTAAACTTTTGATAAAAATACTAGATTAAATATTGAAATAAAAAATGATGATGGATAAAGAAAAAAGACCATTTACCAATGGGGATGTTAAACGTGCAAGTTTTTCGTTAATTGATCCCGATTTGGAGAATAACGAAGAGCTTTTATCACGAACAATGGGTGTATTGACATATTGGCGTAATTCTCATGTCTTACCTTTGTCTCAAGCAGAAGTACTTGTTTTAAGATATATACACAGAATTGATAAAGATGCTTATATTGCAAAACGGTTGAAAAGATTAGAGTCGATTAGGAAAAAACTAAACTACAATAAAAAAAGCCAATGGGCCCAATGGTATTGACTAGCATGCAAGACATAGCTGGTATACGTATAGTTTTAACACACCATGTAAAGCTAAAAAATTTTTTCAAAGTATTGGAGAAAGAAAATTGTTTCAGAGAAAATGATGAATTAATAAAATATAAAGATTACATCAAAAACCCTAAAGATGATGGATACAGAGGCATACATCTCGTAGCAAAGTTTAAAAATGAATTTGGGGATAATAAAAAAGTAGAATTTCAGTTAAGAACTAAATTACAGCATAGCTGGGCAACTAGTTTAGAAATTGTGGATCTATTTACTAAGCAAAACTTGAAAAGTAATGATGGTGGAGATGGGTGGAAAGCTTTTTTTAAACAAGTTGGTCAACAGTTTGAAATAATTGAAAATTTAACATCATTTTTAAAAAACGATCAAAAATCTTTAGTAAGTGAATACTTGAAATACCTTAAATTAAATCCACAAGCTTTATATCAATCTATAGCTGTATACAAATTTATTACTACTCCATTAGAGGGTGTAGCCCTTACTGTCGAAGGCTTATTTAAAGCGTATGCAGAATCCTTAAATGAAATTAATGAAAAAATTGTAAAGCATAACAAGTCCACAGATGATTTAGTTTTGCTTCGTTTAAATGTATTAAATAGACAGTTAGAGTTGGAGTTTTTTAATAAAAACCAATCTGAAAAAGCTTCTGAAGAATATGGTTTTCATGAGGCAAAGTTAGCGAAGAACTCCAATTGGGTTGTTGCATTACTTTCGACTAATGCTATTGGGGGATTAAAGCAAGCATATCCTAACTACTTTGCTGATTCTGAGGTATTTTTATCCTATATAACATTAATTAAATATGGAGCAGTAATCGTCTTTAATCAACAGCGAAAAATATCAGCTTAATAAAAAATCCCCTCAATTGAGGGGATTTTTATTCACTAAATTAGAAAAAGTTAATTCACCGAATCATCTAAATTCGGTGCTAACCAACGTTTAGCAACATCCAGTGACCAACCTTTACGTTTCGCATAATCCTCAAGCTGATCTTGAGAAATCTTACCCACATTAAAGTATTCACTTTCAGGGTGCGAATAATAGAAACCACTCACAGAAGAAGGTGGCATCATTGCAAAGTGTTCAGTCAGTTTCGTACCGATTTTGTCTGTAGAACCTAACCAGTCAAATAACACCGCTTTTTCAGAATGCTCTGGGCAAGCAGGGTAACCTGGTGCAGGACGAATACCGACATACTTCTCTTTGATCAACTCTTCATTACCCAAAGTTTCATCGGCTTTATAGCCCCAGAACTCTTTGCGGATACGTTCATGCAAATGCTCAGCAAATGCTTCGGCAAAACGATCGGCCAAAGACTGAACCAAGATTGCAGAATAATCATCACCTTTGGCTTTATATTCATTCGCCAATTCTTCTGCACCAAAGATCGACACAGTGAACCCACCGAGATAGTCAGTATTGTCTTTCGAGGTGCTAATAAAGTCGGCTAAAGATAAATTCGGCTTGCCTGTGACTTTGTCCGATTGTTGACGCAAGTGTTCAAAGGTATGTGTAACCTTCTGCGCTGTTTCATCAAACACGCTGACTGTATCCGCACCTGTACGTTGTGCAGGGTATAGACCAAATACAGCACGGGCATCGAAACGGTTATTCTCGATCACATCTTTGAGCATGGCTTGCGCTTGATTATACAAATCCGTTGCAGCTTCACCGACAATCTCATCTTCTAAGATTTTCGGGAATTTACCCGCTAAACTCCAAGAAATAAAGAATGGGGTCCAGTCAAAATATTCCACCAATGTTGCAAGTGGGTAGTTGGTGAGGACATGTGTACCCATCGTATTTGGAATAGGTGGCACATAGTTTTCGTCCACTTTAAAGCCATTTTCAATCGATTCTACATAACTGAGTTTGGCTGCTTTTGGTTGCTTATTGGCTAAACGTTCACGAATCTTGGCATATTCAGCACGATGCTCAGCAATAAAATTACCACGCATTTCTTTTGAGAGTAGGGTGGTTGCCACACCGACTGCACGAGAAGCATCTGCAACATAAATCACCGCATCATTTGAATATTGCGGATCAATTTTAACCGCAGTATGTGCTTTCGATGTGGTTGCACCACCAATCAATAAAGGAATGTCAAAACCTTTACGTTGCATTTCTTTTGCAACAAACACCATTTCATCCAAAGATGGGGTGATCAAACCTGATAAACCGATAATGTCACATTTTTCATCAATCGCGGTTTGCAGGATTTTTTCCGCAGGCACCATGACGCCGAGGTCAACGATGTCATAACCATTACAGCCCAAGACCACGCCAACGATATTTTTACCAATATCATGTACATCACCTTTTACCGTTGCCATTAACACACGACCTTTAGATTGTGCATTGCCTTTTTCAGCTTCGATGTACGGGTTCAACCAAGCCACAGCTTGTTTCATCACACGTGCAGATTTGACCACTTGAGGTAGGAACATTTTGCCTGAACCGAACAGGTCGCCGACCACGTTCATGCCATCCATCAATGCGCCTTCAATGACATCAAGAGGACGTTTGGCTTTGAGGCGGGCTTCTTCGGTATCTTCGTCGATATAGGTAGTGATGCCTTTTACCAACGCATATTCGAGACGCTTTTCAACTGACTCATTGCGCCATTCAAGATTTTCAGCTTCACGCTGCGCGCCACTATGACCACGGAATTTTTCTGCCACTTCAAGCAGTTTTTCTGTGGCGTTTTGACCAGATTCACCTTGATTTTGGTTCAATACAACATCTTCAACCGCGTTTTTCAGTTCTTTTGGAATATCGTCATAAATCGCCATTTGACCAGCGTTTACGATACCCATAGTCATGCCTTGTTTGATGGCATGGTAAAGGAATACTGAGTGAATCGCTTCACGTACAGGTTCATTGCCGCGGAATGAGAACGATACGTTAGAGACACCGCCTGAAATCATGGCATGCGGTAGGTTCTGTTTGATCCAGCCTGTGGCTTCAATAAAATCGACGCCATAGTTATTATGTTCTTCAATCCCTGTTGCGACTGCAAACACGTTCGGGTCAAAAATAATATCTTCGGCTGGAAAGCCAACATCATTGACTAAAACATCATAAGAACGTTTACAGATTTCACGCTTACGTTTTGCGGTATCTGCCTGACCTGTTTCATCAAAGGCCATGACGATAATAGCAGCACCATACTGGCGACATAAACGTGCTTTTTCGACAAACTCGTCATAACCTTCTTTTAAGGAAATCGAGTTCACGACAGGTTTACCTTGGACGCATTTTAAGCCTGCTTCAATGATTTCCCATTTTGATGAGTCAATCATGATCGGTACACGAGAAATATCAGGCTCAGAAGCAACGAGATTGAGGAAATGCACCATCGCATTTTGCGAATCGAGCATCCCTTCATCCATGTTGATGTCGATGATCTGTGCGCCTGCAACGACTTGTTGTTGTGCCACCTCTAGGGCTTCAGCAAATTTTTCTTCACGGATAAGACGCAGGAATTTTTTTGAACCTGTAACGTTAGTACGTTCACCGACGTTAACGAATAATGAATCATCATAAATATTAAATGGTTCTAAACCACTTAAACGACATGCAGGTCTGGTTTCAGGAATCTGACGTGGTTGAATGTCTTTAACAGCATTGTAAATGGCACGAATATGATCAGGCGTTGTACCACAGCAACCACCTGTAATATTGATCAAACCACTTTCTGCAAATTCTTTAATGAAGGCTGCGGTTTGCTCTGGGGTTTCATCATATTCACCAAAGGCATTTGGTAAACCTGCGTTTGGATGGGCAGAAACAAAGGTATCTGCAACATCAGCAATGGTTTTTACGTGTGGGCGCATCGCGTCTGCACCCAAGGCACAGTTAAAACCAATTGAAAGTAAATCGCCGTGGCGAACCGAGTTCCAAAACGCTTCTGCGGTTTGACCGGTTAAGGTACGGCCTGATGCATCGGTAATGGTGCCTGAGATCATGAGTGGAAGTTCACGACCAAGCTGTTTGAACACTTCCTTGACTGCAAAGATCGCAGCTTTACAGTTCAGCGTATCAAACACAGTTTCAATCAAGAGGATGTCTGCACCACCTTCGATCAAGGCATAGGTTGCTTCAATATAGTTTTCTTTGAGTTCATCGAAAGTGATGTTACGGAACGCAGGGTCATTTACATTGGGTGAAATAGAACAGGTACGTGAGGTTGGGCCAAGTACGCCTGCAACAAAACGTGGTTTATCTGGGGTTGAATATTTGTCGCATGCTGCACGCGCTAAACGTGCTGCTTCACGGTTGATCTCTGGAACGAGGTCTTCCATGTGGTAGTCCGACATCGAAACACGTGTGCCGTTAAAGCTGTTGGTTTCAATAATGTCTGCACCTGCATCGAGGTATGCTTCATGAATACCTTGAATAATTTGTGGCTGAGTCAGCACCAAAAGGTCATTGTTGCCTTTGAGGTCAGAAGCCCAATCTACAAAGCGTTCACCACGATAATCTTCTTCTTCGAGCTTGTGACGCTGAATCATGGTACCCATCGCACCATCGATAATAAGGATGCGCTCGGCAAGAAGTGCTTTTAAGGTGGCAAGTGTAGACATTCAAAACTCACAAACAGGTTTTCAAAACGTGCAATATTTTAGCAGAAAAGCAGGTTCATTGATGCCTAATTCAAGTGGTATTGGCTATATGGCAAATAAAAAAGGCTGATTTAGCTTTAGTTTTCACGAAAGTGAAATATAGACCCGCTATGTTAATAGATCAGAATAAGTAGAGATGAAAAAATATTGATTAGAGCAGATTGTTACAGACAGCACAGCCAAATGTAAGAAAATAATTCAGCGTAAGTAGCACCGAAAAATTAAATTTTGAGCCAGCACAGTGCGTTCAAGGCCTATAGGTGATTTACTGCTGATCTAAAATAAGCCAATTATGAAAAAATTGGCTTCATGTGACACGCATTTGTCATATAATTGTCACAATTAAATTGAACAATAGGGGATATTGATATCCTCTTTAGCCGTCTGCATGAATTCTAATATTCCTCCCGTCCAAGATCAGGTGCACGTGACACAGGTCAAGTCGACGAATGTGCACGTACCTACACCGAAATTTTTTATGCCGGTGTTTTTAACGGTCATTATTTCAACGCTAATTTATATTGGCTTTCAGCTTTCTGCTGACTTATCGCATGTTCCTGCACTGAATCTTTACTCTTTAATCCTTTTAGCAACGGCATTGTTCATTGCTTTGGGTTTTGAGTTTGTAAATGGCTTTCACGATACTGCCAATGCGGTTGCAACGGTCATTTATACAAATGCACTGTCTGCACCTGTTGCGGTGATGTGGGCAGGTTTCTGTAACTTTCTTGGGGTTATGGTCGCAAGTGGTGCAGTGGCTTACGGTATTATTGCGTTGTTGCCCGTTGAGTTGATTATGAATGTCAGCTCAGGCGCAGGTTTTGCCATGGTGTTTGCCATGTTGATCGCTGCGATTTTGTGGAACTTGGGCACATGGTTCTTGGGTATTCCAGCATCGAGTTCACACACTTTGATTGGTTCAATCTTGGGTGTGGGCATTATGAACTACCTGATGCATTCAGGCGGTGGTGCTTCGGGTGTCGATATGGATCAGGTGATTAAAGTCGGTAAAGCTTTACTGTTTTCACCAATGATCGGTTTTGCTTTTGCAGCAGTGTTGTTCTTATTGGTGAAAAAAATCTTTAAGAAACAATTGGAGTTGTTCCAACCACCTGAAGGCAACAAGCCACCACCGCCACTGATTCGTGCCATTTTGATTTTCACCTGTACTGGTGTGAGTTTTGCGCACGGTTCAAATGACGGTCAAAAAGGTATGGGTCTAATCATGCTGATTTTGATTGGTATCGTGCCTTTGGCTTATTCTTTAAATAAGAATTTAGATTCACAGCACATTCAGTCATTTGCTCAACTTTCGGATCAAACTGCGGCTGTGATTTATCCGAATCATAACGATATTGCAGATGAAAAAGCCCGTACGGTAATCACGCAATATATTCAAACCAAAGAAATGACCCCAGAAGTTGTACCTGCTTTAGCTAGTTTGACAGACCATTTGGGTGAACGTGTCGGCCATTATGGAGATCTTAAAGATATTCCTGAGGCTGAAGTTTCTGCATTACGTAATGACATGTACTTAAGTACGACTGCGTTCAAACGTTTGGATAAAGCGGATCAATTGCCAGTGATGTCGGAAGTGGAAAAAAAGACAGTAAAAGAATATCGTAGTAACTTAGATTCATTCTTGCAGTACATCCCAACATGGGTGAAAGTGGCTGTGGCATTGGCTTTAGGTCTAGGTACGATGGTCGGTTGGAAGCGTATTGTCGTGACTGTAGGTGAGCGTATTGGTAAAAACCATATGACTTATGGTCAAGGCATGTCAGCAGAATTGGTGGCGATGACCACGATTGCAGCTGCTGATGGCTTTGGTATGCCAGTATCGACCACCCACGTGTTGAACTCTGCGGTTGCAGGGACCATGGTGGCGAATAAGTCAGGTCTAAACTTTGCAACAGTAAGAACTATTCTTTCGGCTTGGATCTTTACCTTGCCAGCAACGATCTGTTTATCAGGTGGCTTGTTCTGGTTGTTTCTACAGTTTGTTTAATCTGATATGCAAGAAACAATGAAAAAAACGCTACCCAAGGTAGCGTTTTTTTAGCTCTGTATTTTATGAACGATGCTGTTCATATTTTACTTTTTGAACTTCGCCCAGACTTTGTTTAAAGGTAGTTTATCTGCGGCAAAGCCATAGAGTGCAGCAAAGGGCAGTGCAGTACGTGCTAAATAGGCTACACGCCATAGGCCACCGTGGTTTGCACCATGCATCATCAGTTCTAGAGGATGTTCAAGTTTGTTCTCTGGGTTAGCTACAGACGCAGGATTACGCAGGTCATGGATCCATAAAGCCGCCATGATGGCATTGGTGGTTTCAGGCTTAAAGGCTTCAACATCAAACAAGCTCGCACCATTAAATGCGGCTTTGAGCAGTGGATTTTTAGTGACAGAATGCGTGGTGGTTGATGGTGCAATGTTGATGCTGACACGTTGACCTTCTGATCGAGCAAGCGTTGCACGCCACTGTTGAATACGTTTAGCCAAGGCATAGTTTGGCCCTTGTTCAATCACTAAACAGTCGGCGATACCATAAGACTTCGTATTATCCGACTCGACGAGCTCATGTAGGTTTTTCTTAAAAAATAGTTGTCCGCTGAGGGTTGAAATACTTTTGCTAATCATCTGCTGCGTTTTAGAGCGTCCACTGAACTTTTGCTCAGACGCTGTAATGACTTCCTCTGGAACTGCATAGACATCGGTAGGTGTACACATATACATCAAACTGGTATCTGCTTTTTGTGCACTGACATATTGCATGATCGCATCCATTGCAACGGAAACGCGGACATGTTTTTCACCATCCAAATAAGCAATCGCAGCCAAATCTAACTGATGTGGGTTTTGTACCAACCATTGTGCAATTTCAGGTACTTGTGTCAGTAGGTTTGCACCGAGTTTTTCTTTTAACACAGCGACAGATGTTTCTGCACTCAGCGCTTCAACCGATGGGGCATATAGCGTGGCATTGCCGTGTTGGATAGTGTCTAAAATTTTGCCCCATACACGACTATTGGGTAAATCAACCGCCACAATATTGGCTTTCCATTGGGCTAACCATGTGAGAGGACCCGCTTCAGATGCCGCACCGAACAGCACCATCGTGCGGTCAGATAAATCAAACCATTCAGGATGTTCTACACAAGCAATCAGTGCTTCAGCATGACTGGGTTCAATCACACCGGCATCTAACCACGTTTGGATTTGCGCAAGTAAAGCTCTCCCTTTAAGCTGTGTACCTTTGTAAGGGACAGACCATTCAGGTGTCGCATGACTTTCGCCTTTGAGTTTAATAGTATGCAGCGGTATGGTTTTAAGTGACATTACATCTTTAATGAGATGCTTCTGGCCATCGCGATAAAACTCAAATATGTTGTGTACTTTGATGAGACCGTCTTGTGCCATTTGAATTGGCGCAATTTGATTACGAATCCCAAATTCAACTAAGGATTTAAAATAGCGTGGATATTGTTTACGCCAGTTCTTTTCTGTAAGTGCGGTAACAGAGGTTTGGTGATCAACATTGGCTAAGGCCTCTGCAATAATCTCTTTCCCTGTGCGTGAGGTGCTAACTTTTTGTGTTTTAGGGTAAGTTGGAAATTGAAGACCATCTAAGGGATTGGACATGCAAGAAATCTCACTCAATTTTGCTATTTATATACAGTTGTAAACATTATCTATGCCAAATCAAATTCCTGCTTGGCATTTCATGCCAAATTTATGTAAAAATATATGTAATAAAAAAAGCCTTCTGAATAGAAGGCTTTTGAGTTTAGCAGCGACCTTTTTTGGCCTGTCCGGGTGGGCAGAAATCGCCTTGGCCATGAGGATAATAAGAACGATCAGGATCGACGATGATACTCCCTTCAGGGGTGTGTACCGCACAGGCTGTAAAACTGAGGCTAATCATCAAGGCTGCACATATAGACATTATTTTCATCGCAATTTCCTTGGTTTTATAGTTGTCCTGATGTTTATTGTAAAAATCAGGACAACTCTTTGCTGTGAAAAAATGTTACTGAGCCAGTATGTATATTGATGCAATCCACTTGCAACCTAGGGCTCAGCTTTAAAAAGGTAACTGGGTTAATTTGCTCAGAAAGTGTGGGATAAGACGCGGCTCTAAAATTAAGGTCATGATGACCCCATAAGCAGCTCCCCAAAGGTGGGCGCTATGGTTGATATTGGAATTGCCTTTTTTACCTGACCAGATGCTATATGCCACGTACAACACTGCAAAAATAATCGCAGGTACTGGAATAAAAAACACAAAAATCAGCTTCCAAGGTTCAAACAACACATAAGCGAACAATACCGCAGAGACTGCACCAGAAGCACCAAGGCTTGCCCACCGCACATCATTTTTATGTTTTAAATAACTGGGTAAAATGGCAAAAATTAAACCACCCAGATAAAACAAAATAAAGCCTAACTCATAGAAGTATTGGCGGTAAAAACTTTCAATAATGCTGCCAAAGAAAAACAAGGTGAACATATTGAACAGAAGATGCATACCATCGGCATGAATAAAGCCATGTGTAATAAAACGATCGTATTGTCCACGTTGCATCGCAGGAGGCCAGAATATCAGACGGTTCATCACGTTCTGATTTGAAAATGCCACCATAGAAATAATGACCGTAATAATAATGATCGTAACTGTATGATTAAAAGGTAAATCCAACATTTCTGAGATGTTCTGCATATAACTATCTTGTGGTCATAATGCCATTAAATTGAGCGAAAAGATGAACTTTCACAATAAATCCGACAATTTTGGTTGATTTTTTTTAATTACCCCGCATCTTCAGTTAAAATAGCAACTTCAGCTTGAGGAAATGATTGTTATGTCGACTGAGAACAGCAGCACTGCAGTTGCAGAGGAAATTCCAAACTTATTGATTACTCCAACTGCACAAGAGTATTTGCGTGATTTATTAGAAAAACAAAATACACCGGGCATTGCTGTACGTGTATTTGTTGAAAATCCGGGTACACCACGTGCTGAATGTTGTATGGCATATAGCGCGCCTGAAGAAGTGATCCCAACTGATTACCGTCAAGATTATCCAGACTTTCCTGCATATATCGATACACCGTCTATTCCATACTTATTAGATGCGGTGATTGATTACAACAAAGACCGTTTTGGTGGGCAGTTAACTTTCCGTGCACCAAACTCGAAAGTGCCACGCGTAGGCCCTGATGCATCGATTGAAGAACGTATTACGTATATTCTTCAGTCTGAAATTAACCCAGGTCTAGCAGGACATGGGGGTAACTGTGCATTGGTTGAAGTTGTTGAAGATAAAGAGCATGGTTTAACGGCTGTACTGAAATTCGGTGGTGGTTGCCAAGGTTGTTCAGCAATTGATGTCACCTTGAAACAGGGTGTTGAAACGACGTTACAACAACACATTCCTGAGTTACGTCGTGTTATTGACCAGACAGACCATACACAGGCGGAAGGCGCGTACTTTAAATAATTTTTAAGCCATTTTACTAAATAACCTCCTTAAATTAGGGGGTTATATTTTATCTAAAGGTAAAATGTAATTGAGAATAATTATTAATATTAATTGCAATATGTTTATTGTTTGTTAAGATACCCTGCGAAATTTACACAATCTCTCCTTCTTATTTATATTTGGGTGTATGCGCTATGGGTAATCTAACGAGATCAACTTTGGCTTTGGCAGTTGTAAGTGCAATGAGTTCATTTGCGATGGCAAATGATGTTGTGGAAACCACAAAAGAGAAAGAAGCAACACAATTACAGACGATTGTTGTTTCGGCTAGTGGTTCGGAAGTTAATGTTAAAGATGCACCTGCATCAATTAGTGTGATTACGAGTGAAGAAATTCAGCGTCAACCTTTTAATAGTTTAGCGGAAGTATTAAGCGATTTGCCTGGTGTAACAGGCGGTTACTCAAATGCTGGTGCTGGTTCCAAAATTACCTTTCGTGGTATGCCTGATAAATATACGTTAATTTTAGTAGATGGCAAACGTATTGGAAACCAATCCTTATTAGGTCATCGTACGGATAAAGTGGATCAGGATTTAAACTGGATTACGCCTGATATGATTGAGCGTATTGAAGTAATTCGCGGTTCAATGTCCACATTGTATGGTTCTGAGGCTGTAGGCGGTGTCATTAATATTATTACTAAAAAAATACCAAATCAGTTAACAGGTAGTCTGACAACTAATTATAGTAAACCTGATAGCAGCAAACGTGGGGACACTAAGCAAATTGGTGCAACTTTAGCTGGACCATTAACGGATACTTTGGGATTCCGTTTAGGTGTCAATCGTACAGATCGCGCTGCTGATTCTGATATTAATGGAACTTCTGGTTCAAAAGCCGATACAGTGAATGGTCGTTTAACTTTTGCACCATCTGATGCCCATACTTTCAATCTCGATGCTTCTTGGGGAGATGATATTTCTGAAACTCTCGAAAATGCTGGTGAAAAGTTCGGTTATGAAATGGAGCGTTATGGTGCAGGGCTAGGTTATGAAGGCAAGTTTGCAGGTGATTTAACAACGAACGCAGATGTTTATTACAATAAAATTCGTAACCATGATGATAGCTTTGTTAATGACAGTAAGGTAAAAACACAGGCACAAGAAATAGTTGTAGATTTGAAAGCAACAAAACCAGTCAATATTGTGAATCTCAAAAATGATTTAACGGTCGGTGCACAATATAAATACGAGAAAGTTTCTAACTCAAGTAACATTGGTAATATTGCAACGGATATTAATGGAAAGGGGCAGGTTCCTGAATTAGAACCCGATGGTTACGCTTGGTCATTATTTTTAGAAGATCAAATTCATTTACAAGATAATTTGATTCTAACACTGGGTGGCCGTGTAGATGAAACGGATGGCTTTGATGCTAACTTCTCACCGCGTAGCTATTTGGTGTATCACCCAACAGATGTATTTACTGTGAAAGGTGGTGTCTCACGTAGTTTTCGTGCACCTAATTTAAAAGAGCGTTCAGGTTCTTCGGGTACAAGTTCTATGGGGAATGGATGTACTTCATTAAAACCACTAGGTTATGTAAGTGGTGGTTGTGTGATGCTCGGTAACCCAGATTTAGAGCCTGAGACTAGTACTAACTATGAAATTAGTTTTGGTTACGAAGATGCAGGCTATGCTGTTGATATGACTTATTTCTTGAGTGATATTAAAAATTTAATGCAGAACAGTTTCTATGCTAAAGGTTCAACTGGAACATGGTATACGATGCAACGCAATGTTGAGGAAGCGCGGACTAGTGGCATTGAGGTAACATTTAAGTTCCCATTTAATGAATATCTTCGTATGACTGGTAATGCGACTTATATGATTGAGTCAGAAAATAAAGTCACAGGTGAAGCACTTCTGGAAACGCCAGAATTGACAGTAAATGGGGCGCTTCATTGGGACCTTACTGATAAATTTAGTACTTTTGCTAAAGTCCAATACTTAGGTAAGCAGTCATTTGAACTTGGTGATGATAGTCCAACCTTTGCGAAGGCTTATACAACAGCGGATATTGGTGCTAATTATATTTTTAATGATTACTTAACTATTCGTGCTGGCATACAAAACATTGCTGGTGTGAAGATTGATACTGGTAGTGATTATGGTACTAGTAACCCAGCCGTATATTATGCTGGTTTTACGACACGGTTCTAATTCTGATTTAACCTAAATTTAAAAGCAGCCTCTTTAGGGGGCTGTTTTGCATTAATTATTTTAAGTGGGAAATAAAAGTGCAGAATGCTTCCTTATTACGTGACGGTTATGTTGTAGATGTACCTTATCCAACATTTGTTCATCGTCAAGCAATGCCCTTATGGTTAACAACTATAACAACGTTACAAGGAGTAGTTAGCCCTGATCTAGAAAAACCTTATCGCTACCTAGAGTTAGGGTGTGCAATGGGGATTCACTTACATTTGACTGCTGCCGCGAATCCTAAAGGTCATTTTGTTGGGGTGGATTTTAATGCTCAGCATTTGCTTGTAGCGAAAGAAGGGTTAGAGACAACGGGGATCAATAATTTAGAGTTTATTCAAGCAAGTTTTACCGAGTTAGTAGAAAAAGAAATAGAACCATTCGACTTCATTGTTACCCACGGGGTATGGTCTTGGATTGCGGAAGAGCATCAAGAGGCGATTTTAAAAATTGTCGATCGACTCTTAAAGCCCAATGGTATTTTTTACTGTAGCTATATGAGTCATCCTGGAGCGACAGGATTAACATCTATTCAAAAATTAATGTATGAGATGTCCCGAAATTTGCGAGGAAATTCTGCTAGTAAGGCGATTCAGGGACTTAATTTAGCAAGAACTGTCGGACAGCATAAAATTGGATTATTTGAAAAAATACCGACTTTAAATCAACAATTATTAGAGCTAGCAGAAGATAAGCCAAATTATGTTGCACATGATTTTTTGTCGGCACATTGGAAACCGCAGCATTCAGCCGATATGATTCGAAAATTTGGAAAGATTGGTTTGGCGTATACGGCATCTGCGGGTGTAGTTGACAATATTCCGGCTTTAACACTACCTCCTGAAATTCAAAAAATTATTAAAACTTTGCCATTAGTCACGTTACAAGAAACGGTAAAAGATATCGCTAGGAATACTTTACAACGTCAAGATATCTATATTCGTGACCAAAAAAAGCAAACGTTTGATCAGCAACAATATGTATATGAAACACTAAACTTTGGATTGTTGCCAAATGCCCCTATTGGGAAAGATTTACGTCAAGATGATAAACTGGGTAATATTAAAGATGTAATTGGCATTTTTGAGAGAATTATAAAATTGCTCGCCCAGCGTGAAGCAACGATCTCTACAATTCATAATTTGTTGAAGTTAAATATTAGTTTAGTGCAGTTGTCAGAAATTGTATTGGTTTTGGTTTGGGCAGGTTACATTCATCCATTAAATATGAGTCCTCAGTCGAAATATGAGTCCTCTACAAATGACTGGATGTTAAAACAACAATTGCCATGGCGGTGTATTGCTAGGCAGGGAACTGCAGTTGAAAAAAGTTAAGCCGCATAATGCGGCTTTTTTTATTGCTTTAAAATCGCTTGTGCTTGGTCAGAATAATAAAACTGTTCTAAATAATAGCGTGCTCGATCACGTAAGTAATGTGAACATATGAGCTCTTGAATAATAGGATTGAGCAAGCCTTGAAGTTCATTTTGAATTAAAGCTTCGTCGATATTTAAGTCACGTAGGAGTAAATCAAAAGGTCGTTCTTTGTTACGAATATACCAAGCATAAACACCGTCATGCACCTGTTGCTGGAGATAGTCGGTTTGACGCATATGCGCCCAAATTTCGTGCCCCATAGCGACAGTTTGAGGCAAGTCCTGTACTTCAATATAATTTTTCAAAACTGATAAAGGCATATCTTTGATTTTGTGCCAAAGGTTGGCTTGAAAGTGATATAGCTTTTCATCATTAAAGTTTTGATTTAACACCTGTTCGCTCATTTGACTGAGTTTTAAGATGTTCTTTTGCAAATAGTGTCCGATGGTGTCATTTAGGTTTGAGTCTGTGACGGTTTCCAGTACCGACTTGCCCATTTTCATAAAACTAGAAACACCCGGCACACGTTTAGTCATCACCGAGTTGTTCAAATAGTCTTGAATCGAGTGCTGAATCAGCTGGGTAATCATGGCTGAAAAAGCTGGGTTATTTACCATAGTTTTAATCAGGCGCTGACGATGCCCACTTTTACTCGCGACATACTGCGCAATTTTGTCGATGGTAAGTACAGGAATCACATCGGCGATTTTTGTTGATTCATTGATGGGGTGAATCAAAGCAAACTTGATGTGCTCAGCAATTTGTGAAATCAGATGAACGGTTGCAGGTGTGGCTAAGATTTGTTTTTGCAACAGCACATTGATGTCTTCAAAGCTCCACAGTTGCTGCAAAGTTTGTTTTCTAAACCAGTGATAAAAGAGGGTGAATTCATTTTGTACGGTACTTGCTTGCGAAAACTCATGATCTAAAAAATTAAGATGAGCTTCAATGAGCTGCTCAATCATCGGGTGTTTCTGCATACGTACTCAACAAAATTAATTTAGTGGAATCAGTTTATCAGCCAATGGATTTTTTAACTTTTGTGTTTTTGCAAGAAAAGGCAGGTAGTGCTGTGCAACTGCTTGTTCTGCTTCCAAAAGTGGCATATGACCAACATTGTTAAGGATGACAGGAGCTTCAGCACGTTTCAATAAAGATTTGAGCTCATTCGCCACTTCGACATTGATAATTTTGTCCTGCTTACCCCATAAAATGAGGGTGGGCGCTTCAATATTTCGGGTCACTCGAGCAAAGGAGTCAGTGGTATAAATTCGGTTTAGGGTCACCAACTGATCAATCACTTTACTGTTTTTTTCAGCCTGAGTAATTAACTGTTTTTCTTGGGCGCGCTTTAAATAATAGGGCATTTTGATTGGGGTTTGCATGACGCGTTGCATCACATCATCCAAATCGCCCGGTTTGCTCACAATTAAGTGCTTTAAGTATTGCGGGTCTTTGGCATAGTTGGTGTTGGCGTTTTTATAAATCCCTGCACTGTTCAACAAAAACAAACTTTGCGTATCAAAAGGGTATTGCGCGGCATATAGGGTTGCAATTGAACCACCGATGGAATGTCCTGCAACATTCAGCTTATCTTGTATATGAATGGCTTCCACAAAACGACGGAGTCTCTCTGTGACATTTGGCATAGAGATATCAAAATCATCAGGGACTTTGGTATCGCCATTGGTCGGAAGGTCGGGGATAACCACGTGGTAATACGGCGTTAGAAACTGTGCTACACGGTTCCAATTGTCCCGATTTCCAGCAAAACCATGAATCAGCAAAATAGTCGGTTTATCAACTGCACCACCTTCGTTATAACTCCAAACGATATCATCCACTTTAAGTGTTTTGGTTTTTAAGCCGGCGGTGACGCGCTCTTGTAGAAGGTAGCTTTGTAAACTGAGTTTGTCTTTGATGATGGTATTTTCTACCGCATGGCTGGCGAAAGAAAATGACAAAGTTAAGGCGAATAGACTGGCCTTTAGACTTTGTTTCAAGACGGATTTTGAGCGCATCATCATGGTTCATCCTTAAACGGAGATGAATGAAAAAACTGACCGAATAAGATAAAAATGCTCTGATTTTGAATAGTTTTTATGTTTATTTACAGGTCTGTTTGATTCTAATAGCTTTCATGCAAATGTCATTAATTATTTATTTGAAAGGATATGCTGCATTTAGATAAAGTGTGAACTGCATAACGATTTGTTTGAGATAAAATGCAAATTTAAAATCAAGCAAAAAAAGAAGCTGCTATGTTTTTTGCAAGTGACAATCAATTTCGCTGGGATTAAACTAGTCCAACTTAATAACAACCGAGTGGGAAAGGGAATGCTAACAGCTCAAGAAGCTTTAAGCCGTCTAAAACAAGGTAACCAACGTTTTGTCGCGGGTGAGACAACCCACCATAAGCAATTGTCTCACCAAGCACGAGCAGAGATGGCGGAAGACCAAAATCCATTTGCCATTGTGCTGGGATGTTCTGATTCTCGTGTGCCTGCAGAAATGGTATTTGACCAAGGTTTGGGTGATCTGTTTGTTATTCGTGTTGCAGGAAATGTAGTTGCACCTTCACAGGTTGGCAGTGTTGAGTTTGCGGCTGAGCGTTATGACTGTGCGGTAGTTGTGGTACTTGGTCATAGCCACTGTGGCGCGATTCAAGCCACCATTGACACTCTGATGAACCCAGATAGCCCGCCTTCTGCAAACTTGATGTCGATTGTAAACCGTGTACGTCCTTCGGTTGAAACCTTGATGCAAACTGAACTGAAGCATGACTTATGCAAACTGTCTAAACACGCGGTGCGTTCAAATGTATTTGCCTCTGTAAATCAGTTACGTCATGGCTCAGCTGTGCTTGAAAGCTTGATTGCCAAAGGCAAGTTACAAGTGGTTGGCGCTGAGTACTCACTTGAAAGTGGTGAAGTGGTTTTTTTTGACTTCTGATCAGCGGATATGATCAGAATAAAAGGCGCTTTATAAAGCGCCTTTTATATAGGGATAAGCTAAATTTAATAAAATAGCTTGTGCCTTGCCATTTGGATGGACCAAGTCTTTTTGCATCAGGCTTTTATTTCCCGCTACACCTTCTAAGAAAAAGGGCAGCAATTTCACTTTGAACTGTTGACTGACCACTTTGTAATTATTTTCAAATGCCTTGCTATAGGCTGTGCCATAATTTGGCGGAATTTTCATTCCCAAGACAACCACGGTGGCATTGGCTTTTTGACTCTGCTGAATCAACTGAACTAAATTTTTTTGAATCATTTGAGGAGGCTGACCACGCAGTCCATCATTCCCGCCAAGCTCAATCACCACCACATTTGGCTTATGCGTTTGCAACAGTTTGGGTAAACGAGCCAAAGCTCCACTGGTGGTTTCACCACTCACACTGGCATTGACCACTTTGTGTTGTTTCGGATACTGTTGGTCTAACCGTTTTTGCAGTAAATTTACCCATGCTTGCTGTGGTTCTATGCCATAACCTGCACTAATGCTATCTCCTAAAACCATCACGGTTTTTGCAAAAACCCAAGTGGGGCTTAGGCACAGTGCAAGCAAAACCAAGTATGAACTGATACGTTTTTTAAATTTGCGATTTTGCACGAATATTTGCATATAGGGATGTTATGACCCAAGTTCATAGTGATGTAAGCATCATGCCACAAGTGATTATTTCTGCCCAGCAACTGACACAAAAGATTAAACTTCCGCAAAAAGAACTGACCATTTTCTCAGATTTGAGTCTGAGCATCGCAGCAGGTGAACAAGTCGCAATTACAGGACGTTCAGGTTCAGGAAAATCTACCTTACTGGGTATTTTGGCGACTTTAGATCAGGCCAGCGGTGGTGAGCTCATCGTTTGTGGTGAAAGTATGTCTAAGCTCAATGAAGAGCAGCGCGCAGAAGTTCGTCTAAAGCATATTGGTTTTGTGTTTCAATCCTTTCAACTGCTGCCACACCTGACTGCGGTTGAAAATGTGATGCTGCCGTTACGGCTTCATACATCATTTAACTTTGTAGAAGCTGAACGTCGCGCTTTGAGTTTATTGCAAAAAGTTGGATTAGAGCGACAGGCCACCCAAACACCGAAGGTACTTTCGGGTGGGGAGCAGCAGCGCGTTGCAATTGCCCGTGCGCTGATTGCTGAGCCAAAAATTATCTTTGCCGATGAACCAACAGGAAACTTAGACAGTCAAACTGCGCGAGAAATTGAGCAACTATTGTTTCAATTGAACCGTGAGTTGGGTACGACCCTCATTTTAGTGACGCATGACCATACGCTTGCAGAACAGTGCCAGCGTCATTTTGAATTACTCGATGGTCAGTTGATCGAACATCCTCGAACGGGAGGATAAAATGAATTCTCTATTTCAGCCCTTACTGAAGCAAAGTTTTAAAAGTAGCGGTGTGTATTTATTGATTATTGCGTTGATTCTCGCGATCAGTGCAACGACCGCGCTGAAGTTTAGTAATGAACAAATTCAAAATGCTGTAGCACTGCAAGCCGCAGAGATGTTAGCAGGGGATTTGGTTCTAACGGACAGCCAAAAGCTTGACCCGAAATGGAAAGCACAAGCGACAGCTCTCGATTTAAAACAATCTGAAGTCACTGTCTTTAGTTCGATGGCATATACCGATGATCAGTTTGTTATGGTCAATGTCAAAGCGATTGATCAAGCTTTTCCTCTGCGTGGAGAGTTACGTATTCAGCCTGTTGCGAAGCACATTGTCTCGAGTGAAGTATGGTTGAGTCAACGTGCTATGGATTTGCTACAGGTTAAACTGGGCGATCAGCTGAATATTGCAGATGGTGTTTTTAAAGTGACAGGCTTGATTGAGCATGATTCCAATCAAGAGTTAGGCTTTTCTGGGTTTTCGCCGACGGTGATTATTTCTGAAGCGGATATTGCCAAGACCAATGCCATACAAGTCGGTAGTCGTATTGACTATCGTCTACTGATGTCAGGTGCAGCACAAAATACCCAGCAGTTTGAAGCGAATTTTAAGAAGCAAATTGTATCGTCTGAAGATGCCAGTGCGACAACTCAAAGTCCTTATGCGGAAGAACCACAAAACAGCTTACGCCTACGCAATGCCAGTGATGGCAATACCCGTTTAATGAAACCGATTGCAAATTTGGACACTTTTTTGCAGTTAGCGAATATCTTAACGATTTTGCTGTGTGGTATTGCGATTGCTTTGACCAGCCAACGCTTTGTGCAACAAAACCAAGATCACATTGCCTTATTACGTTGTATGGGGGCTGCGAAGTCACAAACTCTCTGGGCTTACCTCAGCTTGTTAGGTGTGGTGTTCTTGCTCGCTATGCTGGTAGGGAGTGCAGTAGGGGTGGGGCTGGGTTATGGCTTGTTACAGTTGATGTTACAACTGATTCCACACTTAAGTATTGCGTTTTCAGCGTGGGATATGCTGCTCGGGCCGATTCCGATTGCCATGTTGACCAGTGCTGTGGTGCTTCTGGGGTTTGTCTTACCAAGTTTTTGGGAGCTTTTGAATACGCCACCGATTCGTGTCATTCGCAGTCAAGAAAAATCAGTTTCGTCTATGTTTTGGATGCTGCTCGCAGGAACGGCAAGCCTGGTGCTGTTTAGTATCGTTCTGACTGAAAACATGGTACTGACAGCCATGGTGATTGGGGCAATTATCCTTCTATGTACAGTGCTATACAGTGTGGTTTGGCTGAGTTTGAAATTTATCCGTGGCTTGAAAAATGCAGTTTCTGTCTATGTCCGCACGCCTTATCAAACTGCATTTCAGATTACCGCATTGGCTTTGGGGCTCAGTTTAATTACGGTCTTAGCCGTGCTACGTACTGATTTGTTAGATCGTTGGCAGCAGCAAATTCCTGCGGGAACCCCGAATCAGTTTGTATATGGTTTACCGCCCTTTGACATGCCTGAGTTAAAAGCACAAATTGAGCAGAATCGTTGGAACAGTACGCCGCTCTACCCCAATATTCGAGGTAGACTGATTGCCAAAAATGGACAACCTTTTGCTGCGGATTTGGTGAAGCAAAATAATTCCTTACGCCGCGAGTTAAATCTGACACAAGCAGACAGTTATCCTAAAGATAATGTGATTATCTCTGGCGCATCAAACCTGACAGAAAAAGGACAAGTTTCGGTAGAAGCCAATACTGCAACAGAGCTTGGGATAAAAGTAGGGGATCAACTGACCTTTAGCTTACCAGAGGGCGTTATTCACGCCAAAGTGGCAAACTTACGAACTGTAGAATGGGAAAGTTTTAGCCCAAACTTCTTCTTTATTTTTGCGCCCCACACTATGGATGAAAATGCGGGCAGTTATTTGGGTAGTTTCTATGTACCCGATTCTGACAAAGCGAAATTGGTCAGCATTATTCAGCAATTTTCCAATACCGTCTTTATTGATGTCAGTTTAATTTTAGATGAAATTAAGCGCATCGTGACTGTGCTGGTACAGATTGTCACGATCCTTGCAGTTTTAGTGAGTATTTCAGGTATTCTGGTTTTAATTGCTTGCCTGAACTTACTCATGGATGAGCGAAAGCGTGAGGTGGCGTTGTTACGTTCATTTGGTGGTTCCAAGCAAAAACTCAGAACCATGCTCAGTCTAGAAATTGGCTTTATTGGTTTTATGGCAGGTGTGGTTTCTTGCTTATTTGCTGAAGCTATCAGTGCGGTAGCATGTTATCGCATGGGCTTAGCCATTCAGCCACACTGGGAAATCTGGCTCATTTTACCACTGTTTATGACCCTACTCTGCGCGCTGATTGGGCGTTATCGCTTAAGTTATCTCAGTGATATTCCACCTTTACAAAGTTTGAGAGAGATCAATCAATCATGATTGATCTCTTAATACGTTAAGTGTTGAATCTTAGAAATTGAGCTGTTGACGCATCATCATTAATACTTCTGACCATAAGGGTTGAATGTAGACCACAAGGTTTTGGCAGTGTAAGTAAAACCAATATGATCCGCAGGCCGCTAAAACAAGGCTCAGCGGCATAATCCAACGCTGCTGCATTTTTTGGGAGAGATACCAAAGTGCCGCCAAGACAGCACCCATCAACATGCCGCCAATATGTGCGGCATTATTAATACCTGAAATCATAAAGCCCATGGCTAAGTTGATTCCCATCACGATGAGCAACGTCTTTTTATCTAAAATAAAACGTTGCTGTGGGAGCATCGGTAGTAGGGATAGAATCGTCAGTGCTGCACCCAGCCCCATGACGGCACCTGAAGCCCCTGCACCGACACGCGGCAAGAGTTCAGGGTTTGCTAAACCAACACGAATTAGTTCATAACTGTCTTGAATGGCAATATAACCACTGAGCAAGCTCCCCATGAGGCCCGCAAGAACATATAGCGCAAGAAAATAGACACGTCCAAACATTTGCTCCAGCACACTGCCAAAAATATACAACGCCCACATGTTCAACATCAGGTGAACTAAGCCAAAATGAAAGAACATACTGCTCAATAAACGCATCGGTTCAGTCAAGAAGGTGAGCGGTGCATAGTCGGCTCCCCAGCGTATAGCATCAGCCGTACTTGGATTGCTGACATCCATGCCATGCAGGACTTGCCAAAAAAACAGCCCAACATTCACGGCAATAATGACGGCGGTAATCCACCATAAATGTACGTCGAATTTTGTTTTGATTTGCGGAGGTGTAAGCTCGGTCATGCTATTCTTGCTAAAATTTTGCTATATTTGCCCAAGCTTAGCATGAATAAAAATGATTTTTGGAGTAAGCCACTGGCATGAAAGCTTTTATTGTTCGTAGTTTGTTAGTCGTTGTCAGCTTCGTGCTTTTGGTGCAGTTGTGGATTTTTGCAAGCCTAGCGTGGTGGCGTTACAAGCCAGTGGAAACCACCATGTTTATGCGGATTGATTATTGGTCTGAGCCATCTAAACCCATTCAACATGAATGGCGTGATTATGACGAGATCAGTGAGTACATGAAAAAAGCTATTGTTGCGGCTGAAGATGGCAAATTTATGCAACATCATGGTTTTGACTGGGATGGGATTCAAGCGGCGCTTGAGCGTAATAATGACACGGGCAAAGTGGTTGCGGGCGGTTCAACAATTTCTCAGCAATTGGCCAAAAACTTATTTTTATATAATAAGCGTTCATTCATTCGTAAAGGTCAAGAAGCTGTTGCAACTTGGATGATGGAACGGATGTGGAGTAAAGAACGCATCTTAGAGGTTTATCTGAACTCGGTGGAGTTTGGCGATAATATCTATGGCGTGGAAGCTGCAACCCAACACTACTTTGGTAAAAGTTCACGTAGCTTAAGCCGTGAGCAGGCAGTCTTTTTAGCGGCCATTTTACCCAATCCGAAATACTATCAAGACCATCAAAATGACCGTAAGTTGCAAAACCGTGAGCGCATGATTCGAAAGTATATGCGCTATAGCGATATCCCTTAATTTGATTGATCTGAAAAAGCCCAAATTTATGGGCTTTTTTTTATGAAATTGTCACAAAATTGAAGCATACTTATCATGATAAAACGCATTCAAATAATCAAAGGTTAGCTATGAATACGGCAGCAAGCACATCTCCGATACTACAACCTGAATACGCGTATAACGATCGCTATATTAACCGTGAGTTATCGATATTAGATTTCCATTTACGTGTATTGGAACAAGCCGTAGATCCTTTACATCCGCTGTTAGAACGGATGAATTTCTTACTGATTTTTTCACGTAACTTAGATGAGTTCTTTGAAATTCGTGTTGCGGGCGTCATGGAACAGTTGGATCTGGGCAATGAAAGCCGTAGCCCCGATGGCTTAACTCCACGCCAAGTACTCGATCAAATTTCGCAAACTGCACATGCTGCAATTGAACGTCAGTATCGTATTCTCAATGATGAAATTCTACCGAAATTGCGTGAGGAAGACATTTGCTTCTTACGCCGTGGGGAACTGACGCCTGCACAGTCTTCATGGGTGAAGAAATATTTCCAAGAACAGGTCGCACCTGTCTTAACACCGATTAGCCTTGACCCTGCGCATCCATTTCCGCGTTTAGTGAATAAAAGTCTCAACTTTATCGTGACTTTGGAAGGGAAAGACGCATTTGGTCGTCAGATTGATTTGGCAGTTGTGCCTGCACCACGTTCATTGCCACGTGTGGTTCGTCTACCTGATGAGCTCACAGGTGGAAAAGAACATCATGTGATGCTTTCAGCCATTATCCATGAGCATGTTTCTGACTTGTTCCCAGGGATGACAGCGACAGGCTGTTATCAGTTCCGTGTCACACGGAATGCTGATTTGGCGCTCAACGAAGATGTGGAAGACTTAGCCAAAGCACTGAAAGGTGAGTTAAGTTCACGTCGTTTTGGAAGAGCAGTACGTTTGGAAGTTACACAAAACTGTCCAGAACATATTTATAACTACTTGCTAGATGAATTTGATCTGCATCAGGAGCAGTTGTATAAAGTCGAAGGGCCTGTGAACTTGGCGCGTTTATTGTCCAATTTTAAACGTCCACATCTACGGTATGACGCGCATATTCCTGTTATTCCTAAAGTGCTGAAAAAGTCGGAAAGTATGTTCTCTGCCATGCAGAAGCAGGATATTTTACTACATCATCCGTTTGAATCTTTCGCACCTGTGATTAACTTGTTGCGTGAAGCGGCACGTGACCCACAAGTGTTGGCGATTAAGCAAACCCTATACCGCAGTGGTGCAGACTCTGAAATTGTACAAGTCCTAGCAGAAGCGGCGCGTAATGGTAAAGAAGTTACCGCGGTGATTGAGCTGCGTGCGCGTTTTGATGAAGAGTCAAATATCGAAGTAGCAAATGTGCTACAAGAAGCGGGCGCGGTGGTTGTTTACGGCATTGTGGGCTATAAAACTCATGCCAAAATGATTCTTGTAGTACGCCGTGAAAATAATAAACTCGTTCGTTATGTGCACTTGGGAACGGGTAACTACCATGCGGGTAATGCACGAATTTATACCGACTATGGCTTGCTCACGACCGATAAAGAGTTGTGTGAAGATGTACACCGTATTTTCCAAGAATTGACAGGTATGGGGAAAATGGCGAAGCTGAAAAAGCTACTTCATGCGCCGTTTACGCTCCATGCACAACTGATCAATTTTATTGATGATGAAATTGCCAATGCGAAAGCGGGCAAGAAAGCGCAGATTATTGTGAAAGTAAATGCACTAACTGAAGTGCAACTGATCAACAAGCTATATGAGGCATCGCAGGCGGGTGTACAAATTGATCTCATTATTCGTTCAATTTGTTGTCTACGCCCAGGCTTGCCAGGGCTTTCGGAAAACATTCGTGTACGTTCGATCGTGGGGCGTTTCTTAGAACATACGCGTGTTTTCTATTTTAGTAATAATGGCGATGCGCGTATTTATGGTTCGAGTGCTGATTGGATGGATCGAAATCTATTTAATCGTGTTGAGGCCTGTTTCCCAATTGAAGATCCTGCTTTGAAAAAACGTATTTATCAGCAAGGTTTGTTGACCTATTTGCAGGATAATCAACAATCTTGGTTACTACAGGGTGATGGAACTTGGCTTCGTGCGACGCCAGCTGAAGGCGAAACCGAGCATAATGCACAGCGTTATTTGTTAGATGTGATTAAATAATTTTAGGGGTGCTTGGGTCTAAAAAAGATTCAGGCACAAAAAAAGGAGTCATGTTTGACTCCTTTTTTATGCACTAAAATAAGCTTAGTGCAGATCTTGAGTAATTTTTTGCAGGATTTGTAATAGCACATCAAATTCGCTTTGTAGTGGGGTGCTTTTACGTGTCACCAAAGCCAAGATACGTCTTGGAGCAGCTTCAATTTGTTTGACCATCAAATCTGGATTCGCTTTAATCATATTGGTATGAATTGCGATTTCAGGTAATAAAGTAAAACCAAGATCAGCCGATACCATTTCCACAAGGGTCGGTAAAGAACTCGCTTTTAAACGATGGTCATTCTTACGTTCACCAATTGGGCAGGCACTTAAAGTGTGGTCACGTAAGCAGTGGCCTTCTTCAAGCAACATTAAACGCGAAAGGTCTAAGTCATCCAGCGATTTGGCTTGGCTTGCGATATCTGATTTATTGCAGACCAAAAACAAACTTTCTTTTGCGACTTCAGCAACTTTTAAGCCACGTGTATCAAAAGGTAGAGCCAAAACGACCATATCTAAATTGCCATGTTCGAGTTTTTCTACAATTTTCTCACTTTGCGCTTCGTGTAAATGTAGTTGAATTTTAGGGAGTTGTTTATGCACTTCATCTAACAATTGCGCCAGAATAAATGGCGCAATGGTTGGAATAACACCTAGATGTAAATCACCAGTTAAAGGCTCGCTCATTTCTCGGCTTAAACGCATCAGGTCTTGAGCATCTGCCAGTAGAACACGAGCACGAGCAACGACTTGCTCGCCTAGAGGAGTTAAGCGCACATTTTGGCGATCACGCTCTACAAGTACGCCACCGAGTAGGCGTTCAAGCTCCATAATCCCGCCCGACAAAGTCGATTGGGTTACAAATGAACGTCGTGCAGCTTCAGTAAAATGCAGCGTTTCTGACAGTGTAACGAGATATGACAGCTGTCTTAAGGATGGTAATGCAGCCATAGTGTCCTAATGATTATGATTTAAAGTGTTGTGCAAATAATTCGCTAAGATTTGGAATGAAGTGCGGTGGGATATCATGCCCCATTCCATCAATTAATTCAAATTTAGCGCCCATAATTGCCTTTGCAACGGCCTTTCCGTGACTAGGCGGGAGTAAACGATCTCGCGAACCGTGTACCACAAGGGTCGGTTGTTGAATCTGTTTGTCCAGTTGCAATAAAGAACCTGTACATAATATTGCTAAAAACTGTTGAAGTACACCCGCAGGGTAATAACTTCGGCGATATAATTTGCGAGAAGTCTGAATTGACTCGATTGGATTGTGATAATCAGGCGAGCCAATGATCTTAAACACTTTCAAAGAGTGGCTTACAATTCCTTCTTCATCGGTCGATTCAGGGCGACCAATTAGACTAAAGAGTTGCTTTGGAAAAGGCGGCGGCAGTAAAGGTTGGTTGTTACTGGTGAACATTAGGCCGAGCTTTTTGACCTTCTGTGGATGACGCGCTGCTAGAATTTGCCCAATCATACCACCCATGGATGCACCAATCACATAACTTTCATCTAAACCTAAACGGTCTAAAAGCAGTGCCACATCGTCAGCCATGTCGTATAAGTCATAAGGTGCACCACGGTTATCTAAACCTAAAGCAAAACGCCCCATCAGTTTGAGGGTGTTTAAGCGTGGACCTTGATGTTTAATTTTTGAAGATAAACCAATATCGCGGTTATCAAAACGAATGATACGAAACCCTTGATCAATCAGAGATTTACAGAAGAAATCAGGCCAAAATAAGAGCTGTGCTCCTAAGCCCATGATCAAAACAATGGTCGGATGATGGTCTTCGCCACCGATTTCGACATGGAGTTCAATACCATTGCCTAAGTCGACTTTGGTTTCGCGCATGAAAGAGGTATAGGGTGAAAGATTATATTGGAGTGCGCTATTCATTATTGTAATCCTCACATAAAGGACATCTATTGTTATAAATGTCCTTTTATTTAAACTCTAAACCTGTGCTGGAATCAAGTCTGGAACCAGTTTTGTTAATGCTAAACGTTGTTTCGCTGCGGTTGCACCGAGCAGTACGAAGCCGCGAAGTGTACCTTGACTGTCTAGGGCTTTGGCAATCATGCCATCGTCTAATTCCTCAGTTTCCCAGTTCACCTCTGCATCGATTGGCGCAGGCAAAACAGTGAGCGGCGCAGCGGGTGTTTTAACTGCTACAGGCATAGCAGGGTAATGCACCGCAGTGGTGTCACCATTTAAGGTTTTGGCTAAAGCGCGTGCTTGTTGCATGATTGGCATGACATAAGGTAGCAAGAGTCCGTTCACTTCAGCACAATCTCCTACGGCGTAGATATGCGGTTGATTGGTCTCAAGTTGTGCGTTGGTCAAAATCCCACGACTGGTTTGAATATCTGCTTCTTTTGCAAGGGAAATGCTCGGTTGTAAGCCAATCGCAGATAACACTACATCTGCGACCAAAGACTGACCATTGGCTAAGGTCACAACATAGTCACCATTTTCAATTTTAGACACTTTTTCAACTGTGGTGCCAAGGACAAAATGAATACCCGTTGCTTCAAGGTTTTCTTTAAAGGCACTTGAAACATGCGTTGGCAATAAACGGCCCAAAGGCTGGTTTGCCAAGTCGATGACGGTAGCTTGATGGCCTGTATGTTGTAAATCATTGGCAAATTCACAGCCGATGAGACCAGCACCTAAAATGACTACACGTTTGTCTGAACGCTTTTCAAGTTCTGCACGGAAGGTTTTATAGTCATCTAGATTGTTTACAACTTGAATGTCATTGCTTCCATCGCCCGCAATGGCTAAGCGAATTGGGTTTGCACCTACCGCTAAAACCAATTGAGAGTAGGGCTGTGTAGATTCAGTGCCATCTTTAACAAGAGTTAACTGCTGTTGTTCAGTATGAATCTCTTTTACCCAAGTATGCGTGGCAATCTGCATTTTCAGTTGTGTTGACATTTTCTCTGCATCACCCAAAGCAATTTGTTCAGGCGCTTTGTTGGCAACAAAGGCATTGGACAACGTTGGTTTGGCATAATTAGTCGCATCATCTGCACATAGCATAAGCAGCTCTTGTTCAGGGTTCAGCTTGCGAAATTCACGTGCTACAGCATAGCCTGCCATACCTGAGCCAATGATGACGATGGGATGCATAAGGTTCTCCAGAGATTATTTTAAAGACGTAAAAAAAGACCATGCTGCATGGTCTTTAACACTATGAATTAGATTTCAACCATTTCAAAATCGATTTTTGACACGCCACAATCTGGGCAAGTCCAATCGTCAGGGATATCGTCCCATTTTGTTCCCGCCACAATGCCATCTTGTGGCCAACCTTCTGCTTCGTCATAAATCCATCCACAAACGATGCATTGATACTTCTTCATTTGACTCTCCAAAACGCTGAACAAGAAAGGGTTCAGCAAAATAATCCATTACGCAAGCTGCTATTCATCTGAGTGGTTAGCATACTTCGCTAATCTAAATTTTTACGCAGTTCTAATACGAATGTAAAGTAAATATCGGAGTTTAATGATTGAATCTATCTGCTAAAAGCGATGATCAGGACAAAACGTATCATTTAAAACCAGATCGTATTTTTCAAAATTGTGAAAGATATAGATGATTGCATGTCAAAAAGATTTGTTTTTTCAATCGGTTAGTCTTTTAAAATCCTTAAAAATGTAGACTATGGTCGTGATGCAAATGTAGAATTAAATTGCTATTTTAACATTGGGTGAATCTATACTTGATATTTATTAAATAAATGATTTAATTAAAAACAATAACTTACATAAATATTTTGGTTGTTCAGTCGGCTGCATAGCCAGTGCTTGACTGTTTTTTTAACAGATAAAGCTGTAAAATTCATCTATTCCTTTTCAAATTTTATTGATCTCCTATGAACAACTTGTCTACAACGTTGTGGTCGCACATTCGTACGGTCCAAGATTTTCCAAAACCTGGGATTTGCTTCTTTGATTTAACACCATTGTTTATGAGCAATATTGAGCCTTTAACCGACGCGTTAATTGCAAGTATTCCTGCTGAGCAGTTGGCGGAAGTAGACAGTTTTGTTGCTGTAGAAGCGCGTGGTTTTGTGCTCGCGAGCTTATTGGCACAACGTTTAGGTAAAGGTTTATTGTTGGTGCGTAAAGCAGGCAAGCTGCCACCACCGGTAGTGGGTGTGGGTTATAGTTTGGAATATGGATTAGACCGCTTAGAAATGGCAGCCAATACCCCGTCGCAAAAAGTGATTATTGTGGATGATGTTTTAGCGACAGGTGGGACATTAAAAGCCGTTAATCAGCTGGTGGAAAAATGTAATCATGAAGTGCTCGGTGCTAGTATTTTTCTTGATTTGCCTGATTTGCATGCTGACTTAGGTCTAAAGATTTGGTCAGTGTTAGATGACAAATCGAAACCAGAATCTGTTGCTGCATAAGCACATTAAAAAGCCTTGGCACATCCAAGGCTTTTTTTATTTATATAAATATTGTTGTTCTAGATGTTCAATCAGTTGATTAATATTTTCTGGTTTAAGTAGTCGGTGATGCCCACCTTCAACTGATTGAATCAACATATAATTTTCTAAAATTTCCTGTGCTGCATACATATCAATCAATTCATCTCCCAGCTCTAAGTAAGCCACTTGAGGTACGTTGTGGTCTAAGTCAGTCTCATTAATGCTCGGATAATCATCGCGAAAGTCAGGAGCCAAGCGTGGGTTAGCGATTACACACGGAATTTGATGTAGCAGCGACATTTTCAATGCCCAATACGCACCAATACAATGCCCAACAATAATCTCAGGTTTTATTTTTTCAATAATATCGTCGTAGAAACTAGCTACGGTAGAAAAATTGAGATAGCGATAATCGATATCGATACAAAATTTCTGCTTTGCATCAATGGCATGGAACTTAGTGGACTCGCGTGAGGAGTCTAATCCATGCAAAAACAAAATTTTAGATTCGCATCTGCTCATGATTTATCATTCAATTAAAAAACTAAATTATTTTATGAGTGGAGAAAAGTTTACTTTTCCACGATTTATAGTGTTCATTGTAGAGAGATTAACCGTGAAATGAAGTTAGCTTTTGGTCTAAGAAATAGACAGAACTTTTATACGGTGGGCGTCTTAGGTCTGAAATAAACAGGATGTATACTTTTTTATATATCGCGTGGTTTTTGATGATGCTCATTCGTCTGGAATTCTGATATGCTATGCAACTTCCGTTTTTTAATACATATACGAGGCAGAGATGACGCAACAAAACGCTCAATCGACTTCTGAACAAGCCATTTCCGAAAACGATTTAATTGCACAGCGTCATGCCAAGTTAAAGCAGATTGAAGATCAAGCCAAACAAACGGGCACTAGCCCATGGCCCAACACGTTTAAACGTGAACATTATGCGCAAGACTTACAAGATCAATTTGCAGACAAAAGCAAAGAAGAAATTGAAGCAGCAGAGCATGTTTATGTGTCTGTAGCGGGTCGTGTGATGTTGAACCGTGGTTCATTCATCGTGATCCAAGATATGACGGGTCGTATCCAGTTATATGTGGCGCGTAAAGAATTAGCACCAGAAACCTTAGAAACCATTAAGAGCTTAGATCTTGGCGATATTATCGCGGTGAAAGGTTATATCGGTCGTTCAGGTAAGGGTGACCTTTATGTCCATATCGAACATTTTGAGCTTTTAACCAAGTCGCTTCGTCCACTTCCAGATAAATTCCATGGTCTAAACGATACTGAAGTTAAATATCGTAAGCGTTATCTTGACCTGATTGTGAACGAAGAAACTCGGAAGACTTTTGAAATCCGTGCCAAAGTGGTTTCAGGCATTCGTGCGTTCTTAACTGAACAGCGCTTCATGGAAGTAGAAACACCTATGATGCATGTGATTCCAGGTGGAGCGTCAGCGCGTCCTTTTGAAACACATCATAATGCTTTGGATATGCCACTTTTCTTACGTATTGCACCTGAACTTTACTTAAAGCGTTTGGTGGTTGGTGGTTTTGAGCGTGTGTTTGAAATTAACCGTAACTTCCGTAACGAAGGTGTTTCGACGCGTCATAACCCAGAATTCACTATGATTGAATTCTATCAAGCTTATGCAGACTATAAAGACTTGATGGAACTTACCGAAAATATGCTTGAACGCTTAGCGCTGGACATTTTGGGTTCAACTGATGTGCCTTATGGTGAAGAAGTGTATAGTTTCAAGGGCCCATTCAAGAAAATTTCCATGTTTGATGCCATTCTTGCGCACAATCCACAGTTCACGCCTGAAAATGTCAATGACCGTGAATTCTTGGCCAAATTTGTGCAAGAAGAGCTGAAAGAACAGGTGAAACCAGGTTTTGGTTTGGGCAAACTTCAAACCATCGTATTTGAAGAAACTGTTGAAACTCAGCTACGTCAACCGACTTTCATTACAGAATATCCTGCTGAAACTTCGCCATTGGCACGTCGTAATGATCATAACCCACACATTACGGACCGTTTTGAGTTCTTTATTGGTGGCCGTGAACTTGCGAATGGTTTCTCAGAGTTGAATGACCCGATTGACCAAGCTGAACGTTTCCAAGCTCAGGTTTCAGAAAAAGACGCAGGTGATGATGAGGCAATGCACTACGATGCAGACTTTGTTGAAGCACTTGAGTATGGTTTACCACCGACAGCGGGTGAGGGTATCGGTATTGACCGTTTAGTCATGTTATTCGCTAATGCAGCAAGTATTCGTGATGTGATTCTGTTCCCACACATGCGTCATAAAAACTAAGTTTGATCTGAACATAAAAAGCCTGCATTCATTGCGGGTTTTTTATGTTTTACGGATTAATCTCGAAATAATTGGAATCCAAACTTTGGGTTATCATGTTGATATATAAAATTAACAAGCTGATCTGAATCAAGTGTTATTTTTAGTCTTCTAGATTGCTAGTTTGGTAAGTCACATACATATAACGTAAATGAAACCGACTTTAGGGATTTGTAGATGTATTGCCTAGCAGAAGCTTAGATGAAGAATCGAAGAATGAATTGGTAAGTAGGCTGAATGCTTTGAATGAAGTTGATGTAATATCTGAGTTTATTTAGGGCTATATGATTGTTGAATAAAACTTATAGAGCTTATCAATTTTGTTTTATATGAGCTTTTTGCATATAAATATAATAAAACAAGCAATAGTGTGTATAACTAAATCTTTATAATGAATATATATTTTTAAAAGTGTAATAAGTACACGATTTTTGTGAGTTGGTGCTGTCAATGTCATTAAATGAGGAAAGACTTACTCATCTTAAACAGCTTGAAGCTGAGAGTATTCATATTATCCGCGAAGTAGCTGCTGAGTTTGAAAACCCAGTGATGCTTTATTCTATTGGTAAGGATTCAGCAGTCATGCTGCATCTGGCGCTAAAAGCGTTCTATCCTGCCAAGCTTCCATTTCCGCTTCTACATGTAGACACGGGTTGGAAATTTAAAGACATGATTGCTTTCCGCGACAACATGGCAAAAACCCATGGCTTTGATTTGATCGTACATCAAAACAAAGAAGGGAAAGATGCGGGCATTAACCCATTTGACCATGGTAGCTCAAAATATACCGACATCATGAAAACTCAAGGCTTAAAACAAGCACTTGATAAATACGGTTTTGATGCGGCATTTGGTGGTGCGCGTCGTGACGAAGAAAAATCACGTGCCAAAGAGCGTGTCTATTCATTCCGTGACTCGAAACACCGTTGGGACCCCAAAAACCAACGTCCTGAACTTTGGAATCTTTACAACGGTAAAGTGAACAAAGGTGAAAGTATTCGTGTATTCCCACTATCAAACTGGACTGAGCTTGATATTTGGCAATATATCTATTTGGAAAGCATTCCATTGGTTCCACTTTATTTAGCTGCAGAACGTCCTGTGGTTGAGCGTAGTGGCACCCTGATTATGGTTGATGATGAACGTATGCCTTTAAAAGAAGGCGAAGTTCCACAAATGAAATCGGTACGTTTCCGTACTCTTGGTTGTTACCCACTTACGGGTGCAGTTGAGTCAACGGCAAATACCTTACCTGAAATTATCCAAGAAATGTTGCTTGCAACCAGCTCTGAACGTCAAGGTCGTATGATTGACCATGATGAAGCAGGCTCGATGGAGAAGAAAAAGCAAGAAGGTTATTTCTAACTGTTGATAAATCTCTCCCAACCTCTCTTTTTCTAAGAGAGGAGAAAAGCCCTTCTTTTGTAAAGGGGAAAGTCTCCCTTAACAAAGGGAGATTTAGAGGGATTAAAGAGATTAAAAACCGATTTCTAAAGAATATGTGGAGTTTTGAGCAATGTCTCATCAATCAGAACTGATTAGCCAAGATATCTTGGGCTATCTAAAACAACATGAAAATAAAGACTTATTGCGTTTTCTGACTTGCGGGAACGTCGATGATGGTAAGTCAACTTTAATTGGTCGTTTGCTGTACGATTCAAAATTGATTTATGAAGATCAATTGCAAGCAGTAACTCGTGACTCTAAAAAAGTCGGTACGACAGGCGATGCACCTGACTTAGCACTCCTTGTAGATGGTCTACAAGCTGAACGTGAGCAGGGTATTACCATTGATGTTGCTTATCGTTATTTCTCAACTGAAAAACGTAAGTTCATCATTGCTGACACACCGGGACATGAGCAATACACGCGTAACATGGCGACCGGTGCGTCGACTTGTGACCTTGCGATTATCTTGATTGATGCGCGTTATGGTGTACAAACTCAGACACGTCGTCATACTTATATTGCAAGCTTACTTGGCATTAAGAACATTATTGTTGCGATTAACAAAATGGACTTGGTTGAATTTTCTGAAGCGCGCTTCAATGAAATTCAGGCGGAGTATGCAGGTTTTGTGGCGCAATTGGGTGACCGTAAGCCAAACAACATTATCTTTACGCCTATTTCAGCATTGAATGGTGATAATGTTGTCAATAAATCACCAAATACGCCATGGTATACAGGTGAAACGTTGATGGGTACGCTTGAGTCTGTGGAAATTAACCGCAGTTCAGTGACCAACGATTTCCGTTTTCCTGTGCAATATGTGAACCGTCCAAACCTCGACTTCCGTGGTTTCTGCGGTACGGTTGCGCTGGGTGATGTATCAGTAGGTGACAAAATCGTGGCTTTACCATCAGGTAAGTCGTCGACGGTTAAAGAAATCGTTACTTATGATGGTAATTTAGAGCGTGCCGTTGCAGGTCAAGCGGTAACCTTGACTCTGAATGACGAAATTGATATTTCGCGTGGTAACGTGCTTGTACGTGCGGATCAAGCTGCGCCAGAAATTTCACGTTCGGTCAATGCCACTGTGGTTTGGATGGCAGATCAACCGCTGGTGATTGGTAAGTTGTATAACTTAAAAGTGGGTACGCAAACTGTTCCTGCAAAAGTCACTGCAATTAACTACCGTACCAATGTCAATACATTGGAAAAGGTACAAGTCGATAGCCTTGAGCTGAATGCCATTGCTAATGTTACCGTTGAGTTTGATGCGCCTGTCGTATTTGATCGCTACCAAGACAGTCGTTATACAGGTTCGTTTATCTTCATCGATCGTTTAAATAACGTGACGATTGGTGCGGGTATGGTGGAGGAGTCTGTGGAATGGTCTGCTCATAGCAACCCTGTCACAGCGGAAGACCGTGCTGCACGTTTAGGTCAAAAACCTGCTGCGGTAACTGTATCTCTGAAAGCACTTGAAAATGCACAAGTACTTGAAAACTTGTTAATTCAACAAGGTGTGGTTGCGATTGCGAAAGCAGGTCTAACTGCTGATCAGGTTGCACTAGTACGTGAAACAGGTGTGGTTGTGGTGACTGACCTTGTCGATGGTACAGATGTCGCATTCACTCAAGATGCGGTTGAAGAGCTGGCTGATAAAATTGTTGAATTGGTTCGTCTATAAGAGATTGAGCTGATTTGAAGGAACCCACCGTAAGGTGGGTTTTTTTTCTATTTTAGATTGATAAATATTATTCAAATAAATAATGTGATATTTCAATAAAAATTCAGTGCTATAGAATGCCTCTTTTCTAGAGGGGTATTATGAAAAAAATATTATTATTTATTGGTTTAACTTTAACTTTAACTTTTTCTGCTGATGCTAAACAGGCTACGCAAAGTGATGAAGCGATTAAGAAGGAAATTATTCAACAATCGATACAAGCGTATTCGGGAAATTGTCCTTGTCCTTACAATACTGCAAGAAATGGAAGTCGGTGTGGTAAACGTAGTGCTTACAATCGAGTTGGTGGTGCTGCTCCACTTTGTTATCCAGAAGACGTGAGTGATCGTATGGTAAAAGAATTTAAAGGGCGAGCGTAATTTAAGTTCGATTTACAAGGTTTGGAAAATGAAAGAAAACCTGCTGAGATACAGGTTTTCGATTTTGGTGAGGGATTAGACAAGCTTCAATTATTTAGATTGTTAATCGATTGGTTTTGTTATGAAGTCTCATTATCTTTGTTTAAGCGCTTTTTCAGTTTATTCAGATAGCGTTTAAATGGCCACGTAAACTGCTTCACAAAACTGTTTGGAATTTTATAGCCGACGGTGCCGTATACACTGGCCAAATGATTAGGCATATAAATCGATTTAAAAATCACGTCGTAAAGTGGAATAAAGGCTGCATAATTTTTATCAATCGCAGGCTTTTCAGAAGAATGATGCCAGTGGTGAAACTCAGGTGTTGCGATCAGCCAGCGCAGATAGGGAAAGCGGAAACGCACGTTTGAGTGAATAAAAATGGCATGGAAAGAAATAAAGACCAAATAAGCAAAGACCGCAGACGTATGAAAACCTAACAAGAAAATTGGCAAGGTTGCGATAAAACGGGTCATTAACACTTCAACAATGTGTAAGCGTGAAGAGGCTAGCCAGTCCATTTGTTCCGTTGAATGGTGAATGGCATGAAAGCGCCATAAAAAATTCACTTCATGCATCGCACGGTGTAACCAATAGGTGGTGAAGTCCACCACGATCAATAGCTCAATAAACTGTAACCAAATCGGCTGCGCCTGCACATATGGCACAACCGGGTTATTTGGAATATGTGTAATCCAATACTGAATAGGCATGACCGTTAAAAACGAAAAAAGCTGAATGCCAATATGGCTAAACATGAAATATTTCATGTCTGTGACCCAGCCAACGCGCAGAATTTTCTGTTCAGTGTTCTTTGCAAAGAATCCTTCAAGTGGTATGAAAACTAAAGCAAGGATGATTAAGGTAATAACGAAATAATCAAAACCTGCATAAAAGGGTAGAGCAGGCAATGTCGGTGCTTTGATCAGTCCACAGCCTAAAATAGCTGCTAAAATGGTGATACACAAACCATAAAAACCATATTTATTCTGTTTAATGATCGCACTATAGGTACCAAAGCCAGCACTGATTACAATGCCAAACAGTAAGGTATAGTAGAAAACATCATAGTGTTTGCTATATAGCGGGCGTAGCTCTGGTGTGGTGAGCACAGTGGGAAATAAAAAACATAAAGCAGCAAAAATACCCAAAAAGCCTAAGGAAACAGAAAGAAATGCACTGATCTTGCCTTGCCCAGCATTGAGTTGTAGGTTTTCAAATTTTTTTCTAAGTTGATCTGTCATTTTAATTTAATTCTGAATTTTAGGAGTTTTGTCAGAGTTCGCTTGAGGGTGTGAGCATGCAAACAGAGGTTAAATTTTAGCGGTATTACAACTGTTCAGCAATCTTATCTAAAAATATCAAGTAATCCTTCACGTTTGCCTATTTGATTATAAATTCTGATGTTCTATTTCAGGATTTGAGGTTGCAATCATTAAAAAATTAATTAAGATATATCTTAATAATTTAAAGTTGTATCTTAGGTATGTTTAAAGCACACAAAGTTGAATCCTTTACTGATTTGGAAATAGCGCCAGTGTTACGTAAACAGCGCCTATTTGAGGCGGGTCAGATGAAACTTTTAGCCTTACATCTCATTTCATTCGCACCTAAATATGGCTATGACCTTATTAAAGAGGTGGGTGAAATTGTGGGAGGAGGCTATTGCCCAAGTGCAGGAACGATCTATCCAACCTTGAATTATTTGGAAGAGCAACAGTTTGTTCATGTAGCGTTAGATGATGCTCAACGCAAGCAATACCGTATAACGGCCTTGGGGGTGGGGCAACTTGGGGCTGAGCAAGCAAGTGTGGAAAAGATTTTATCTCGTTTTGATACGCGTAAACAGATTCAAAATAATGAACAATATCTTGATATTAAACGTGCGATGGAAAACCTCAAAGCTTCCTTAAAGCTCAAGATACAACACAGTGAGCTGAGCCCTGAACAAATTCGTGCTATTGCAGAACAAATCGATCAAGCAGCAGTGAATATTGCACGTCTCTAGGAAAACAGAATGAAACAACATACTTATGAAGTCACACTCAAACACATTGCAGATGCTCAAGGTAACCCGTCGACCTATACTGATACTTTGAGTTTTAATACCTATAACCACGACGATATTTTTAAAGTGTTACAGGTGATTCAAAACAGTCAAATGCTGGATGATGAAGCAGCGAAATCATTTGCTGTTGGTTTAAAGCTCTTTAGTGAGGTGATGCTGGAGCATAAACACCTTCCACTCTTTAAAGACTTTATGCCACATTTTGGGCAGTTTATGAAAGCTTTAAAACAAACCGTTAAAACGCAAAGCCAAAGCTAATTTTTATTTACTCAGGTCGATTATGTTCAACACGCTCCCCAAAATTCATATCAAACACTTAAATTGGTTAATGCCTTTATTGCTTTCAGGTCTGATGAGTGGTTCTATTTCTGGTTTTAACTTACTGCTAAATAAAGGCTTAGTGCATAATTTCTTCCATCTTTGGCTCAAAAGCTGGAGCTTATCTTGGCTGATTGCATTTCCTCTGATTATGGTGTTTTTGCCTTTGGTTCGTAAATTTCTAATGCAGTTTGTGTCTTTACCTGATCAGCCACGCAACTGAATACTTGTGCTTTTTATCTGGATCTAATGGTTCTAGGTGATGTTTGAGAGGGATGTTGAATGCAGTCGGATTGATGTCGCAGCTTGCTTTTTTTATCAATGATCAGCGCTATCACGTAGCAAAATAGGCTTCAGGCTTATACATAAGTACGGTGTTCTTCATTTCAATTTATTTCTATGATCAAATAGGTCTATGAAACTTGAAAAATATCGAAAGAGTTAGGAATAAATCATGTCACAAACAACGATGCAACAGGTCATTATTACAGAGCCGGGTGGTGTGGATAAGCTAGCATATGAAACAGTGACGATCCCTGAAGTAAAAGCAGATGAGGTCCTGATTAAGGTCCATGCATTTGGTATTAACCGTCCAGATATTTTACAGCGTCAAGGTTTATATCCAATGCCGCCTGGGGTAACACAAGTGCCGGGGCTTGAGGTTGCAGGTGAGGTCGTTGCAGTTGGAGCTGAAGTTACCCAGTTTAAATTAGGCGATAAAGTTTGTGGTTTGACCAATGGTGGTGGTTATGCCGAGTATTGTGTGGTTCCACAAAGTCAAACTTTACATATTCCAGAAAATGTAAGCTTTGTGGAAGCGTCGGCTATTCCTGAAACTTTTTTCACGGTCTGGGCCAATGTGTTCCAAATGGGTAAAGCCAAAGCAGGGGAAGTGGTGTTAATACATGGTGGAACCAGTGGTATTGGCACCACGGCGCTCATGCTATGTAAAGCATTGGGCATTAAAACCTTTGCAACCGTCGGCAGCGATGAAAAAGTACAAGCTATTGCGAATTTGACGGATGCCATCAATTATAAAACGCAAGACTTTGAACATGTGATCAATGAGAAAACGGAAAATGCTGGTGTTGATGTCATTTTAGATATGGTTGGTGCACCGTATTTAGAAAAGAATTTGAACTTGCTCCGCCGCGATGGACGTTTGGTTTATATTGCCTTTTTAGGGGGGGTAAAAGCCAAAGATGTTAAGTTGGGGCAAATTATGATGAAGCGCTTAACCATCACGGGTTCGACCATGCGTGCACGAAATACGGCTGAGAAGGCTGAGATTACACAAGGTTTACAAGATCATGTAGCACCACTATGGGCCAAAGGCGAGTGCTTGCCAATGATTTATCGAACTTTTGAGTTCGATCAGATTCAAGCAGCGCATGCGTGCATGGACACGGGTGAGCACGTGGGTAAAGTTGTGGTAAAAATTCTGTAATATTTCTATTGTATAAGAAGTAGAGCTGACGTCATGTTGGCTTTTCTTTTGTCTAAAATTTTCCAAAAAATAAAAATAATGCACTGAAAACAGAAAATAATTTCACAAAGATTAAAAAATGACAACTGTTCGACACAACCTGTCAAAACTGAGGTGTAAATTTGCAACTAAATTTAAACCTGACAAATTTACGTGGTTTTAAATGAAAAATAAAACAGAAAAGAGGGTTGTCATGAAAATTGTCTCGACATCATATACACATGCACATGGTTTCCGTGCGCTCAAGCGCTTGCATAAGGCGATTATCTATAATAGTGTTTTACCTGATGAGGTACATAAGCTGTATAAAGCCTTAATTCATTTTGAGCGTTACATAGAGCGTTTAGCGCATCAGAAAACTGCAGTAAAGAAGAAGAAATCTAACAAACATTGATCGCTTTTTTTTGATAAAAAAATGACATAGCTTGAAAGCTAATCTTTTGTCTTTTACTTAATATTATTCAATTACTTATATTGAATATAATGCTTAGTCATTTAACTATAAATAAAGACACAACATTGATTGTGCAGCGAGGGCAATATGAAGCGTAAAGCTTCAATACATGAACGCCTTGCGGAGCGTTTAGCAAATATTTTGACTAAATTAAATACTGGATATCAATTGGGGGTTGCAGAACTAGCACACGAATTTCAGGTGAGTACACGGACGATAGAGCGAGATTTTGATCGCCTTAATACGTATTTACCTTTACTTCAAGATGAATATACCAAGAAGTACTTTTTAGATCCTGTTTATCTTGGGCGTTTTAAGCTACAAGACATTCAAAACTTTGCTCAGCTTTCTGGGATCAGTGAACTATATCCATCTCTTGATATGTCTTTTCTACGCGGCCTGCTTGATGAAAGGGCAAATCAAGTATTCTCTGCCAAAGGTTATTATTATGAAAATGCACAGCAATTTGCTGAACATTTTCAGGTTTTTGCTGATGCAATTCACAAGCGTCAAAAAATCAGTTTTATTTATAATGATCGTTTGCGAGATGTAGACCCATATCGATTAATTCATCATCAGGGCAGTTGGTATTTGGCTGCAGCTTTAGGTGACGAATTGCGTGCTTATCGTTTAAGTAAAATAAATCAGGTGGTTGTACATGAATCTGAGCTTTTCGAGCACCATTTAGAGGTCTTGACCCAATTAGAGCTCAGTGAGGGGATTTGGTTTGCAAAGCATAAGCAAACGGTGAAAATATCGGTGCGACCTGAAGTTGCCTTATATTTTAAGCAACGTCTATTATTGCCAGAGCAACAAATCGTACTAGAAGATGCATCGGGTAGCTTATTAATTGATTGTCAAATTTGCCATGAAATGCAACTTTTACCTTTGGTGCGCTATTGGATTCCATACATTAAAATTATTGAGCCAGCTCATTTTCAAGAAAAATTAGAACAAGATCTGCAACATTATTTATTACCACCCTTATAGTGATAAACGAATGAGATATTATTTTTAAGAGAGTCAATGTGCTCTCTTTTTTTGTGCATTGTATGATGCTTTTTCTGTAGGCATAAAAAAACCAGCTTAACGCTGGGTTCTTTATATGCACCATACTTAGAAGTATAAGAATGGTGCCCGAGGCCAGACTCGAACTGGCACGCTTTGTGGGCGGGGGATTTTAAATCCCCTGTGTCTACCGATTTCACCACTCGGGCTTTAACAAGATGGAGGCGGAGGTCGGAATCGAACCGGCGTCCACGGAGTTGCAGTCCGCTGCATGACCACTCTGCCACCCCGCCGCGTCTTGTTGATGCGTATATTAGCAAGCTCTGAAAAAAAAACAATAGTGCTTTCATTCGTATGCGCATAAAAACAGCATATAGCGAAAAATATTTAAAATTATCATGTATTATGTGCAAAATTGATTCATATCAACACTTGGAGATGTGCCGTGGCATTAGTTTTAGATGGTCGTGCATTGGCAAAACAAATTGAAGCTGACTTGTTAACTCGCGTTGAAGCGCTCAAAGCAAAATCAGGTCGTACCCCAATTCTTGCGACAATTTTGGTGGGTGACGATGGTGCATCTGCAACTTATGTTCGTATGAAAGGAAATGCCTGCCGTCGTGTTGGTATGGACTCACTTAAAGTTGAACTGCCAAAAGAGACCACCACTGAACAATTGTTGGCTGAAATTGAAAAACTGAATGCCAATCCTGATGTTCACGGTATTTTGCTTCAGCATCCAGTGCCTGAACAAATTGATGAGCGTGCATGTTTTGATGCAATCTCTCTTGCAAAAGATGTGGATGGCGTAACTTGTCTTGGTTTTGGTCGTATGGCTATGGGTGAGGCAGCATATGGTTCTGCGACACCCGCAGGTATTATGACTATTTTGCAAGAAAACAATATCGAAATTGCTGGAAAGCATGCTGTCGTTGTAGGACGTTCTGCAATTTTAGGTAAGCCAATGGCTGCGATGTTACTTCAAGCCAATGCAACTGTAACGATCTGTCACTCACATACTCAAAACTTAGCTGACTTTGTAAAGCAAGCCGATATTATCGTGGGTGCGGTTGGTAAGGCTGAATTGATTCAAAAAGATTGGATCAAACAAGGTGCAGTGGTTGTTGATGCTGGTTTCCATCCACGTGATGGTGGTGGTGTAGGCGACATTCAATTGGTCGGTATTGAAGAAGTGGCTTCTGCGTACACACCTGTTCCAGGTGGTGTTGGCCCAATGACGATTACGACACTAATTCGTCAAACGGTTGAAGCGGCTGAGAAAGCTTTAGGTTAATTTTTATAAGACTCTAAAATCAGTTTTATGTTGGTTTTGGAGTCGTGACATCGTCATTTGCTGCTGTTCGAGGCCGGACTAAATTCGATAAAAATGTTTCTTCGAAGCAGTAAATAAATGATGATTTCAGTCGAGTTCAGCAAATGACCATGGTTTTGCCTACTTTTGCGAAAACAAAAGTAGGTCTAGCCGAAGGCTAATTCCTCAATCTAAATCTTAGCTGCAAGAACCCGCAGTAAAAGCATAAAAATACTCAATAACTTATGAGCTGTACTTTCCAATTCCCCAAAGCCCCAGATCATTTACTTCAAGCCTTGCATGAAGTGATTCCAAACTGTGAATTGCTTGCGCAACAGCTTCCTGAAACATCTATTTCCTTGTGGCTCATTCCTCCTGTATTTCCAACCGATAAACTGGATGATGAAATCATTCGTCGTATTTGGAATGAAACACCATATTGGATCTTTTGTTGGGCTTCGGGTTTAGCCATGGCGCAGTGGTTACTAGCAGAGCCACATCATGTCAAAGATAAGGTAGTATTGGATTTTGGCGCAGGTTCAGGTGTGGTGGCGATTGCAGCCAAAATGGCGGGTGCAAAACGTGTGATTTGTTGCGATATTGATGCAGTTAGTTTAGATGCTTGCCGTGCCAATGCAGAGCTGAATAGCGTAGAGCTAGAGTATTTAGATGATTTATATCAATCAGAATTGGTTGATGTTTTATTGGCTGCCGATGTTTTATATGATCAATGCAATCGTTTCTTTTTAGATGAATTTTTAAAGTTTGCACCTGAAGTTTGGGTGGCGGATAGTCGTGTTAAAAATTTTAGCCATCCGAAGTACATGAAGCTCGATGAGCGTAGTGCCACAACTTGGCCAGATCTAGATGAGTCACCAGAGTTTCGTAATGTGAGTTTTTATCGAACTTTAGAGACTAAAAAAGGGCACTAAGCCCCTTTTTTATATATCAGAAGTATTAAGAGCAGGTATAGCGAACAACATGCAGTGTGCTTGGTCGTGCTTCAAGTGATTCGCGTGTTGCAAAGTTTTCACCTTGGTGTAAGGCGGGTGTATTGCTTAAGCCAAAAGTGGCACGGGTTTGACCAATTTGGCGGCCATATTCGGGAACATCTGCTGCAGTGTTAGGAATTTCATTAATACTTAAAATCGCCAATTTATAATTTTTTTGTGAACCTAAAACTTTTTGGCAAGCACGTTGTAATTTATTTTCATCGAGTTGCTGGTTCTTACGAGCAGCAAGCGTATAAGCAAGGGTAGCACTCGATTCTGATTGATATTCAATTTGATAGCCAACATTGCCATTGTATTGGCGAGGCGTGCTTTGACATGCAGATACTGCTAAAACGATACAGCTTAAGCCTAAAAGTTTATACATATTTTTCATATAAAAAGTTCCTAACATTATTCTTGTTCTTAGTATGCCATACACAGGTGTATTTCACGATATTTCAATCGATCAAGTTTCGGCAAAAAAATTGATTAAACATAAAAAATGCCTTCATTCGAGAAGGCATTTTTTATGTTTAGTTTATTAACTTACATGCTTACTTTAAGCATTAATGATCGGTAATCATACTGTGCTTTTTGGTGTCTTTCATAAAGATGTAAGTCAGTAGAGATAAACCAATCATGAAGGTGATGTAGTAAAAGAAGTAGTTTTCGTGTCCTGCATTTTTAAAGCTCAACGCTACAAGCTCTGCTGTGCCACCAAAGATGGTATTGGCAATCGCATAAGGCAGGGCAACCCCTAGTGCACGAATATGCGCTGGGAAGAGCTCTGCTTTGACTACAGCATTAATTGCGGTATAACCCGTTACAATCACCATACCGCTCATACATAGCATAAATGCGGTTGTTGGACTGCTGGTTGAACCTAGACCGTTGAAAATTGGAATCGTGAACAGTACACCTAATACACCAAAAGTGATCATAATTGGTTTACGACCAATTTTGTCAGACAGTGCACCCACCACAGGTTGTAATAGCATGAAGACAAAGATTGCTGCTGTGGTGATCTCTGTTGCTGTGGTTTTCTCAAAACCTGAGGTGTTAACCAAGTATTTTTGTAAATACGTCGTAAAGGTGTTGAATGCCAGCGTTCCACCCGCAGTCAGCATAATCACAGTGAACGCTTGCTTTGGATATTTGGTAAATAAAGCAAGTGCGCTAGATTTTGGGCCACCATTTTTAGCCTGTTCTTGTGCATCTTTTGAAGATTGGGTTTCAACCAAACCACGACGAATCCAGAACACCACAATGGCAAGTACAGCACCAATGAAGAAGGGAATACGCCAGCCCCATTCAGATAACTGTGCTTCGCTCATGGTGCGTTGTAAAATGATCAACACACACAGCGCCAAGAGCTGACCTGAAATGAGAGTCACATACTGAAAACTAGAGAAGAAACCACGATGGTTTTTTCCAGCCATTTCCGTTAAATAGGTTGCGCTTGAACCATATTCTCCACCGACACTTAAACCTTGCAATAAACGGGCAAAGAGTAATAAGGCAGGTGCGAGCATACCCACACTGGCATAGGTAGGTGCACAGGCAATAATCAAAGATCCTACACACATTAAAGATACAGATAGGGTAAGACCTGATTTACGTCCTTTACGGTCTGCATAAATACCCATGATCCACGCGCCAATAGGACGCATCAGGAAACCCAGTGCAAAGACGGCTGCAGCTTGTAAGAGTTTTACCGTGTCATCCCCTTCAGGGAAAAACTGTGGCGCGAAATATAAGGTAAATGCGGCATAGACATACCAGTCATACCATTCAACTAAGTTGCCAGCTGAACCACCGAGAATCGATTTTAAACGGGTCTTTTTATCGATGTTTACTGGAGCAGTTTGGGGAGATAGATCAGTCACAAAAATTTCCCAAAGAGAAGTTCGGAAAATACATCTTTTAACTTTTTAAGTAGAAAAAGTTAAAACAATATATTTTAAGATTAAACAAAAAATTCTGTTTCGTTATACTCCCCTTATCCTTGGACTTCATTCGACTTTAGTCTAAATGTTGGTATGATTTATATGCTGTTAAGTTTTTCTAATGAATATCTTTATTTTAATGGGAAATTATAATTTTACTTATTTAAAACAAACCCTTGTGTTTTTTTAAAGTGTGAATAGTCAATTAAAATACAAGGGGTTATGGTGTTTTTTTATTATATGGTGAATGTTGTTTTTTAGAAAGGAAAGTGTTTTTTAGCTTGAAAATTATTCGACTTTTCACTGAATAGTAAAAATTAAAAATTAAATTGTAAAAATAGATAAGGTTATTAATTTATTTAGAGTAACGAATTTTCTCTGATTTGACTGGCTTTGGAATATGACAAGGTTGGATTTTGGTGTTAAGTTTAGCTTGAAGAACAAAAATAACACAATAACTCAATGAGAGAGGTGAATATGCAAGACACAGATGCCATTTATGATATTGCCGTTGTGGGCGCGGGCATCAATGGGGTGGGCATTGCAAATGATGCTGTAGGGCGTGGTTTAAGTGTTTTCGTCTGTGAAAAAGATGATTTAGCCAGTCATACGTCTTCAGCCAGTAGCAAGCTCATTCATGGTGGATTGCGTTATCTCGAACAAAAAGAATTTCGTTTGGTGCGTGAAGCGCTATTAGAGCGTGAAGTACTGTTAAAAAAAGCCCCACATTTGATTCATCCTATGCGTTTTATTATGCCGCATTTACCTTATTTGCGTCCTGCATGGCTGATTCGTTCAGGCTTGTTTATCTATGACTATTTGGCAAAACGAGAAACATTAGAGGGCTCGGAGCTTGTTCATTTTAATGTCGATAGCCCGTTAAAAGACACTATTAAGCGTGGTTTTGAATATTCGGACTGTACTGTGGATGATGCACGTTTGGTGGTAGTCAATGCAATTCAAGCACATGAGCTAGGGGCTCAAATTCGAACCCAGACGCGATGTGTTTCTGCGGTTCAGCAAGAGGGTGTGTGGTGCCTAACGTTAGAGCATCAAAAACAACACTACCAAATTAAAGCTCGAAGTTTAGTCAATGCAACGGGTGCATGGGTCACAGATTTTATTCAACAACAACTGTCCCAAACGCCGAAGGCAGGTATTCGATTGGTTCAGGGTAGTCATATCATTGTGAAGCGTTTATACCCTGAACAGCATGCATTTATTTTACAAAATGACGATCAACGCATTGTGTTTGTAATTCCTTATTTGGATGAATACAGCCTGATTGGTACCACGGATGTAGAGTTTCAGGGTGATGCAAATCATGTCCATATTACCGAGCAGGAAACGGCTTATTTGGTTGATGTGATTAATGATCATTTCAAGCTTCAATTACAGCAAGAAGATGTAATCTCAAGCTTTGCAGGCGTAAGGGCGCTGTATGATGATGCAAGTACCCAAGCCTCTAAAGTGACACGTGATTATGTACTGGCAATGTCTAAACCTGTTGCGGATGAAGCGCCATTATTATCTGTTTATGGTGGAAAGTTAACGACTTATCGAAAGTTGGCGGAAGCGGCTTTGCTACAGCTAAAACGTTATTTTCCACATATGAAGGCGGAATGGACGGCTGAGGCAAAACTCCCAGGTGCGGAAGGTTTTAGTTCAGTCGAGGTTTTATGTGCAGAGTTGATGCATGAAATCAAAGGGCTAGAGTCTCATACAGCGCATCGCTGGGCAAACAGTTATGGTAGTCGAGTGTGGCATATGCTCGGTGAGAACAAAGATATACAAACTTTAGGGCAGTCTTTTGGCCATGGTTTGTATCAGCAAGAAGTGGATTATGTGGTGAAACGTGAGTGGGCCATCAGCAGTGAAGATATTTTAAAACGACGGACTAAACTGTATTTAAAATTTGATGCACTAGAAACTCAAGCTTTAGACATCTACTTGCAGGATTTACACCTGCGTCGTATGCAGGGGGATGCTGCATAGTGTTAAGTATGTGTAATGGATACAGTTGATTTCGTTCTATTAAAAAAGCCGCTATCGCGGCTTTTTTAGATTTAAATTTCAATTCCGCCGAGCTGTTTACAGTCTACAGGTGTCTTCCATTTTACAGCCGTTCCCCAAACGACTGGGCGGACAATACGCCAAGGCCAAAAGCCAAATCGTTGGCTGGCATTATAGTTAATGACGACGTTACCACCGACTTGATGTGCACGTTCAGCAAAACGCGGATAGAGTGCAACCACGCTGCCATAAGTACCTTTAGCGACTTTGATGCGCTTTTTGATTTCAAATTGAGTTGAATCAGGTGTGCCTTTGATTGCGCAAACATGCAGTGCTGGCTGAGTTGTTGCTACTTCTGTTTGAGCCATGACTAAGCTTGATAGGCCCAGTAAACCAATTGTGAGTGTGAGTTTTTTAAGCATGAATTACCCCTTGATAAATTTTTGTTGAGTTATAAAGTTTTAAAATTATAAATAGATTAAAAAAAGACCGCTTACGCGGTCTTTTTTTGGCTTAATTGAAAGATTAAGCAGATTGCTTAACAGCATCTAAAAGTTCGTTTTGGCGAGCTTTAAGAGCAGCTGGTAGGCGTTCACCAAGTTTGTCGAATAGTTCAGTATGGCTTTCAAGCTCTTTGATCCATTGATCTTTGTCTTGAGAAGTCACAAGGTCAAACTGTGCTTTAGTGAAGTCAGAACCTGTCCAGTTCAACTGTTCATAAGTTGGAACTAAACCAATTGGTGTTTCAACTGCATCAGCACGACCTTCACAACGGTCAATGATCCACTCAAGAACACGCATGTTTTGACCGAAACCAGGCCATACGAAGTTGCCTTCAGCATCACGACGGAACCAGTTCACGTTGTAGATACCTGGAAGTTTGTTGCCCGCAGCTTTAGCTTTCGCTGCAACTTCTTCACCAAGCTCTAACCAGTGAGAGAAGTAATCCGCCATGTTGTAACCCGCAAATGGAAGCATTGCGAATGGGTCACGACGAACGATACCTTGTTGGCCAACAGCAGCAGCAGTTGTTTCAGAGCCCATAGTTGCAGCTTTGTAAACACCATCTACCCAGTCAAATGCTTCTGAAATTAGAGGCACTGTGTCTGCACGGCGACCACCAAAGATGAATGCTGAAATTGGAACACCAGCTGGATTTTCCCAGTCAGCATCGATAGAAGGACATTGACCTGCTGAAACAGTGAAGCGCGCATTTGGATGAGCTGCTTTTTCACCAGCAACATGTGGTTGACCTTTCCAGTTGGTCAGGTTAGCAGGTGCTTCTTTAGTAAGACCTTCCCACCATACTTCGCCGTTGTCAGTTACCGCAACGTTGGTATAGATGACATCTTTAGTCAATGTCGCCATGCAGTTCGGGTTGGTCTTGGTATTTGTACCAGGTGCTACACCGAAGAAACCTGCCTCTGGGTTGATTGCGTATAAGCGACCATCTTCACCTGGTTTGATCCAAGCAATATCGTCACCTACAGTTTCAATTTTCCAACCTTCGTAGCCTGCTGGTGGAATCAACATCGCGAAGTTTGTTTTACCACAAGCAGAAGGGAATGCAGCAGCGATGTAATGTTTTTCGCCTTGAGGATTAGTCACACCAAGGATCAACATGTGTTCTGCTAACCAACCTTGTTGACGACCCATAGACGATGCAATACGTAAAGCTAAGCATTTTTTACCTAACAATGCGTTACCGCCGTAACCAGAACCGTAAGACCAGATTTCACGTGTTTCTGGGTAGTGCACGATGTATTTTTCAGGGTTGCAAGGCCATGCAACGTCTTTTTCGCCGATCGCAAGCGGTGCACCAACAGTATGTACGCAAGGAATGAATTCGCCATCAGTACCAAGAACGTCATAAACAGCTTTACCCATGCGAGCCATTTTAGACATGCTAACTGCTACATAAGGAGAGTCAGTTAATTCGATACCAATGTGCGCAATATGAGAACCTAATGGGCCCATAGAGAACGGTACTACATATAAAGTACGACCGGCCATTGAACCGTCAAACAAACCATTTAGGCGAGCACGCATTTCAGCAGGCTCTTCCCAGTTGTTTGTTGCGCCAGCATCTTCTTGTTTTTCAGAGCAGATGTAAGTACGACCTTCAACACGAGCAACGTCAGAAGGATCAGAATTAGCAAGATAAGAACCAGGATGCGTTTCTTGGTTAAGCGCTTGCATTGTGCCGTTAGCGATCATCAAGTTGATATAACGTTGATATTCTTCTTCGCTGCCGTCACACCATTCAATTTTCGCTGGTTTTGTTAATTTTGCAATTTCTTCCACCCACGCAATAAGCTTAGGGTGACGAACGAATTCTGGTGCGTTCACTTGGGTCATGGTGAGGCCTATCTCAAATATGTACACGTTTGTACAAAGTACAATCTCAGCAATAAAATTTACTGCAGAGATGAAAAGATGAAAAAAAAGTGGCTGTATTAAAGCATAATTTGATAAAAAAAATAAGACCAAAGGCGTATCTAAATTATGAACAGTTCGATGGGGTTGCTTCATTTTAACTATTAAAAAACAATAGTTTGGTTTGATTTTTTGCTTTTATTTTGTGTATTTATTATATTTATGAGGATTATTCATTTAAGATATTAGTATTAAAATCATATGCTTGCATTTATTTTGTGATTGAGATTTATTATTGATTAAATAAATGGTAATCATTTGAATTTTACATAACAAAACTGTTAAGTGTTGAAAATTTGGACAAAAATAGAGCAATTACTTCAATTTTAGGTGCAAAATGTCAGAGCAACTCAAACCTTTATCACTTATTTATAATAAAAAATCAGGTTTTCATGCCGCAAATAAAGATGAAGTGTATGAACAGTTGGTAGCCGATCTGAGTACCGCGGGGTTTGAAATACAGTCATTTGAGTTAAGTGAGTGCATGAACTTTGATCAGATGATGCAAGAGATTTTACTACGCCATCGTCAAGCGGAAAATGTAGGGGTCGTCGTTGCTGCGGGTGGCGATGGTACTTTAAATGCTGTTGCGTCTAAATTGGTGGGAACGGATATTCCCATGGGGATCTTGCCTCTAGGTACCTTTAACTATGTTGCGCGAGTGCTGAATATTCCGTTGGACCTATTAGATGCAGCCAAAGCCATTAGTGAAGGGCAGCCACGTTCTGTACATGTGGCACAGTTGAATCAACATATATATCTGAACAATGCCAGTTTAGGGCTTTATCCTTTATTTATTCAAAAAAGAGAACAGTTTAATAAGCATTTTGGACGTTTTCCATTGCATGCGTATACCTCGGCATTGGATGTTCTCATCCGCGACCGTAAAGAGTTAAAACTTGAAGTAGAAGTCGATGGACAGCGCTATCCAGTGAAAACGCCATTGATTTTCTTTGGCAATAATCAACTTCAACTGGCTGAAATGAAACTACGTATTGCCGAGGCGGCGGAAGCAGGCAAAGTGGCGGGCGTGGTAGTAGCAAAAAGTGATAAGCGGACTTTGTTCAAGACCTTATGGCAGCTGATTAAAGGCAATTTGGATCAGGCTTCCGATGTCTATAGCTTTGCAGCAGATGAAGTGATTGTGCATTCAAAGCGTAACAAGCTCACGGTTGCAGTAGATGGTGAAATTGTCACGATGACACCACCGCTGAAAATTACAGTACGTAAGCACGCACTGAATATCATGGTTCCCGCATGATTTTACATTTGTCAGATTTACACTTTGGGACCGAACGCGAAGCCTGTTTGCAGGCCATTCGTCAGTTATGTGAGGAACATTCTTTTGAAGCCGTAGTGGTCAGTGGGGACTTGACCCAACGTGCGCGGTTTATTCAGTTTTATGCTTGTCGGCAGTTTTTAGACAGTTTAAAGCTGCCGTATTTGGTGGTGCCGGGGAATCATGATATTCCGCTGTACCATGTGTGGAATCGTTTTTTCAGCCCTTTTGCACGTTATCAACTGTTTTTTGGGGGGATGGAAAACACCTTAGAAACTGAACATTTTTATGTCATTGGAGTGAATAGTATTCGTCGGCGTTACCATACGCGAGGGCATATTTCACTGAGCCAAATTCAAGAGATTGACCTGAAGTTGCAGCAAGCACCAGCGCACAAAATTAAACTGATCGCCGCGCATCAGCCTTTTTATACTCCGCCAGACCATAGTCATGGTGTGAAAGACTGTCCAATGCTTGGCCGTATTGCGTTGGAGCAATGGAGCCAACATGGTTTAAATGGACTGTTACATGGGCATTTACACCACGCTGCCGTTTATGATTTGAATCAGATTTATCAACTTGGGGTGTCTCATCCGGTGCTGGATATTCATGCGGGAACGGCGACGTCTTATCGTTTACATGCGGGCTTGCCCAATAGCTTGAATATTATTTTACCGAATGCTGATGTACAACATTTGAGCTTTAACTCTGCAACAAAACGCTTCGAGCTGATGTAGCAAAATACCTCAGATTGAATTGAGTGTCTAAACTTTGCTTAGGTTTGCTTAAAAAGAGCGCAAAAATATAAAAATATTTTGTGTTTGCCCTTGAAGCGTTTTATTCCATCCCCACAAAAGTGTCATATCAAAATTTTGTTGATGACCTAGGAATAAGAAGTCATCTTCACATCGTAAACAATGGCATTTTTGAAAATGTCTATGGAGTAAGAAATGAGCAAAATTCGTCCTTTACATGACAACGTTGTGATTCGCCGCGTAGAAAAGGAAACTAAAACTGCGGGTGGTTTAATTTTGAGTACTTCTGCTGCTGAACAGCCAGCTCAAGGTGAAATCATTGCAGTAGGCAATGGCAAAATTACAGACAATGGCGTTCGTGCTTTAGATGTAAAAGTCGGCGACAATGTACTGTTTGGTGCATATGCAGGCACTAAAGTTAAAGTTGAAGGCGAAGAACTTCTTGTGATGAAAGAGTCTGATATTTTAGCGGTTCTTGAAGGTTAATTCAGAACGTTCATTTGCTGTTTAAGCAATATAATTGATTAAAATTTAAGAATATTTGGAGTTTAGTATGTCAGCTAAAGACGTAAAATTTGGTGATTCAGCTCGTTCTAAAATGATTGCAGGCGTAAACGTGCTTGCAGATGCTGTAAAAGTAACTTTAGGTCCTAAAGGCCGTAACGTTGTGATCGACCGTTCTTTTGGTGCACCGCACATCACTAAAGATGGTGTAACTGTTGCGAAAGAAATTTCTCTAAAAGACAAATTTGAGAACATGGGCGCTCAATTGGTTCGTGAAGTATCTTCTAAAACCAATGACATCGCTGGTGACGGTACAACAACTGCAACTGTACTAGCTCAAGCAATTTTAAATGAAGGCATCAAGTCTGTAACTGCGGGCATGAACCCAATGGACTTGAAACGCGGTATTGACCTGGCTGTTAAAGCATTGGTTGCTGAAATTAAAGCAACAGCAAAACCTGCTTCTGATACTAAAGCGATTGAACAAGTCGGTTCAATCTCTGCAAACTCTGACGAAACTGTAGGTAAACTCATTGCACAAGCAATGGAACGCGTAGGTAAAGAAGGCGTGATTACCGTTGAAGAAGGTTCAGGCTTTGAAGATGCTTTGGACGTTGTTGAAGGTATGCAGTTTGACCGTGGTTATATCAGCCCGTATTTTGCAAACAAACAAGATACATTAACGGCTGAACTTGAAAATCCGTTTATCTTGCTTGTTGACAAAAAAATCAGCAACATCCGTGAATTGATTACGGTGTTAGAAGCTGTTGCTAAAACAGGTAAACCACTTTTAATTATCGCTGAAGATGTTGAGGGTGAGGCTTTAGCTACACTTGTTGTTAACAACATGCGCGGCATTATTAAAGTATGTGCGGTTAAAGCCCCTGGTTTTGGTGACCGTCGTAAAGCAATGCTTCAAGATATCGCAATCTTGACTGGTGCGACTGTGATTTCTGAAGAAGTAGGCATGACTTTAGAACAAGCTTCACTTCAAGACCTAGGTACTGCGCACAAAATCACTGTGTCTAAAGAGAACACTGTGATTGTTGATGGTGCTGGAGATGCAGCTCAAATTGCTGAACGTGTCACTCAAATCCGTGCGCAAATTGAAGAATCGTCTTCTGAATACGACAAAGAAAAACTTCAAGAACGTGTAGCTAAATTGGCTGGCGGTGTAGCTGTGATCAAAATTGGTGCAGCAACTGAAGTTGAAATGAAAGAGAAGAAAGACCGTGTAGACGATGCGCTTCATGCTACACGTGCTGCGGTTGAAGAAGGTGTGGTTGCTGGTGGTGGTGTTGCACTGGTACGTGCTGCTGCTGCGCTTGATGGCGTAAACGGTGCGAATGACGATCAAAATGTAGGTATCAACATTTTACGTCGTGCGATTGAAGCGCCACTTCGTCAAATCGTTGCCAATGCGGGTGATGAGCCTTCAGTTGTGATCAACGCGGTAAAAAATGGCGAAGGTAACTTCGGTTATAACGCTGCTACTTCTGAGTATGGCGATATGCTAGAAATGGGTATTCTTGACCCTGCGAAAGTAACACGTTCTGCACTTGAGCATGCTGCATCTGTAGCAGGTTTAATGTTGACAACTGAATGTATGATTACTGACGTTCCAGAAGACAAGCCTGCGATGCCTGATATGGGCGGCATGGGTGGAATGGGCGGAATGATGTAATCTGTACCATATTATTTTAGATGTAAAAAGGCCGCTTAAATGCGGCCTTTTTATTTTTTGTTGATGTGGGATTACCTTGGTGCATAATGGTTAAAATGGTTTAGTTAGGCTGTTTAAGTAAAATAATTGATTTTTTAGCCATTTTAATCTGAATAAATTTAAGAATTATCATGCTTTGATATTGATATTATGGTTCTATTTATTGAACATTTATATTTGATTTTTTATTTATAAGTTATTGAAATTAAGATTATATTATATGTTTTGTTAGAGTGTTTTGTGCATTTTTTCAGATTTATTTATGGCTATTTAAGCCATTTTAATATTATATCGTTGCGATATTTTTAGGAATATAATCAAATAGATTAACAATAAAAAACATAAATTATCATTCAAATATGGAAGTAACTAGATTAGAATTCGGGCTAATTTGTATAAATGACCACATTCTAAAATTAAATAATAAATCTCTTATGTCTAACAATATTTATGCTGCATTAGAGCAACTTGGACTGACAGCACAGAAACGTGCGATCCATGTTCAATTCTCAAATACGTCTCTAAATAATCAAGTTCTCTTACAACGTATTGATGGGATGCATAGCCTCAATGAGGGTACTCATCTACAATTGATTTGTCTTTCAACCAACTCCCAAATTCCATTAAAACAATTTATTGGGTGCCAAACTGCTGTTGATATTGTCACAGACAAATCTGAGTTAACTCGTGTTTCAGGTATTGTGACCCAAGCTGATATAGGTGCAAGTGATGGTTCTCTTACAATTTATCGTTTGACTGTCAAAGATTCGACAGCCTTATGGAACCAGCGTCGTAATAGTCGCGTGTTTATGAATAAGTCGGCTGTGGACGTGATTCAAATCGTGTTTCAAGAATGGGTGAAACGTAGTGCGCTCTTCGCTTTAAGTTTGACTTTGGATAAAAGCGGCTTAACCAAAGATTATGATGTTCGTCCATTTATTATGCAGGCCTCGGAAAGCGATTTTGACTTTTTGACTCGGTTGATGAGAAGTGAAGGTATTAACTGGTTGATCGATGAAGCACAGCTTAAAGTGCTTAGTTCTAGTGAACAGATACAGCCGCAAAGATTAAGATTAATTGATGATAATTCGCAATTTAACGTTCTAGACCGTCGCAGTATCCGCTTTCATCGCAGTAGTGCCGTAGAAAAAAGCGACTCTATTACTCATTTCGTAGGTCAGCGTTCAATCCAACCGACCTCAGTACATGTACAGCGTTGGCAAGCGGATGTGTTGGTAACTGAAGAAGGTGCGGGAAGTGTTCAAAGCAAGCATAACCATAGTGAAAATTATGACAATGCCAGTTTAGGTTTGGAGCAGGCATGGCATTTTAGCCCTGCATGGATACAGGACTTAAATGGTGAAGATGGTGCGACCAAATCAGGCAATAGTCAGATTGAAAAGTTTAATCAAACCTTAAGTCACTATTACAATGCACAAGCTAAACAATTTAGTGCAACCTCAACAGTACGTGATGCACATGTGGGTTACTGGTTTGAGTTCAATGAACACCCCGAAATAGATCAACACGCAGATGCAGACAAACAGTTTCTAATCACTGCTAAGACTTTTCACAACCAAAATAATTTACCTAAAGACCTTAATGATCAAGTGGGTGCCTTACTTCAACAAAGTAATTGGCAGGTAAGCAACATTGCAAACAATAATACAGATGAACGCCAAGCCAATACACTCACGCTTCAACGACGTAACATTGTTACTGTTCCAGAATACAATCCACTACAACATAGACCGATAGCATCACCACAACGTGCCAAAGTTGTTGGCCCAAGTGGAGAAGAAATCTTTGTTGATGAATGGGGACGCATCAAAGTTCGATTCCTATTTACCCGTAACGAAGACAACACTCATGATGGTGGTGCTGGTTCCAATGATAACGATACGGATTCTGCTTGGGTAGATGTACTGACCCCATGGGCAGGTGAGGGCTATGGGGTAAGATTCCTACCACGCATTGGTGAGATCGTTGTCATTGATTTTTTTGATGGTAATATCGACCGACCATTTGTGGTGGGACGTATCCATGAAGCACAACGCCATCCAACCAAGTTCGACAACAAAGGTAAACTACCTGATACTAAAAAGTTAAGTGGTATTCGCTCCAAAGAAGTTGATGGTGAAGGATTTAACCAACTGCGATTTGATGATACTACCGGACAGATCAGTACCCAACTCCACAGCAGTCATGGTGCAACACAACTTAACCTAGGTAATTTGAGTCATCCGAAAGAAAGTGCGACCAGTGATGGTCGGGGTGAAGGGTTTGAGCTTAGAACAGATCAATGGGGGGCAGTACGAGCTGGAAATGGACTATTACTAAGTACATATCAACAAAACCAAGCTAAAAAAGATCATTTAAATATTCAACAAGCTAAAAAACAGTTTGAATCGGGCTTAAATCAAGCAGAAAATTTAAATAAAACCGCTGTTGATTTGGAAAGCACATCTTTAGATATTTTAGAAAAATTTCAAAATTTTATTGAAGAGCTTGGGCAGGAAAGCGAAGAAAAAGCCAATGCTTTCAAGTCGGCAATTATGGTACTTAGCTCACCTAAAAGCGTAGGCGTGAGTAGTGAAGAAAATATTCATACTGTGGCTAAAGGTTTTATGCTACATAGTGCAGGTAAAAGTATCAATATTTCTACTCAAAATAGTTTAATTGCTCAAGCAAGTAAAAAACTAAATTTATTTGCTGCAAGAGAAGATGCAAGTTTAATTGCAGGCGTGGGGAAAATTTTAATTAAATCAATTTCTAATACTTTAGATATAATTTCTAGAAAAGACTTAACGATTAAATCAACAGAAGGGAAAATTTACATCACGAGTCCTACAGAGGTTGTAATCACTGGTGGAAGCTCTCAAATAAGCATAAAGGATAAAGGTATTTACACTAAAACTGGTGGTGTAAATGAATCAAAAGCTGGACAGCATGTATTTAAAGCTGGCGAAACTGTAGATAAAAATATTTTTGGTAATCAACTTTATGATCTAAAAGTTAAAGTCTTGGATGAGGCAAAAAATAAGGCCGTTCAAAATAAAAAATATGCATTAACTTTAAGTGATGGTAGTACTTTAGAGGGGGTAACAGATGATAAAGGTTATACAGAGACGGCTTTGTCCTCCAAGCAGTTAGAAATCAATTCTATTGAATTTATTGAAGAGTAAAGTTAATTTTTGGAAATGAGATGGCTGAGCAAAAGAAAAGTGTAAATCAAAGTTTAACGCCAGTTGGAAACAATAGTGTCGCTAAGGTTTATGTCAATCCACAAGAAAAATGCAATACTGTTGTGAATATGGCAATAGATTCTGTTTATGGAAGTTGTGGTTATTATTATGTGCCCTATAAAGATGATCCAATAAGGAAAGGTGAAGTAGTTAATAAAAATGGCATTAATATTCGATATTTTTTAAATCATGCTGATGTGTTAATAGATGTAACAAAAACTCAAGAAAAATGGCAGCTAGCATTAGATGTCATATTAAGAGTCATTAAAAATAGAGAGTCTCTGCTTAAATTAGATGGAGCTGATCCAAACTGGTCTCGTTATGCTGATTTTATGAAACGTCATACAAAAGATTGTGGACATCTCCCTCCTACGTATTATCGTGCGTATGGCTATTATTATTGTTCACGCTTTGGAGAATATTTATTACCGAGTATGAAAAGTAAAGAGGGAAAAGACTGGTTAAAGGATGCGAGATATCTTTTACAAAAATACATGGATCGTGGTTTAGATCAAAATAATAGAGGCAATACTATTAAACTCCCTTGTAAGTTAGCACCTAAAGCGAGTCAGACTATGACTTTTGCTAAACAAACCGTTGAACTTAATGATAAGACTTTTAAAACCTTTGCTTTTAACTCACATGTGCCTGCGTATATAGATGGTGGTATTAAAAATGTTCCGTTCCCCGACTTATGTCGTATTATTGCAGAACCAAACCTTCAAGAATGGATGGACATTGAGACATTAAGACAAGCACAACAAGTTGCCTTTGTTGTTGTGCCAGATCTTGCTCAGAAAGCATTAGATGCCAGCAAAGATGGACTAAATAAAGCAGTAAATACTATACAGGATGGTTTTAATAATGCCGTCGATGATGTGAAATCATGGTTCTAGGATTCATCTATGTTCAAAAATAAATATTTTCTCTTTTTACTCAGTCTTTTTTTATTTACAGGGTGCAGTCTAATGTGGGCAACTGAATTTGAGTTTGCTAAAGATAATTTTAATGGGGGGAGCTTAGCCATTAATGAAGATAAAAACAAAGCTCTGTTATTTTATATTGATCAAGAAAAAATTGAATTTGCTGATATTTTAGATAAAAATGGAAATGTAATAGGTCGAGATGTTAAAGAAGAATGGATGAAAGATACAAGTCAAAGTTTAAACCGCATGACGGTTGAAGTTCTATCGGGTGGTAAAGGAAAGCCAGACAAGTTAGTTTTTAAAGAACAAGCTCAGACGGGACAATGGTGGCAAAGCCCAGACTTAAATACAATTTATATTAATACATATTTTATTGATTATACATTGGTCAAGACGATTCCTGAAAAAGATCAAATTAGAAAAGCACGACGTTATAAAATATTCAAATCTACTAATGGAGGAGAACATTTCACACAATTAAAAAGTTGGCCTTCATTTAGACAAGTCAAACAAGTGCTTTTTGATGAAACGGGAAGATATGGTTACGCGATAGGGGAGCAAAAAACTTTATGGCGAACATCTGATGCCGGTGAAACATGGATACAAATCCAGATGCCTAAGCAGATTATTGACCAATTAAATGCAATGAAATTTGATTTTAGAATTGATGAAATTTTCAACTCATACCATTTTGATGAGAGAACGAAAGATTTTTATTTTTCTAATTTATTTAATGATCAAGGACAGTCCTACAGTTTGGTTTATAAATTTCCTTGGAGTGATGATCCTAAAGAAAATCGTATAGATAAGTATACTCCTATTCTCACATTACCAAACTCAGATATTGTCGATATTAATAGCGAAGGAAATAAACTTTATATTCTAGGAATGGTTTATAACTTTGAGAAAAAAACTTATGATGCAGTGGATACCGAGACTACATTTTTAATAGCAGCACCAGATGAAAAGAATAAATATCAATGGCTTGAAAAAGTAAAAATTGGAAATGCTTTACAACTTGGCAAGTTATATATAGGAAAAGATCAAGTCTTATATAGTTCAGGTTTTAAAAATTCGAATAGTTATCCATATCAACGAGATATTGCCGCAGTCAGTTTTGATAAAGGACGAACATGGCAATTAGATGAAGAAGGAAATATGATTCAAGCTGCTACTTTTGATGAAAATTCGAATAAAGTATTTATGCTTAAAGGTGGTAAAGTCTCTTCAAGAGAATTAACTAAATTAAGTTCATTATTAAATTAATATAATACGTCTTATGTGAAATTCACAGTATGTGGCGGGGGATTTCTGCCCCCCTGTTTTAGTTCACTTTTAAGGATGCACCTGAGCTATAATGCAGGTAATGAACATAAGCGGAATATGAATAAGCAATTTATCTCATTCTGGGTTTTGGTACATTGCTTGATGCATCTTGGCTTATATTTCTAGCAAAGAGGTATTGAAACCGTATTGCAACCCTAAATAGTGGTTTTTGAATTGTGTGATTCATAGAGATCGTTTCAATCTACTGATCTCTAAATCTATCTTGTAATTGACATGTTGAATCCGTTCATTTGATGGATTGTATTGCTTCTGTACCTCATCTGAGAAAGGAGTTTCTTCACTTAATTCAAAGTACCTTTGCATCGGTGTTTTACCTTTCAAAGCAGAATGCGGCCTCATCCAGTTATAGTAATGCTGCTATTCGGCTAGTTTTTCTTGGATATCTTTAGAATTGATGTCTACAGTTGCGTAGAACTGAGATTTATCGGTTTTTTGTGAACGCTCCACCTTGCTATTTAAATGAGGGGCATCAGGTTTATTAGGCCTAAATTTGATTCTATGTTGTATCAATTTTTTCTCGACTTTTTCAGCAAAAATTCTCGACCATGATTAGTCTGTATTCGCTGTATAGGAAAAGGCATTTCTTCAAATACACCCCAAAGAATAATAAGTTTTAAGACAAGATCTGAACCCGAAGAAAGCTTCAATAAGAAGAGACCATAAAAATACAATTACTATTCTTTTGAGTGGTTTCTCTATTTTCAAAGTTTGATAACATGCTCTACCAAGCGATGCAACAGTGTGAGATGGGTCAGTATTTTTCTGCATGCCTAAATTGGAATTGGCTGTTGATTTTTACTCCTACACGGCAGCTTTGCTGATGAAAATTAAGCTTAGAGACAAGAAGACAATGAATTATAAAACATTGAAGTTATCAAAATATCCGTAAGGTCATCTTATATAAGCCTTTCTGTTGCATGTTTAGCGGCAATGGTCACTCGGGTTAATCTATTTAAAAAAAAATGGCCTAGGTCTTTAACAGATTTCATGCAGTGAATGGAATGAAACTATTAGATCTCTTTTCGCAAAATGACTTGTGTACATGGTTTTGATGAGTTTTTGGTAATTTATACCACTTAAACACCGAGGAAGAACCTGAGCAGTTTGATTATCCAAAAGATCCTGAGTTCCATAAAAAATATGGAACCCGCGGCGTTCTACAGTGTTATTCATCAACCACAGAAGATGTAAATGATGATCCGCGTTTTGGTGTAGTGGGTAAACAAAAGTGTAAAGACTCCGGCCCTTTAACTCGTAAGCGCATGGAAACGGTAGATGATGAGTTTATTGCAGCCAGTGTAGATTTTATGAAGCGCAGCAAGAAAGCAGATAAGCCATTTTTTGTCTGGCTGAATCCAAGTCGTATGCATATGTATACACATTAAATCATGGTGGAACAACGCCATTTCGTGGTGAAAAAATGACGACCTATGTGGGCGGTGTACGCGTGCCTACGATGGTGCGTTGGCCGGGGCATATTCCAGCGGGACAAGTGAAACACGGCATTCAGTCGCATATGGATATTTTTACTACATTGGCTGCGGCAGTGGGCAATCCAAATGTCGTTGATGAAATGAAAACCAATCGTAAGCAGATTATTGATGGTGTGAACAATCTGGATTATTGGACAGGTAAATCAAAAGAGAGTAATCGCGATAACTTCTTGGACTATCATGAGTCGACTTTACGTGCAGTGCGTATTAATCAATGGAAACTTCACTTTGAAACCAGTGAAAATTATTACGACTAGTATCTAAAGCAAAAGTTCCCAGTCATGTACAACATTCGAATGGATCCGTATGAAACTTTTGATAGTATTAGAGACCGTTCAGACATAATTCAAACCAAGCAATGGATTTCTGAATCCTTACAGGCATTACTGGGTTCACATATCAAATCATTGATGGATTATCCACCTGTACAAAAAAATCTGCAACACTTGATTTCAGTGAGCTAATTAAGAATATGCAGACCCAAAAGCAGTAAACTCTGGTAAACGTGGCCGAAGTAATTCGGCTACCTTTTTTTGAAGCGTGGGGGCATGCTGTAACCTATAAATACGCAATTTAAATCATGTATCATGTTGCGAGAATTTTATTCTAGGGATTTGGTGAGTTTAAAGTTGAACTCAGGTTGATCCAGCACTTGGCCTTTATCTCCACGCATTTCAATAAATTGTGCACCAATATAATAAATACGGCTATCTCCTGATGAGTCGAGTTGAATCATTTGATCAGAGCCATTCACAAATTGAAATGAGCCTTTTACTTCATTGACATAATTATTATTCGATTTGCCTAAAAATTTTTGTTTCAGCACGAAATGATGATCTAAGGTCAGCTCAAGTTCAGTATCGATCCCAGAACAATCGTGACAGGGCAGAACCCCTTGATATGTGCCTACCCAATCTAAGGCATTTGCTGTATCTGGTGTATCCATCACGGTTCCGCTGGCACTGTCGTCCATAGATGCCGTGACATTGTGATCTGGTGGAGGATTATTCTCATTCGGTTTTGAGCATGCAGTTAACATGGTGAAAGATAGGCATAGTGCTAAAAAAGTCTTTTGCATATACAGCACCCGATATTATTCAGTGTTTAGTTTTACCTTACAGTAGTGCTGGAGATGAAACTGTGAAGATCTGTGAGTGCGGCTGTATGTTCAATAAAGAATACTATTCACGTATTTTTACCTTTAATCTCGAAGACCCTGTTTTTTCCTGAAATATTTGGAATTAAATAAAATATACGTTTATAGATTAATTGTTGTTTTATTAAGCGTCTCGCCGTGTATTTGATCAGCAGCATTGCTAGAATCGGCGCGGATTTTTATTAATGTGGTATTTTTTGTGTTCGAAAAGCTTGCAGAACAAAGTTTAGCCTTAATGGGGTGGCAGATTGATAATCATTGGGATTTGAATATCGATCAATGTGTAATGATTGCAGCACCACATACCAGCAATTGGGATGCGCTGTACGCGCGTTTGGCATTAAAAGCCTTAGGTGTGCATGTCCGTATCACTATTAAAGACAGCTATATGAAACTACCATTTGGGCCATTTGTTCGTGCAATGGGGGGGATAGGTATTGACCGTCGTCCGAAGCGTGAAGGTGAACCACGTCCAAGTATGGTGCAACTCATGAGTGATCTTTTTAAAGAACACCCTAAGTTGGTTATGTTGGTCACCCCTGAAGGGACACGTGCTAAGCAGGAACAATGGAAAACAGGTTTTTACCATGTTGCAGTTAGTGCAGGTGTTCCCATTGCACTAGCCTATATGGACTATGCGAAGAAAAAAACTGGAGTGGGTAAAATCATTTATCCTACTGGGGACTATGAAAAAGATATGGCTGAAATTATGGCATTTTATGCGCAAATTTCTGCTAAATTTCCTCAAGATTTCAGTGTCGATACTCGCTATCACAACGATTCAACTGTGTCTTAATTTCAAATTTAAGTCATATGAAATTAAAAAAGACAGCTTTCGAGCTGTCTTTTTTATTGCTAATCGTATTTTAAGGACTTTGTTGGGGATTAGGTAACACACCACCTAGTGACTGGCATGCGGCCGTATAACTTTGTAGCTGTGTTTCAATCACTTCGGGCAGTGGCAGGTCAAAAATTTGATCGCCATGTTGATAGCTTTCTACATAGGATTGGGCTTTTTGTTTGCTGCTGGCAAGCACTTGTTCATGATAACTGGTCATGCTGCTATGGTCTGCCTGATCGCGTTCTATATTTTGACAGTCAAAAGATTGAAGAAGTTTTTCGGCTTGTTTTATTTCTTTGGATGAGCTTATGGAGCAAGCACTGATAAAGCAAAAACTCAGTAGTGCAAGAGGCAGTTTCATATATGGTGAACGGTGGGTTTGGAGGTGCGCCAATTGTATAAAGATTTGTGAAGTTGGAGAAAGCCCATTAGAGCTAAATTGTTTAAAGATAAGCCTATTTTGACACAAAATACACAATTTCTGGCCCAAGCCATTGCCAAAGTTCAGAGTCAGGTTTTATAGCACTACAGAAAGAGGTAGCTGATACATAGGAAACAACCTGAACTAAACAATAAGCCCAGTACTGTATGTTTGAACTGCCGTTCAGAAATTTTATAAAACAATTGAGCGCCGAGCATGGCCGGTAGGCTCACACTCAAAAGTAAGATGCCTATATAGGGTAAATGTTGTAAGTTTAAATTTCCGCGGAGCAGATAGGTGAGCAGGGTGAATAGCTGAATGGCGAAATTAAAATGCCTTAAAATTGAGCGCTGTTGCTCTTTAGGAAGGTTCTTTAACATGACCCAAGCCGAAGGCAGTGAGCCACAAAAGCCTCCCAACCCGCCCAATACACCCCCAAGAAAACCAATACTACTATCGGCGTATTTTCCAGAGTTTTGAATGAAGCGAATTTGAGGGTTAAGTAGCATCAATGGACACCAAAGAATCAAAAAAATTCCTAGAACCAGTTTAAAGGTCTGTGCTTGAATGATGTCTAACAGATAGGTTCCCAATGGAACGCCAATCAGACCTGCAAGGATATAAGGTGCAACGAGGCTTTTATCAAGTTTAAAGGCAGATTCTGACTTTAAGGAAATCAGGTGGCTCCAGACTGAGGCAAAAACTACCAATGGCGCTGCGAGCTGAGGTGCCAAGATCCAGACCCAAAATGACATGGCGATTAAGGCAAATGCAAAGCCCGTGAGTCCCTGTACAAAACCCGCCACCATTGCACCTAAGATAAAGATCAACCAAGTCATATGCAATATATTTAAAATTTTAGCGAGTGTACGATTTTTCGTTTGGTGTACATAGTTTCTAGACGTGAAAAATGACTGAAGTCTTAGCTTGATTTTGAATATGTATATTGATCTTCATACATAGCGTAGCTCAGAACCATACTAATATGCACTAAGAGCACTTTCTTTCGTGATGGCCTAAATCAAAAGGGCGTAAAAGTGTCTAGGTTATGGGGAAACCACCACTTTCTTTTGATATAAACCTGCACGTACAGTCCCAGCTTTTGTGCTCTTCACTTGCACCCACGATGCTGGAAGTTTTAATAGATTCAAATCCCGATCGGCTTCTACATAAATATAGCCATTATTTTGAATCAGTGGATCCGCTAAGAGGGCCAGTTCTTCCCATAGCTCTAGGCTGTACGGAGGGTCTAAAAAGACCAAATCAAACTGTTCATTTAAGGTGAGTAATATTTGCTGTGCAGTAGCTATTTTTAACTGGGCACGGGACTTAGGAACTTTAAGGAGTTCCAAGTTTTGCGTTAAAAACTGTGCTTGATTGCGGTCAGGTTCAATCATTACTACCTTTGATGCACCACGAGATAAGGCTTCAAATGCCAATGCACCCGAACCTGCACAAATATCCAAAACATTGGTATTTTGCACATCCCACATGAGCCAATTAAACAAAGTTTCACGTACGCGATCGGGCGTAGGGCGTAAACCCTCAATACTGGCAAAAGGCAGTTGGCGACGTTTCCAGTCCCCTCCAATGATGCGGAGTTGATTTTTCATAATTAGTCTGACTCCACAGGTGCAGAAGGTGGTGTAGCTGAACGGCTGGTATTTGCTGCCGTTGATGCGGGTGCTGTATTTGAAGTACTGGTTGGTGCTGCCGTACTTGTCCCAGTTGTGGTCGCTGGTGGAGTGCTACCACTTGGTAATTCACCCGGTTTAATCCCCGCTGTCATTAGACCACCACTAATTTGATGGTTTTGTGGACGAATTGGATTTTTATGACGAGTGAGCAGCCAGTAGTCTAAGATCGGACGAGCCAGTTGTGCGGCAGAACCACCATGACGACCATTTTCCCAGACCACTGCAATCGCAATTTCAGGGTTTTCCGCAGGTGCAAAGCCCACGAATAAACCATGGTCTAACTGACGTTCGGTCAATAGGGCTTCATTGTAGCGTTTGCCTTGGGCAATACTTTTGACCTGTGCAGTACCGGTTTTACCTGCAATTTTATACATTGGTGTGCGAATGCCACGTCCAGTCCCTGTTTCAATGACATCGACCATGGCATCACGCATTTGTATCCAATCTTGGTCCGTGCCATTGAACTGGATTCTGCCATCAGGCGCATTTAAGTCTTTATGTGGTTTCGCACCTTTACTGGTTTGTAAAACATGCGGAATCACATGTGAACCATGGTTAGCTGTAATGGCGGTTGCCATGGCTAATTGCAGCGGTGTTGCAGTAAAAGCGCCTTGTCCAATACTCACTGAAATGGTTTCACCTTTGAGCCATTTGGCATCTCGGGTACGCATTTTCCATTCAGGGTTCGGGTAAAGGCCTGTACTTTCACTTGGTAAATCCACGCCAGTTTTTTCACCAAAGCCAAACTGCCGCATCCATGTGTTCATTTTTTCAATGCCCATACGGAACGACAGAATGTAGAAGAAGGTATCACAAGAGACCACTTGAGATTTATGCAAGTTGACTACGCCGTGGCCTGATTTTTTCCAGTCGCGGAATTTATGCGAATCGCCCGGAAGTGTGAAATAGCCGTGATCGGAAATGGCCGTGCCCCAATCAATTAAGCCATAATGAATGCCACCTAAACCAAACATCGGTTTAATGGTTGAGCCGGGCGGGTAAGCGCCTTGCACAGCACGGTTATATAGTGGTTGATCGAGGTTATCGCGTAAACCACTATAGTCGGTATGGCTAATCCCCGTGACAAACAGGTTAGGGTTAAAACTTGGACTTGAGACCAAGGCCAGAATTTCACCTGTACGTGGATCCATCGCCACGATTGCACCACGACGACCTGCAAGCTGCTCTGAGGCAACCGTCTGCAAGCCATAATCGAGTGAAAGATATAAGTCATTACCACGAACGGGTTCTTTGCGACCTAAATGGCGCAACACGTTACCGTGCGCATCGGCTTCGACCGACTCATTTCCTGGCACACCATGTAGCAAATCTTCATAGGAGTTTTCTACCCCAATTTTACCAATCAGGTTAGTGCCCGCATACAAATCTTTATTAATGCTTTTTAATTCTTTATCGTTAATTCTACCCACATAACCAATCACATGGGCAAACAGTTCACCATGTGGATAGTAGCGCGTCATCTGGGTTTCAATATTGACCCCAGGGAATTGATATTTAACTTCGCTAAAGCGAGCAATATCGTTTTCATTGAGATTAAGTTTAATTGAAACGCGTTCAGTTTTACGTGAGGCTTTAATACGACTGTTAAAGCGCTCAATATCATCAGGAGTGAGTTCTAAGATTGGCGTTAAACGTTCAATTGTGGCATCAATATCCGTCACATCCGCTCGACTCATAGTTGCGGTAAAGACAGGATAGTTGTCCGCCAACAGCACGCCATTGCGGTCATAAATATAACCACGCGCAGGGGCTAAAGGTTGTAGGCGGATACGGTTTTGATCGGATGCAGTTGAAAACTCATCAAATTGCACCAGCTGCAAATAGGCATAGCGAGTGACTAAAATCAGCAAGAAGAAAACCACAATACCCATGGAGATAAAGGTACGATTTCGAAAAATGCGCTTTTCTTGTTGGACATTTTTTAAAGGAAAGTGCTGTTTCATACCAAATCGACTTAAACACATGGATAAAGAGGAAAATACCTGCGCGCTATTCTAACGCATGTCACACTGTTTTGATATTTGTTATCGCTGCTTCTGCTTTTCATTTTTGCCTAAATTTTGACTTTATAGACATCAAAAATATAAATTGCTGTATATAAGTGTTTTATAAATTCTGCTACAGTCAAAATCCTGTAAAAAGGGACCAATTACTAAAATAACATTACGGATAATGGTGACAATAATGACAAGAATTTATCCAGTGTTGGCACTTGTTGCCTGTGCAAACGTAGCCTACGCTCAAGATAATTCCTTTTTGCCAGATGCAAAAATTCCTGCTGGCAGTGCTCAAACGTGGAATGTAGGGGCTGGTATAACGCAGAAATTACTGCACACCAATCTGGAATGGTTGAATCCTTATGGCATTGCATACGCAAAAGCTGGGGTATTTATCAATGATGATTACCCTGTAGGTGGTCAACTGGGTTTTAGATTTCCAGTTCATTTTACCGGTAAAGATAAAAATGGTTATTATCTCGGTGTTTATGCAGGGCATATTGACAGTAAGAAAGTGGATGGAGAGTACGAATCTCGCCTTGGTGGTGGTGTAGATCTTGCTTATGTGTTACTTAGTCCTGAACGAATCAGCACTTTCAGTGTGGGGATTGGTGCAGGGGAAAAACTAGAAGCCAAATCGGGCTATGTGGTTGCAGAAACTGAACCGAGACTACAATTTTCCTATACTCTAAGTTTCGGTTTATAGACACAATATCTTTTTTAAAACGCTATATAATTCAGTTAATAAAATTAAATATGGAAGTTATGCATGCTTGAGTACGTCAATCAGTTGTGGCAAACCTTTTTGAATCGACCCGATTTTTGGGCTGTACTCAGCATTATTCCTGTGACTGCTTTTGTGACTTGGGCGCACGTTTGGATGGCCCTGAAAATGGTCTTTTACCCGATTACATTTTGGGGTTTTCATATTGGGCCTTTGCCTGTGGGGTGGCAGGGCATTGTGCCTAGAAAAGCGGGGCGTATTTCAGGCATCATTACGGATAACACCTTATCTAAGCTTGGTTCTTTGCGTGAATTTTTAGATGCAATGGATCCTGAGGATATGGCGCGGATCATTGGTGAGCAAGTTGGTTTTGAACTTGAGCACCTGATTGATGAAGTTATGATTGACCGCAATGCAGTACTTTGGGAAAACTTACCTTATTCGATTAAGCGTCGAATTTATGCACAGGCACACAAACAGCTTCCGGCTGTGCTCAGAGAATTAGTGACCGAACTGACCATGAACGTCGAGTCACTTGTGGATATGCGCGATATGGTAGTCAGCCAAATGGAAGGTGACCGCAGACTGATGGTGCGTATGTTCTTGAAAGTGGGTCAGAAAGAAATCAACTTTATTTGGCATATTAGTGCCCTCATTGGGATGTTCTTTGGTATCTTCCAAATGATTGTTTGGTTTGTGGTGCCATGGCATTGGACCGTGCCATTTTGGGCCGCGGTATGGGGCTTCTTAACCAACTGGATTGCGATTTGGATGGTGTTTAATCCAATTGAGCCACACTATGTTCGATATCTGCAACTGACTGAATTAACAAAAGATCGTAAGTTTCCATGGATTAAGCCTGTGATTCCACGCATTGGGACTTATAATGTGCAAGGCGCTTTCATGAAGCGCCAAGAAGAAGTGTCTGATGTGTTTGCAAGTGTAGTCACAGAAGACCTGATTACGTTAAAATCCATCATGACTGAAATGATGTATGGCAATAAAAAAGACAAGACCCGTCGTATTGTCAAACGTCATATTAATGAAATCATGGAAACACCATTGGTGAGAACGTCTTTGCAACTGTCTTTAGGTCCACGTGAATACGCAAAACTGAAGACGGACTTGATTGATCGTTCAATTGAAATTACGATGGTACCTGTATGCGACCCAGCGTTCAATGCGAGCCGTGCACAGAAAATCTATAAAATGTTTAGAGACCGTATTCGAGAGCTAACGCCGAAAGAATTTCAAAACTTATTACGTCCTGCATTTCAGGAAGACGAATGGATTTTGATTTTATTGGGTGGGGTAACTGGCTTCATTGCGGGTACAATACATTTGTTTGTAGCTTTCTTATAATTAGATGCTAAAAATATGTCGAATTTGTCGGCATGTATAAAGTGTCAAATATATTGTTTAAATGAGGATGTTTTTTTATGCGCATTATCTTACTCGGACCACCTGGAGCAGGTAAAGGTACACAAGCTCAGTTGATCTGTAAGCGCTACAATGTCCCACAAATTTCAACCGGTGATATGCTCCGTGCTGCAATTCGTGAAGGAACTGAACTCGGTCTACAAGCTAAAAGCGTGATGGACAATGGTGGTCTTGTATCTGATGAACTGATCATTGGTTTAGTGAAAGAACGTATTGCGCAACCTGACTGTGTAAATGGCTGTATCTTTGATGGTTTCCCTCGTACAATTCCTCAAGCTGAAGCGCTTGAAAACGAAGGCATCAACATTGATCACGTGATTGAAATTGATGTTCCTGACGAAGAAATCGTACAACGTCTTTCTGGTCGCCGTCAGCACCCTGCATCAGGCCGTGTTTATCACATCGTTTACAACCCACCTAAAGTGGAAGGTAAGGACGACGAAACTGGTGAAGAGCTGGTACAACGTCCTGATGACCAAGAAGCAACGATTCGTAAGCGTTTAGGTTCATACCACACTGAAACTGAACAGTTGGTTGGTTTCTACCAAGGTCGCGCAGCGTCTGGTGAAAATGCACCAACCTATGACAAGCTGAATGGCTTACGTCCAATTGACGAAGTACAAGCAGATTTGTTTGCGATTCTTGATCAAGACAAATAATTGCATATTTTAAACATGGCAATGTTTTGACATTGAAAGAGCTCTAAGTCATATTAGGGCTCTTTTTCTTGATCCTCTAAAAATGGAGTTGCGTGTGGCACAAGTTGGAATCATTGTTTTAATTATTGTTGCTGCGGCGGTATTAGTAGGTTTGTTTTATATCAGCGTAAAAATGCTACGCGATGTCAGTAAACAAGAAAAAATGTCGAAAAAGCAGCCAGAACGTCAGTTGCATCCGAAGTTGCAGCAAGACTTAAAAGATAAATCTAGCCAAAAATAAAAAAATGAACTTTAGTGTTCAGCTTCTATCGTCTTTGTGGCAATACGTGTTGCACCAAATTCAAAACGATCTGGCCAGTTACACACATCTGAAACAATGCATTCATGACATTTCGGTTTGCGTGCGATACAGCAATATCGACCATGTAAAATCAGCCAATGGTGTGAGTCGACAATAAATTCTTTTGGTATGACTTTTACCAAACGATGTTCAACTTCAAGTACATTTTTGCCGACCGCTAATCCTGTACGATTGCTTAAACGAAAAATATGTGTATCGACCGCCATGGTCGGTTGTCCAAAAGCAGTATTTAACACCACATTGGCTGTTTTTCGTCCTACACCGGGCAAAGCTTCTAAATCGACGCGGTTATTTGGCACGATGCTGTTATGTTTTTCAATCAGTATCTTACAGGCTTTAATGATATTCTCAGCCTTCGCATTATATAAGCCTATGGTTTTAATATAGTTTTTTAAACCATCGACCCCTAAGGCATAAATCGTTTCAGGTGTATTGGCAACTGGAAAGATTTTATCGGTGGCTTTGTTGACACTCACATCTGTCGCCTGAGCAGATAAGGCCACAGCCACCAACAGCTCAAAAGGACTCGAATAATTCAATTCAGTTTTGGGGTTTGGACGTTGTGCGCGTAAACGCTCAAAAAAGATTTGGATTTGCTTTTTGGTCATGTTTTTTACAGGTTTTCCGCTTGTCGTTAGCATGCTTTAGGCTCTCTGTAACAGATTAAGCTGTTGGGTTAAGTCATCTAACAACAGACGTTTTTTCGTATCTTCACGAATACTGAGTTGCTTTTCTAATTTTTTAATTTGTACGCGTAATTTTGCCAGCTCAATGGTGGATTTTGCATCAAGCTTTGCTGCCATTTCTGGTTCTTTTTCAATGATCTGAATATCAGGTACAGCATCGTTCTGTGCTGAAAACTGGGCAAATAAAGCCGTATCAATTTCCGCACGAACCACTGGACCTTTACGGTGTAGGCGCTGTTTTTCTTCACGTTGAATATGTGCGTAATAGCGTTGTCTTAAATCATCTTGCTCAGCTTTGCGCAAGATTTCCGTTGGTATGCCGTCTACATCTGGAATAAGGTCAATACAGTCGACAGGACACGGAGGAATACACAGTTCACAGCCTGTACACAGGTCAGTCAAAATACTGTGCATAAGTTTACCTGAGCCAATAATGGCATCTACAGGACAGGCACTAATACATTTGGTACAACCAATGCATTCATCCTCACGAATAACTGCTTTCATTCTCTGTGGGCGGCCATCGGCTTGAATAGGCCAAATACTTTCTTCTGCAATTAGTGCTGGTCGATTGAGCAACTGAGCCAATGCATCAGCTACAGGCTGTCCGCCAGGTACACATTTATTGGCTGCTTCACCTTCGCTGATGGCTTGGGCATAAGGCAGACATCCATCACGATGTCCGCAGAGTCCACATTGGGTTTGGGGAAGGAGAGCATCGATATTTTGGATCAGGGAAATGTGCGAATTCATGCGTAAACCAATCCTGCAACTGAATTTGCAGAGATATTAGGAGAAATAGGTAGATCACTGAATTTTACCATGTTTTTTTTGAATAATCCTATGTTCTAAAATGGTTCACTAGCTGCATCATTTTTGAGCAAAAAATGATTTTAAACCTGTGTTTTCATTGGTGTTTTTTTTATAAGTAGTTTCTAGGTATATTTTATATAAATAATTGTTATATAAATGATAAATATGTTTTTTTATAGAAATGTGTTGTGAATTGTTGGTAAAAGATATTTAATTGTTTGCGCCAAAATTTAACATTGTTTATAAAATTTGACCAATTTTGATCCATTTTCTGCTGAGGATTAAGCGTTGAAATATAACAGCCTTAATGAGTTTTTAGATTACGTGAAAACACGTGATGAACATCAACCCGAGTTTCTACAAGCGGTAGAGGAAGTCATGACCAGCCTTTGGCCGTTCATTGAAAAAAATCCTCGTTATGCAGACCACGGTTTGCTAGAGCGTTTGGTGGAGCCAGAGCGTGCGATTCAATTCCGCGTTTCATGGGTGGATGATCAAGGTCAAACGCATGTAAATCGTGCTTTCCGTGTTCAATACAACTCGGCTATTGGTCCATTTAAAGGTGGTATGCGTTTTCACCCATCGGTGAATTTATCGATCCTAAAATTTTTAGGCTTTGAGCAAACCTTTAAAAATGCGTTAACGACACTGCCAATGGGTGGTGGTAAAGGGGGTTCAGACTTTGATCCTAAGGGTAAGTCTGAAGGCGAAATCATGCGTTTCTGCCAAGCGCTAATGATTGAGCTATACCGTCACCTGGGTTCAAATACGGATATCCCTGCGGGTGATATTGGTGTGGGTGGCCGTGAAGTGGGTTATATGGCTGGCATGATGAAGAAGCTGAGTAATGACACTTCATGCGTGTTTACTGGGAAAGGTTTAACCTTTGGTGGTTCTTTGGCGCGTCCTGAAGCAACGGGCTACGGCACAGTGTATTTTGCTGAAGAAATGCTGAAAACACGTGGCGACTGCTTCCAGGGCAAAACAGTCACGATTTCTGGTTCTGGTAACGTAGCACAGTACGCTGCTGAAAAAGCAATGTATCTAGGTGCAAAAGTCGTTTCATTGTCTGACTCTGCGGGTACGGTATATGTAAAAGCAGGTTTTACCGATGCTTTACTTGCTGAAGTGATGGAATTGAAAAATGTGAAGCGTGGTCGTATTTCTGAGTTTGCCTCTAAGCATGGCTTTGAATACTTAGAAGGGCAGCGTCCATGGTCTATTCCATGTGATATCGCACTGCCATGTGCAACTCAAAATGAGTTAGATCAGGCGGATGCTGAAGTACTTCTTGCAAATGGAGTGATCTGTGTCGCTGAAGGAGCGAACATGCCTTCTACTTTAGATGCAGTTGAAAAATTCGTTGAAGCGAAAATTTTATACGCACCAGGTAAAGCATCGAACGCGGGTGGTGTTGCGACTTCTGGCTTAGAAATGTCACAAAATGCTTTGCGTTTGGGTTGGACTTTTGAGGAAGTCGATGAGCGCTTACATGCGATCATGAAAGAAATTCACCGTAACTGTGTGAAATACGGTACACAAGCAGATGGTATTGTGAACTATGTAAATGGTGCCAACATTGCAGGTTTTGTAAAAGTTGCAGATGCAATGCTAGCTCAAGGTGTGTTCTAAGTTTTATACACTTAGATAAATGACCAATAAAAAACCGAGGCTTTAGGCCTCGGTTTTTTTCTAGGTCATTGAACGATTACAATGAACCTTTTACCGCTTCACGTTCAATAATCATGTCTTGAACATAAGCATATTTTGATTGGTCAGCCGCAGGGTTGGCAATTTCAAAACGTTTAACACGTACGATTTGACGCTCTTTCGGATTGTGGGTGAAACCATCGATATGGTTATAGAATAAAGTCCAGTCTTTATCGACCTGTGTTTTTACGCCATTTTCAGCATATTTAATTTCACGAACTTGTAGGCATTCCATACGGGCAACACCTGTAGAACATGTTTTGGTTTCTGGTGAAATTTCTAAGAAAACAGTTTCACCTTGGCTTTGATATTTCGACTCAGCGGTTTGTTTACCTGTGAATACAATTTTTTCACCTTTTGCCGATACCACGGTCAGTGTTGGTGCATCAGGATCATTTAGGTTTAAAACAAATGGTGCTTTACGGTTGTCAAATAAATCTGCTGCGACACCTTCTTGAGCCATGGCTTTTGGTTCACATGCCATTTGAGTAGCCATCAGGTTACCCGTCACAATTTGATTGTTCTCAACTTTCCAACTGGTACCCATACCGTTACAACTGGTTGCAATGCCTAAGCGACCTGCTTTTTTGTCAAAGTTTAAAACCAAAGGTTTAGGCGCATCCGCGGTGTTCGCGCTCCAATGGTAGTTTACGAGTGTTTGATCTGCATTTTGTTGTTGTAGTACAGACACAGCTAAATCTCCTACTTTTTGAATATCAGATGATTGGCAAGCAGCCAGTGCGAGTGGGAAAAGGGCAATCGCTAAATATTTTAATTTCATGGGTTACAAGTTCTTGATTTAAAATAACAAGATATATGATATCCGATGTTCTTTTTAAAAGAATGGATACATTCAGTTCTTTTGGGTTTCAAAATGTATCCATAAATATTTTTTTGTTAACATATAAGTAAAATTTATACATTAATCGAAACGATAAATGTCCATGCCCAGTGCACCCATGGTAAAACTGCTATGTACAATATTAAAACGATGCCCTGTACCCATTGCAAAGAATATTGGGGCAAAGTGTTCTAAGGTTGGATGGTTACGACGGACAAAAGGAATCGATTCCCAGTCTAAAATGGCGTCAAAGTCCTGATGACTTAGTTTCGCGACCACATGATTCCGAAATGTCGACGCCCACTCAGGTACCGCTTGTGGCTGACCATGCCAAGACAGCTCAGCTAAGTTATGTGTGATACTTCCAGAACCAATCAGTAATACCTGCTGCTCACGAAGTGGCGCAAGGGTTTGCCCAATTTTATAAATCTCCTCTGCCGATAGATTCATTGGCAGAGAAATTTCCACCACAGGGATGTCTGCATCTGGGTACATATGGAGCAAAGGCATCCAAACGCCATGATCACGCGGACGGGTGCTGTTTGCATGAGCTGAAAAACCCGCTTCTGCCAATAAATGTAGAATTTTTTCGGCTAAAACAGGCTGACCGGGTGCTGGGTATCGAATATCATAAAGTTCAGCAGGAAAGCCTCGAAAGTCATGCCATGTCTCAGGACGGACTCCAGTACTTACTTCAAGTGAGTTACTTTCCCAGTGCGCGGACATAATCACAATTGCTTGTGGTGTCGGTAAGTTTAGACCCAAACGATGCAACGCAGGCCCAACTTGCTCTGGATTCAACGCAAGCATGGGTGAGCCATGAGAAATGAATAAGCCGGGTAGCGTTTGTAAGTTCATTGTGAAAGCCTAATAGGAGAAGATGAAAAGAATTTTGTCAGATTCTTATCATCTGTGTAATGGGGGAAATATCAACGTATTGTTCCAAAAAAAGAACAATACTTGAGCTTAACCTGCACGATGATAAGGATGATTGTGGTTAATACTCATCGCACGGTAGAGTTGTTCAATCAGCATCACGCGAACCATCGGGTGTGGTAAGGTCAGTTTGGATAAAGACCAATGCCAAGCAGCTGCTTGGCGTACTGCTTCAGAGTGACCGTCAGGCCCACCAATAGCAAGCACAATATCATTGCCCTCAAGCATCCATCCTTTCATGGTTTCTGCCAGTTTTTCGGTGCTAAACTCACGACCACCGACTTCTAAAGCAATCAGCACTTCGTTGCCTTTCATCGCATTTAAAATGCTATCACCTTCAATTTGACGGTATTTCAAAATATCTGCTTCTGAATCATTTTTACCGCGCTTTGCCATTGGCAGTTCAATAATCTGCGTTTGCACAAAAGGTTGAATACGTTTGAAATAATCTTCAAAACCAGTCAGTACCCATGCAGGCATTTTTTGACCAATGGTCAGAATACGGATTTTCATAATGGGTCATGTATAACGAGATGATTCATTATAACGGTGAAAGTAAGGCTTTGCAGTGAGACGAAACAAAATGCAATTGAATTCACTGAGCTAATGTTGCTTAATTCAACAGATGAGAGGAATAAGAAATACTTGGAATAATAACAATGTGGCTCAAAATTTTAAAAAAACAGGCTTTTTTGTTGATTGTTGTACTGGGTACTTTCACAGGGCAGGTATTTGCAAGCAACGTCAAAATGGCTGATGAACAAAACCTACAAGTCTATTTGGAGCAAGTGATTGGTCAGGGCAAAGCACGTAACTATAAAAACCTTGATGAACTGAACCGTGTCTCTGCATGGATCAAAGAACAAATGCGCTTATTGGGCGTTCCGTGTCATTATCAAAACTTTACTGCCAATCAGCAAATCTACCGAAATGTAGTGTGTAGTTTAAACGTCGGACGTGCAGACCGTGTGATTGTTGGGGCGCATTATGACGTCTTTGGCGATCAAGATGGTGCAGATGACAATGCCTCTGGTGTTGCTGGCGTGATTGAAACGGCACGTATTTTGGCCGAGCAAAAGGCTAAACTACCCAACAATGTGGATTTTGTGTTCTATAGTTTGGAAGAACCACCGTTTTCTAAAACTGAACAAATGGGCAGTTATGTGCATGCGAAATCGGTTCAGTCACAAAAAGATAAGATTAAAGGCGTGTATATTTTAGAAATGATTGGGTTCTTTAGCGATCAATCCATCCAAAGCTATCCTGTGGGCTTAAAGTGGATTTATCCAACCCATGGTAATTTTATTGCGACAGTGAGTAATGTCAGTTCACGTGATTTAGGCGCAGGATATTGTGCAGCGATGCAGCAACTTGATCAGTTAGAATGTCAGCGTTTGGTTGCTCCGAGCTTTGCCAATGCTTTTGATTTTTCAGATCATTTGAATTATTGGGAGTTTGATATTCCCGCAGTCATGATTACCGATACCGCATTTTATCGAAATGGTCACTACCATACCAAAGCAGACCGCTTAGCAACGTTGAATTTGACCAAAATGGCGAATGTGATCGATGGGTTGGTACAGCATTTATTGAAACCTTAATGTATTTTGAGCAATAAAAAACGCAGTTCCCAAGTAGCGAGAACTGCGATAAAAGGTCATCCGTCTGGAGAATCAGATGACCATGCAATTTCAAATCATCAATAAAAAGAAACATACAGCGCGTATCTGTTCTTATTATTTATATCGGGCTTTTTATCGATTTTTCAAGTCTGATTGATGTTAGAGGAAAAGGTTTAATACAAAAATTCAAGCAAGCTAAGCGAAAATTTGGGTTTCATTCGTTTTATGTCATGGAATGTAGGCCAATCATATTTCCTTCGCTATCAAAGGCCAACACAATAAAACCATATTCACCAATGGCCGTTTTTGCTTCATGAATTTTTCCACCAAACTCAACAAGCCGGCTCGCTTCATTCGCACAATCGTCACATGAAAAATAGATTAAGGTACTGTTTCCTCCTGCGGATAGGCCTGGCATTTTCACCAGTGCACCTGAAGCACCATAGGCTTGCATATCTGAGGGGAAAGCCCACATTTGCAGTGAATTATCATCCGCTGGTGGGGTTAATTCAGTTAATTGAATGTTAAAAACAGATTCATAAAATTGTTTGGCACGAGATAAGTCATCTACATAAATTTCAAACCAGCCAATCGGGTTTTTCATTTTAGTTACCCTATACGTATCCCTTGATCAAATTATTGTAGGAAATAAAAGCATAAAGATGTGTGGTGTTATCTACAGTAAATTGTAATAAAAAAAAGAGAGCCGAAGCTCTCTTTTTTATGATACGGAATTAGTGGCGTGCAGCTTTTTTGCCTTCATCGACCGCTTTCACAATGGGCGCTTTGACCAAAGGCTCAGGCATAGAGGTCAATGCTAGTGGTAAAATCTCATCAATCGATTTCACCGCTTTAATCTCTAAGCCTTCTTTGACATTGTCAGGGATTTCAGATAAATCACGGACGTTGTCTTGAGGAATGAAGACCAACTTAATTCCACCACGGTGTGCAGCTAGAAGTTTCTCTTTCAAGCCACCAATGCGCATTGCACGACCACCGAGACTGGTTTCACCTGTCATGGCAATATCAGGACGAATTGGGATGCCTGTGAAAGCAGAAACCAATGCAGTTGTTAATGCTAAACCTGCAGAAGGGCCATCTTTTGGTGTTGCCCCTTCTGGTAAGTGGACGTGAACATCTGTTTCTTCAAAGCGTGTCGACTCGATACCCAATTCATCTGCACGCGTGCGCACGACGGTCATGGCTGCGGTAATCGACTCTTTCATTACATCGCCGAGTGAACCCGTGGTAATGAATTTACCTTTACCTTTGACCGCTGCAACTTCAATGGTCAATAACTCACCACCTACCGAAGTCCATGCTAAACCGTTGACACGACCCACTTGAGCTTCATCTTCCGCCATACCAAAGTCAAACTTATGTGGACCTAAGTAGTCTGGAAGATTGGCCGAAGTCACATCAACTTGCAGGTTTTTCGCCTTTTTGCTGACCGCTTCTTTTACCACTTTACGGGCAATTTTAGAAACTTCACGTTCTAAGCTACGCACACCGGCTTCACGTGTATAACGTTGTACGATGTCACGAATCGCTTCTTCATGAACAGTCAATTCTTTCGCACGTAGACCATTGTTCTTCATTGCTTTCGGAACAAGGTAACGCTCAGCAATATTGACTTTTTCATCTTCGGTATACCCCGGTAGACGAATCACTTCCATACGATCCAGCAATGCTTCTGGAATATTCATGCTGTTGGCAGTACAGATGAACATCACTTCAGACAGGTCCAGATCAAGATCTAAATAGTGATCGTTAAACTTGCTGTTCTGTGATGGATCAAGTACTTCAAGCAATGCAGAAGCAGGGTCGCCGCGGTAGTCTTGTGCCATCTTGTCGATTTCGTCGAGCAAGAACAATGGATTCTTCACACCAACTTTCGTTAAAGACTGCACAATTTTACCCGGCATCGCACCGATATAGGTACGACGGTGACCACGGATTTCCGCTTCGTCACGTACGCCACCGAGTGCCATACGTACAAACTCACGACCTGTTGCTTTGGCAACCGATTCACCTAGTGAAGTTTTACCTACACCTGGAGGGCCAACCAAACAAAGGATGGGGCCTTTGAGTTTTTTCACGCGAGATTGAACTGCTAAATATTCCACGATACGATCTTTCACGTCATCTAAGCCGTAATGATCGGTATCCAAAATTTCTTGCGCTTTGCTTAAGTTAATGCTGACTTTGCTGGCTTTATTCCAAGGCGTGTCTAATATAGCCTCGATATAATTGCGCACCACAGCCGCTTCACTTGATGCAGGTTGCATTGCTTTGAGTTTACGGAATTCGCTTTCCGCTTTTTTACGTACATGTTCAGGCAAATCAGCTTCGGCAAGACGTTTTTCAATTTCAGCAACGTCATCTTCCGCGCCGCCATTCATGTCAGAAAGCTCACGCTGAATGACCTTCATCTTTTCATTGAGGAAGTATTCGCGTTGATTTTTTTCCATTTGACGCTTCACTGATTCATGTAAAGTTTGCTCAATCTGTTGTTCTTCAGATTGTTGCAATAAATACGTCATCAGTTCTTGTAGATGGGCTTCAAACTCATCGTGTTCGAGGAATTTTTGCTTTACATCAATATTCAGTGGAACACGGGTCGCTACGAAGAACAACAATTGCAGTAAATCGTCAATCTTGTTCGCAGCAGCAACCAATTCACGTGCATTGCGCAGTTTTGCTTCAGCATATTGAGCAAACAGGGCACGTAATTCTTGAACACGTGTTTCTTGCGTTGTTTCGTCAATGTGGACTGACATTGGGCTAAGCGCATGTTCTGCGGTTAAATAATCATTTTCATCAATGATTTTTTCTAGCTTTGAACGATGCAAGCCTTCAATTAATACTTTTATACAGTTTTCATCATTTTCATGATTCACAACTTGCACAATCTTCGCGACAGTACCGTATTGATATAAGTTGTCGTGATCAATTTCTTCTGAAAGAGAATCTTTTTGAGCAACTACAAATACTAGATTGTCACTGTTACGAGCCACATCAACTGCATTGATCGATTTTTCACGACCTACAAATAGCGCAATTTGCATGTGTGGATACACCACCACATCACGTAACGCTAAAAGTGGTAATACACTTGGAACCTGAGGCTCTAAGGTTTCTTGATTCATAATAATTTCAGACATGGGCACTCCTAATGAGTGACAACGGTGTTGCCATGTTTTTTATAGTGATGGGTATTTTAAAAAATACAAGGGCAGGTCAAAATAAATTGTATAAAAAATGACTAAACATGTGATTTTTAAGTATTCTCAACAGTCAAAAATGTCAATTTTAGCGCTTGAAGCGTAAATGCTGTTGAGGGGTAAGCAGTCCATCCAAAGGTTGATCCCATGTTTCTCGATTCAAGCGCTGTGGCACCAGTTGAAAGTGATGGGCCAAACCCAAACGAAATGGACGGTGATAGCGCGCAGAAGCCAAGGTTTTGTCGTAAAAACCTCCGCCCATGCCAATGCGTGTGCCATAAGGGTCACAAGCCAATAAGGGCATGAGTAGTAGGTCTAAATGTGAAACGTGCTGACCACGTGTTGCCATAGGCTCTTGCATACCCAACGGATGGTGGGAAAAGCGTTTATTTTGGAATTGATTACGTGAAATTTTGACCCACACCAAGCGCTGGTTCATATTGCAAATCATCGGTAAATACACTGACTTTTTTTGATGAAAACAATATTCAATGATTTTACGAGTCTGAATTTCCCCAAAGGCATGTAGGTAGATCCCGACACGGGTGGCATGTTTGAATTCGGGCACACGTCTTAGGCGCTGTAAAATTTGAAGTTCGGACTGCTGCTGTTGATAGGCGGAAACTTGTCTGCGTTGTTTGCGAAGCTGTTTTCTGAGTTGGGCAAGTTCAATCGACATGGTGAACGCAGTCCTGAGTATCGAAAAGGTGAGTGTGAAAGTGATCGCCAAATTAAAAGGCAGGTTTTATTTATAGTGTAGTCGTTGAACCTTTTTTCAGTTCTTGCAAAATTGGGCAGCAACTGTCAGTCGTGGTTTTACATTCATCCACCCAACTTGAAAGGCGTTGTTTAAGTGCATTCAGTTCTTGAATCCGTTGATCAATTTTTTCCAGTCGTTGCTGAATCACATCACGTACTTTTTCGCGATCATCCAGTTGTAAATGCAACAGATCTTGAATTTCACTGAGTTGTAAGCCCGCATCTTTGCCTTTTTGTATAAAGCTTAAAGTTTCAATATCTTGCTGACTGTAATAACGATAGTTTTGTGTGGTTTCAGGAATGCGCATTAGACCGATCCGTTGATAATAACGAATGGTTTCCACATTTACCTGACAGTGTTTTGCCAGTTTGCCGATAGTGAGCATAAAATAATCTCCAAAAGGCTTGACTCAGTACCTAGGTACAGACTTTATGCTAACACAATCAAAAAATAAAAGGTGAGTCAGAATGAGTGAACAACACAAGACTTCTTGCTGTTCCAAACAGAAATTAGTGCCTACGGTGGTGAGTATTGATCCTGTCTGTGGGATGACGGTCGCAGAAGACTCTTCTCATGTGTATGAGCATCAATCAGTTCGTTATTTGTTTTGTTGCTCAGGCTGTTTAAAGAAATTTTCGGCCAATCCAGAGGCTTATTTAACATCAGAAAAAGTGCCCAGTGCTTGTTGCAGTAAACCCAAAGTAGATTTAGCTGAGGCATCTTTTCAACCTCAAGATGGGGCTATGGTTGCAGTTTCAAAGCCAGGGTTAGGCTCGGAGAAGACCACATTTATTGATCTTGTATGCGGTATGAACGTCACGGATTTAAGTAAACCGCATACCGAGTGGCAGGGACAAGACTACTATTTTTGTAGTGAAAAATGTTTGCAAAAGTTTATTACAACTCCAGAGGCTTATGTAAAGTCTGAACCTTCAGCCTCTGGAGTTAAATCATCAGGTTGTTGTGGTTCGACCCCGAAAGTAGTTGAGAAAAAAGCATCCTGTTGTGCGCCCAAACCGAAAATAGGGTCAGATACCAAAGCCAGTTGCTGTGCACCCAAGCCGAAAGCAGAAGCTGCCAAAAGTAGCTGCTGCGGTGGAGGAAAGCATGAACATAGTGCTCAATCGGGATCAGCTGAGTTTATTGACCCTGTCTGTGGCATGTCCGTTGACCCAAATACAGAGTTAAAAACGGATTACCAGCAACAGACTTATTATTTCTGTAATCCTTCTTGCTTGGACAAATTTAAGGGGGATCCTGCATTTTATCTGATTCCACCCGATCAGCGTCCTGTGCCTGAAGGCGCTGCGGATATGGACTATACCTGTCCGATGGACCCTGAAATTGTACAAAAGGGACCAGGGACGTGTCCGATTTGTGGTATGGCACTCGAGCCGATGCAACCGACTTTAGATGATGCACCGAACCCTGAATTGGTGGATTTTAGCCATCGCTTTTGGATGACCTTGCCGCTGACGTTGATTGTATTTGTACTGGCGATGGGTTCACATATTCATAGTTTCATTTCACCGCATATTCAGCCGTGGATTGAGCTAGTACTTGCAACGCCTGTAGTGCTGTGGGCGGGTAAACCGTTTATTGAGCGTTGCTGGACCTCATATAAAACCCGCAACTTAAATATGTGGAGCCTCATTGGTGTTGGGGTCTTGGCAGCCTATATTTATAGTGTAGTGGCAACGATTTTCCCAAGTGTGATTCCAATGGAAGCCAAAACAGGGCATGGCGTTGCAGTGTACTTTGAAGCAGCCTGTATGATCGTGTCTTTAAGTTTGCTTGGGCAAATCATGGAGCTGAAAGCGCGTGCCAAGACCGCAGACTCACTCAAAGCCTTACTCAAACTGCAAGCCAACACAGCCAAGTTGGTTCAAAACGATCAAGTGGTTGAAGTGGATATTGGTATGGTCAAACAAGGCGATATTTTACAAATTTCCTCGGGTGAGCAGATTCCACTGGATGGTGTGGTGGTAGAAGGCAAAACTTATGTCGATGAAGCCATGATGACGGGTGAACCTGTACCGGTGAAAAAGCAAGTGCATGACACGGTCATTGGCGGAACAGTGAATCAGCAAGGTAGCATTCGTATACAAACCACGGCGGTTGGGGCGGATACGACTTTGGCGAAAATGATTCAAACGGTGGCAGAAGCACAGCGTTCAAAAGCACCGTTACAACGTTTGGCCGATGTGTTTGCCAAGTATTTTGTGATTGTGGTGTTACTGATTAGTGTGTTGACCTTTGCCGCTTGGATGGTGTTTGGTGGTGCGCAATTTGACTTGGCACTGATGTGTGCGGTAGCAGTACTGATTATTGCCTGCCCATGTGCGCTGGGTTTGGCGACGCCAATGTCCGTGATGGCCACGACAGGGCGCGCGGCACAAAAAGGGGTACTGTTTAAAGATGCGGAAGCGATTGAAGCCTTAAGTAAAGTGAATACCCTGATTGTCGATAAAACAGGGACTCTGACGGAAGGTAAACCGAGTCTTAAAGAAATTCAGTTGCTCAGCCCACATGTAGAACAAACGCAAGTGGAACAGTGGATTGCCTCGATTGAGCAGTATTCAAGTCACCCGATTGCTCAAACTCTGACTCAAATTGTTCCTGCACAACAGTTGCTGAAAGTGGCAGACTTTGAGGATGTGACTGGCTTTGGTGTCAAAGGTCAGATTGGCGAGCAAACCCTCTATATTGGTAGCCAAAAGCTGCTTGAGCAACTCGGCATCACCTTAGATGATACTTTGCAAAGCCAGTTGAATCAGCAGCGTGCGACAGGCAATGTGATCAGTTTCTTAAGCAATAGCCAAGAAGTGCTGGCTTATATTGCTATTCACGATGCGATTAAGGTCAATGCTCATCAAGTCATTCAACAGTTGATTGATGATGGTATTGAAGTGGTCATGGCAACAGGTGACCATGAACAAAATGCCCAGTTGGTGGCTAAGGAATTGGGTATTCAACAAGTCTATGGTAACTGTACACCAACAGAAAAACTGGACATTGTGAAGAAATATCAGGCTCAAGGTAAGATTGTCGCGATGGCGGGAGATGGCATTAACGATGCACCAGCCTTGGCACAAGCCAATGTCGGAATTGCCATGGGCAATGGAACTGATATTGCTAAACAAACCGCACAAGTCACCTTGGTGAAAGGTGATATTCGTGGCGCAGCCGATGCGCTACATATGGCGAAACTGGGTGTGTATAATATGAAACAAAACCTTGCTTTTTCCTTTGTGTATAACGGTTTAGGTGTACCTGTGGCAGCAGGAATTTTCTATCCATTAACAGGGTTATTACTCACCCCAATGTTCGCTGCGGTGGCGATGTCATTGAGCTCATTGTCCGTAGTCTTAAATGCTTTACGTCTACAAAAGAGTAAATAAGCGCTTTTAGATTTTTACGGTCTCTTTTTAAGTTGAGTTTTTAAAAAAGCATCTTTTCAACAAAGGTGCTTTTTTATGATAATTCGTGATGGAATGAAGCGCAGCGCGAATAAACATTGATTTTACAAGCGTCTTTTTTTGATTCAACTTGATTTAAAGAGCCTTGATCCGGTTAGACCGAGTAAGGTTGTAAAAGACGCAAAATTGATGTATTTGGGCAATGCATAGCGCTTGAATGAGCGTCATCTTGTGAGTCATTTTGAAATTATATAAAACAGGAACTTAAAAAATAGTGGCAACTGCCGTACTATAAGCGGGATGTAGTAAAGGCAGGGTTCAGGGTGAATTTAAAAAATCTAGAAGCATTTTATTGGGTTGTGACTTTAAATAGTTTCAATAAGGCTGCCACAAAATTACAAACGACTCAGCCTGCCGTTTCACAAAAAATCACCTCTCTTGAAAATGATTTAGGTTTTAAAGTTCTCGATCGCAGCTTTCGACAGCTTAAACCCACTCATAAAGGCATGACCCTGTTTAAATATGCTGAAAAGTTTATGCGTTTGGAAACCGATTTGGTGGCCGAGCTGACTGAAAGCCAACACCTCACGGGAACGATTCGTTTAGGTGTTTCTGAGACGATCGTTTATACGTGGCTGGTTGAATATATCGAAAAAGTACAAAAAGAGTTTCCCAAAATTTCTGTGGAAATTGTGGTGGATTTAACCCCAAATTTGCAAGAAGGTGTGCGTACCGGGGATTTGGACATGGCCTTTTTGCTGGGCCCGACTTTGGCTTTTGAGTGTGTAGAGCAGGCGCTGTGCGACTTTGAACTGAGTTTCTTGGCAGCTCCATCTTTTAAAGGTGGTGTGGGTCAAATGTCATTTAAGGCATTGATGTCTCATACCATTTTAACCTACCCGAAAATCACCTATCCCTATAAAGAGCTCAAGGCCAAAATGAAAGAACAGGCACTGGATGAGCCGCTTTCAATTACCAGTTATTCGCTTGCGACCTTATTGCGTCTTGCGGAGCAAGGTTTGGGGATCGCCGTTGTGCCGACCTTAACGGCTTTAAAGGAAATTACCGATGGTCGATTGGAAATTTTAAATACCCCGATCCAGCTCAAAACCTTTCATTTCACTTCGATTTATATGCAAGGCAATGATGCTGCCTTGAAAGAGAAATTAACTGATGTCGCAGTCACTGTTTCTGACAGTGCAATGAAAAGACTGCTTGAGAAAATTAAAAAATAATTGAGGCGCACGCAGCTTTTTGACAAGCGATGTTTCTTTATCTCAAAACGTAATTTTTTTGAAAAACTATAAAAGCAGCTTATCGTGCGTGATAAGTAAAATTTATCATTAGACTTTTAATAAATAAAAAACAATAAAATACAGTTATTTAGTTTTAATAATGGATGTAAAAAGTCGTATTGTTCATCGTGCTTGCCTATGTTCTTATTTCAAATAGAAGATTTGATCCGCCATGGCTTTGGTTGGGCAACAGGGAATCTTTGTCAGTTAAAGGGATTTAAGAACAGAATTTGCAAACAAAATGATGTTCTTGGTTCAACTTGAAAATAGCGTTATTAAGCTCAAATGGACGAGGAACGCATTAAATATGTCTTTATTAAAATCTTCTTTTTTATCAGATCGCCAATGGGCCATTGTTGCTTCAATCTTCATGATGGCAACTTCCGCAATGGGACCTGGTTTTCTAACTCAAACCGCGGTCTTTACTGTGAAATTAGGTGCGGCGTTTGGCTTTGCCATTCTCGTGTCTATTTTGATTGATTATGTAGTTCAGCAAAATATTTGGCGTGTCGTAACACTGACGCAAATGCGTGCCTCGGATATTGCCAATAAAGCTTTGCCGGGCAGTGGTTACTTACTGGCTTTTTTGGTCATTTTGGGTGGCTTTTTCTTCAGTATTGGTAATATTGCAGGCGCGGCTTTAGGTCTCAATGCATTATTTGGTTTAGACACCAAATGGGGCGGTATTTTAAGTGGTGCTTTGGCCATTTTAATTTTTGCTTCACGAAAAGCCACGCTGGCCATGGATAAAAGCATGATCGTTTTGGGGTTGCTCAAAATCATCTTGATTATCATTGTTGCCGTCATTGTGATGCCACCTGTGGGCCAAGCTGTTCATCAAACGTTTGCACCCGACCAGATTGATTTTGCCATTATCACTACAATTGTTGGTGGAACGGTCGGCGGCTATATCTGCTATGCAGGCGCCCATCGTTTACTGGATAAAGGCGCGGTTGGCCCTGAAAATATTGATGAAGTCGCAAGAGCTGCAACCAAAGGTATTGTGGTTGTAGGCATCATGCGTTATGTGCTGTTTTTAGCTTTCTTGGGTGTAGTGGTGAGTGGAGCAAGCATTGACTTAGCCAGCCATGATGCCAATCCCGCAGCACAAGCTTTTCAATATGCTGCAGGGACTTTTGGTTATAAATTATTTGGTCTGATTTTCTGGGCAGCAGGGATCAGTAGTACCATTGGCGCTGCTTATACTTCGGTTTCATTCTTTACTGCATTTAAGAAAAACCTTAGTCCAAAACAAACCAATTACACCACCATTACATTTATCTCTTTAGCTTTATTGCTGTATGTCTTACTGGGCGCAACCCCTGCTGGATTATTGATCTTCGTTGGTGGCTTTAATGGTTTGGTATTGCCAATCGGTTTAACTATTTTTGTTTATGTTGCCGCTTGCCGTAAAGATATGATGGGCAATTATAACTATCCAAAATGGTTACTTATTTTGGGTGTACTCACATGTATGTTGACATGGTGGATGGGCTATATGTCCTTTACCACAGTCTTTAATTATTTAACCAAACTTTAAGTCAGTAGACGGTGAAGTGATAAAGGAATTAAGCCATGTTTGTAGATTTAAATAGTGACTTAGGTGAAAGTTTTGGTTCGTGGAAAATGGGCAATGATGACCAAATTCTACCCGTGGTGACGAGTGCCAATATTGCATGTGGCTTTCATGCAGGAGATCCGCTGGGGATTTTAAAAACACTGCGTAAAGCTGTTGAATTAAATGTCACGATTGGCGCGCATGTATCTTATCCAGACCTCGTTGGTTTTGGTCGCCGTAATATGGATGTGTCACGTGATGAGCTGATTGCCGATGTGCTGTATCAAATTTCTGCACTAGATGGTCTAGCTAAAGTGGCTGGTTCTCACGTGCAATATGTGAAACCACATGGCGCACTGTATAACACCATTGCACATGATCAAGTTCAGGCCGCTGCGGTGATTGATGCCATTAAAATGTATAACCCAGAACTGGTTTTGGTGGCACTGGCAGGTTCCCACTTGGTTGAGCAAGCACGTGCAGCAGGTTTAAAGGTTGTATCTGAGGCTTTTGCAGATCGTGCTTATAACAGTGATGGCTCATTGGTTTCAAGACGTTTGGATGGGGCTGTTTTACATGATTCAGCCTTTGTGGCACGCCGTGTGGTGTCTATGTTGAAAAATGGCGGCGTTGAGTCGATTGATGGTGTATTTACCCCTATTCAAGCCGATACGATTTGCTTACATGGTGACACCGCGGGTGCTTTAGAGATGTCGGTTGCGATTAAAGCTGAACTGTTAAATCATCATATTAACATTCGTCCCTTTGTTTTAAAGCATCAGGAAGTAGGCAATGTATAAGGATATTCAAGTCGATTCAGCGCAGCTTGAAGCCGCTTTAGCTGCACGTTTAAAAATCCGTGCAGGCTTTGACAAACCAACGGCAGGTATGGCTGCGGGCATGACGCAGGTCAATATGATTTCGGTGCCTAAAGATTGGGCTTATGATTTTCTACTGTATGCACATCGCAATCCGCAAAGCTGTCCTGTTTTAGATGTGTTAGAGGAAGGTGTTTATGCCACAAGACTGGCAGAGAACTCAGATATACGCACCGATTTTCCACGCTATCGCATCTGGAAAGAGGGTGAAATGGTCGATGAAGTCACGGATGCGAGTGACATTTATCATGCACATCCTGACTTGGTGACATTCTTAATTGGCTGTAGTTTCTCTTTTGAAACTGCACTTCAAGAGGCGGGCATTGAAGTTCGTCATATCCATGATCAGACCAATGTACCGATGTATTTGAGTAATATTCAGTGTCAGCCTGCGGGGCGTATTTCGGGCAACATGGTGGTTTCTATGCGCCCAATTCCATCCCATCAAATCGCGGATGCCGTCAAAATTACAGCACGGATGCCGAGTGTGCATGGTGCGCCTGTACATATTGGACATCCTGAAGGTTTAGGTATTCGTGATGTGAATCAGCCAGACTTTGGCGATGCTTCACGTATTGAGGCTGGGGAAATTCCTGTGTTTTGGGCTTGTGGTGTAACCCCACAAGCAGCCGTAATGAACTCAAAAATTCCTTTTGCTATTAGCCATGCACCCGGTCATATGTTCATTACTGACATTCCTGATCGTGCATGGATAGGTTAAGCGGCACCAAAGAACAATTAAAAGGATAGGCATATGCGTTTTTTATCGGTAAACGCGGATTGTTTTCTCATAGAGCTTGCCAGCCTAGAGGAAACATTGGCGTTGTACAATAAATTGCACACGATGCAATTGAATGGAATTAAAGACTTAGTCCCTGCTGCAAAAACAATTTTGGTTTTTTTTAATGAAATTGAGACCACCTTTAAAACACTGGTTGCTTCGATTCAGACTGTAAAAATTGGTTCAGGCGGTGAGCGTAATGTCCAAGAGCTGATTATTCCTATCTGCTATACGGGTGAAGACCTTGCTCAGGTTGCAGAGTTACAAGGACTCTCAATTGCCGATGTTATCTTGAAGCATCGTCAAAGTGTTTGGAATGTGGCTTTTATTGGCTTTGCGCCGGGCTTTGCTTATATGAGCAGTCCCGATCGACCTTTTACAGATATTCCTCGTTTATCTGTGCCACGTAAAAAAATACCGTCGGGTTCTTTGGGACTGGCAGGACAATATTCAGGGATTTACCCGAAAGATAGTCCGGGGGGCTGGCAGTTGATCGGTACGACTGCTGAAAAAATGTGGGATCTAGAGCGTAAAAATCCAGCGCTACTGTTACCGGGGATGACAGTACATTTTGAAGATGTCACACATCAACCGACCACGGTTAGCGTACCACAGCAAGTCACTCGTACAGTTGAGCCCAAACAATCCATGCCTTTGTTTACGGTAACTGCACCAAGTTTACAGATGTTGATCCAAGATGAAGGGCGTTTTAACCAGACCAAGATTGGGGTTGGTGTTGCAGGGGCGATGGATGTATCGGCGATGCACAGTGCAAATCGAATTGTCGGTAACCCAACTCCGACGCCTGTGATTGAAGTTTTAAATGGTGGTTTGAAAGCCAAAATGCATCAGTCCGCAGTCATTGCGGTTACGGGAGCGATTTCAAATATCCACGTGAAATTTAGTGATGGCCAAAAGACTGACTTTGGCAGTTATCAAGCGATTGCTCTTGATGAAGGTGATGAATTTCAGATTCAAGCACCGATGGCAGGGCTGAGAAATTATCTGGCGATTCGTGGTGGTATCGATGTGCAGTCTGTGCTGAAGAGTGCCTCATTTGATAGTTTGGCCATATTAGGACCAGAACCTCTAAAAATGGGGGATACGGTTTATCAAGGACAGGTTGAAGTTTCAAATATCAGTAATACTGAAATTGCGAAGTTAAACTTGCCCAAAGTCGGCGATGTGGTCGAGCTCGACATTATGATGGGACCGCGAACGGATTGGTTCGAAACAGAGAGCATTGAGCGCCTATGTCAACAAGCTTGGCTTGTGACGAATGAAAGCAATCGGGTTGGACTGAGACTTTCAGGTGAGCAGCCGTTGCAACGCAAAATTACCCATGAGTTGGAAAGTGAGGGAACTTGTATTGGTGCCTTACAGATTCCACCCAGTGGTCAACCTGTACTGTTTATGAATGACCATCCTTTAACTGGTGGCTACCCCGTTATTGCGGCTGTGGCGAAGCACCATTGGGACTTGGTGGCACAGATTCCAGCAGGGTGCCAAATCAAATTTAAAAAAATGACCGAATTTACAGATTTTGAGAATGAATGATGATTACTGAAAAATTATTAATTGCAAACCGTGGTGAAATTGCCGTTCGTATTATTCATGCTTGCCGCGATATGGGTATTAGCTCAGTTGCGTTATATGCCGATGACGATATGGACAGTATGCATGTCGAACTGGCGGATGAAGCATGGGGTTTAGCGGGTGCAACTGCACGTGAAACCTATTTAAATATTCCAGCCATTCTTGATGTTGCTAAAAAATCCAAAGCGACCATGGTTCATCCAGGTTATGGCTTTTTATCTGAACGTGCTGAATTTGCACAGGCCGTAATTGATGCAGGCTTAAAGTGGGTCGGGCCATCGCCAAGCGCCATTGAAAAATTGGGTGATAAAATTGAAGCACGTAAGATAGCTGCTTCAGTGGGTGCACCTTTAGTTCAAGGTACACAAGACCCCTTAAATAATGCTGATGAAGCCCTCGAGTTTGCAAAGCAGTTTGGTTTACCTATTGCGATTAAAGCCGCGTTTGGTGGTGGTGGTCGCGGTTTAAAAGTCGTTTGGAAACTGGAAGATGTAAAAGAGCTGTATGATTCGGCTGTACGTGAAGCGCAAGCTGCCTTTGGTCGCGGTGAGTGTTTTGTTGAGCAATACTTATATCAACCACGCCATGTCGAAGCGCAAGTGATTGCCGATCAACATGGCAATGTAGTGGTTTTAGGTACACGCGATTGTTCACTACAGCGTCGTAATCAGAAGCTGATTGAAGAGGCCCCAGCACCTTTTATCAGCGATGCAATTTATGAAGAAATTTTAACTTCAGCCAAAAATATTTGTCAGGCAGCCAACTATGTCGGTGCGGGTACTGTTGAATATTTGCTGAGCCGTGATGGAAAGCTTTCATTTTTAGAGGTTAATACCCGCTTGCAGGTGGAACATCCTGTCACGGAAGAAACGGCCAATGTCGATTTGGTAGTTGAGCAAATTCGTGTGGCTCAAGGCCATGAACTTTCAATCAAAGAAACCCCGAAAGCGCAGGGGCATGCCATTGAGTTTCGTATCAATGCTGAAGACCCTGCTCGTGGCTTCATTCCTGCATTTGGTGTATTGAGTTTATTTGAAGCACCATTTGGTCAGGGCGTACGCGTAGACACAGGTGTTCGTACTGGTTCTTTGGTGTCGAGTCATTTTGATTCGCTCATGGCCAAACTGATTATCACTGGCCCGACACGTGAGGTTGCGATTGCCCGAGCTAAACGTGCGCTGAAGCAATTTAAAATTGAAGGGGTTGCGTCGGTTTTAGACTTTCACCGTGCAGTATTAAACGAAACTGATTTTACCGACACATTTAATGTCCATACTCGTTGGATTGAAAATGATTTTAAACAGGACTTAAAGCTAACGAAACGCAGTATTCCGAATCATCAACAGCCGATGTTACTCAGCTATATTGAAATTGATGGGAAATTACATCGTTTAGGTTTACCTGCGGGTATGTTTGCACAAAACCCTACAATGACCTCTCAAGACCAACCAGCTACAGAAACAGCAGTGAGTGCTGAACACTTACTTGCTCCAATCAATGGCGTAATTAGCGCTTGGAAGGTAGAAAACGGGGAGCAGGTTGCAGAGGGACAAGTGGTGGCGATTATGGAAGCCATGAAAATGGAAGTCCCTGTACTTGCACATCAAAGCGGGGTAATTCAGTTGATAGCTCAGCAGGGAGTGACCTGTCACGCAGAGCATATTATTGGATCGATTTGCTAAAAAAATTAAATCATGCGAATGAACCTGATGAAGCATTCAGCTAAGTCAGGTTTTTGTTCGGAAATTCTTAAAAATTGAGGGCTGGTTAGCTTTGTCTTATGGACAAATGAAGTAGAAAAATGACTCAATAAAGATTTAATAATCCAATAAAAGCGTTATTTTAAGAGATAGAAATATTCAATAATCATTTTGTTCGGTAGCTGGGAGACAAGATGAACATGATAAGCTTGAAAAATAAAAATTAAAGAGTATTAGCGATGTATGTAATTATTATTTTAACTAAATAAAGTACTCCGAAGATGCCGCTGCATGTGTCGTTACCCTGAACCCGATGAGTTCAAGGTGGACGCGACGTATACTTGCTGGGTTTCCCACATGAAAGTGGGCATACACTCTAAATATACAGAACACATCCATAAGTTTAAGTATCGGCAGGGGAATAGACCCGCTGGCGAACACCTCAGAGTTGCCTTAAGTATAACGAATCTCACGCTGATGGCAACTCATACACCGCTACGAACTGTAAACAACTGGAGTAAGTGTTGATACTTTATTCAATTAAGTCGAGTTTAAACAAGTTCCGCAACATCATCGATAATATTTGCCAGTAATCGTTCTGCGTGCGCATACTCTTGTAGTGTTTTATTCATCGACAACACTTCTTGCATTAACTCTAGTGCCACCATAATGATAATTTTACTGGGTTCTACACGCGGTGCTTTACGACGGAATTCATCATATTTATTATTTAAAAGCAGAGCTGCACGTTCAAGGTCAGCTTTTTCTTTTTCCGTTGTGACTAAACGAAAGCTATGACCTAAGACACGTAATTCAACGGTAATCGGTTCGCTCATGATTAAACTTCCTCGCCAGCTTCAGTAGGGTGGGCAAGTTGTTGAATTTCTTGCGCGTGATGATCTTGCTCTGTACCTAAAATAGCCAAACGTTGGATGATGGCTTCGACTTTAGCTTTGGCATGCTCATTTTTTTGTAACAATCTTTCACGTTCTTGCTGAAGTGCTTGGATTTCTTGCTGAGCTTGACGCTGATCATTGTTCATTTTTTCTTTAATTGCACGTAATTCATTACGTTCAGCCAAGATTTCCTGAAAGCGATTTTTTAAATCCGTACAACTTTTTTCCAAACGACTATAACGATCGGCCAAAGCAGTCGCATCAGTGTTTAAGTGTTGATATTGGGTCTGAGCGCTGCTTAATTGCTCAGTTAAATCATCAATTTGTTCTTGCTTCTGGGTAATTAAGCCATTTTTTTGCACAACTTGAGAACGGTGCTGTTCTTCAGCATCCAGTTTAGCTGCATTTAAAGTGCTATTTTCACTTTCAAAATGAGCAAGTCGCGTTTTTAAAACGCCAATATGCGCCTGTAGACGCTGTAATTCTTCTAACATATCGTGGTCGCACAGTGCTGCAAACAAAGGTAATATATAAGAAGTATAGAGATTGGATAAACGAATGCAAGACGATATTTCAGGTTGGTCAGAATGGCAGCCAAATTTTTCTAAAATTGAAGAGATTTCTAGCCCAAGTGAGTTACATGGTTTACTCACAGGTATCATTTGTGTAACTCAGGCACCGAGCCGTGAAGAGTGGCAACACATCCTCACGACTTTGGAAATTCCAGAGTTAAGTGAAGAAGCTTTGGCTTTGTTAGCCGATGAAGCAGAAGATGTCGCACATGCACTTTCTGACGATGAGTTGGATTATTTACCGTTACTTCCCGATGACACTCATACGCTCGCAGACCGTGTACAAGCTTTGGCGGATTGGTGCGCAGGCGTAGTGCTGGGCTTTGGTTTGGCGTCTGGTCATATTCGCCCAGATGAAATGGAACTGATCGAACATTTACAAGATGTCGCGGCAGTTGAGTTTGAAGAAACCGATGATGATGAAGAGGGGGAAGAGAGCTATCAAGAGTTATACGAGTTTGTACGTTTAATTCCTGTTAGCTTATCTGTAGGCCGCAAAAAGATTGCTGTAGAGGAAAGCTCTCTGCTTAAACACTTTCATAACAAGCAACAAATTGATCGTTCTGTAACAGAAGCGAACAATGTTGTAGAAATGTTTACGCCGCATCGCCCAAGCTGATTGGCATAAGACTTGCTGCGCGTACATGATAGGGTGCGCGTGGCACTTTATTCTTTGGTATAAAAAAGACAGATCAAACATGAAACTAACGCAAGTGGATTTTCAGGAACGCCGTGACCGTTTGGCTGTACAAATGGGTCCGAACAGTATTGCTATTATTGCAACCAGTCCAGTGGCGATGCGTAATCGTGATGCAGACTATAAATACCGTACCGATAGCAGCTTCTTTTATCTAACTGGTTTTGCTGAGCCCGAAGCCGTGGCAGTCATTGAAACCTTTGCCGAAGATGATGAAGACGGTTACAGCTACAGTTTGTTCTGCCGTGAACGTGACCGCGAGATGGAAATCTGGAATGGTTACCGCGCAGGTGTGGATGGGGCGGTAGAAGACTATGAAGCTGACGAAGCGTATGCGATAGATTTGTTAGATGAAGAAATCATTGAAAAACTCTTAAGCAAAGAAAAATTATTCTATCGTATTGGGCAACAGCCTGAATTTGATGCGCGTGTAGCAAAATGGATCACGACTGCCAATGGTGAGTCACGTCGTGGGACTGCTGCACCTGCACAATTGATACAGCTAGACCGTATTTTAGATGAAATGCGTTTGTTTAAGTCAGAACAAGAAATTGCATTGATGCAAACAGCTTCAGATATTTCCGCACAAGCGCATACTCGTGCTATGCAAGCCGTTAAGCCGGGTATGATGGAATATGCTCTAGAAGCTGAGCTTAATTATGTATTTGGTCAAAATGGCTGCGTGCCGTCGTATAACAGCATTGTCGGTGGTGGTGAAAACGCCTGCATTTTGCACTATGTAGAGAATAACAAAGAGCTGAAAGATGGCGATTTGGTGCTGATCGATGCTGCGTGTGAATATGAATATTATGCTTCAGACATCACCCGTACTTTCCCCGTCAATGGAAAGTTCAGCCCTGAGCAAAAAGCTCTTTATAATGTAGTCCTCGATGCACAACTTGCCGCAATTGACGCAGTGCGTGTAGGGAACTCGTATAAGGAACCACATAATGTTGCGGTGCGCATTTTAGTCCAAGGTCTACTTGATCTGGGGATTATGCAAGGTGATATTGAAGAGATTATCCAAAAGGAAAGTTTCCGTCAGTTTTATATGCATGGTACAGGACACTGGTTGGGTATGGACGTGCATGATGTTGGTTCATATAAGCAAGATGGTGTGTGGCGTGCCTATGAAGAAGGCATGGTGGTGACGGTTGAACCAGGCTTGTACATTGCGCCTGATGATGAAACGGTCGATGCGAAATGGCGTGGCATTGGTATTCGTATTGAAGATGACATCGTAGCAACCAAAAGTGGACCACTGAATTTGACTGCGAAAGTGGTGAAGTCGGTAGACGAAATTGAAGCGTTAATGGCACGATAAATATAATTTACTGTATAAAAGCCGATCATGTGATCGGCTTTTATTTTTATAAGGTATTTATCTTAAATAGGCTGAATTGTTAGCCTTAAAATCAGCATTAATTCGATGAATAGTCGATTTTATTATACTGTTATTTATGTCGAAAAATTGATCGTTTAAAATACAATCTTTGAAAATTCAGTTATTAATATCTAGTTTATCTCTACTCAAATCTCCAATAATCTCACCCCGAAAGGCAATATTTATTTACCCAGTTTGAGTTAAATAATAGATTTTTAGAAAATGTAAATATAGGAATAATATATTTAAAATCAATAATATATTTTTTTAAATAATCTTTTGGTACTAATTATCCCCTAAGTTTCATTGGACTCCAAATGTTCCAGAATGAATCTCAAATGCTCATGATCTTCTATGATTTGAACTGCATCTTTTATTTTGATTAAGCATTCCTAAAATTAACAAAATATCCGTTATATGAAAGATCTGGTTTATGGGCTTGATGGTATTCATAGCCAACTTTAACTTGGCAGCACCAAGGATTAAATAGCTTTTATGCAAAAAAAGATTAAAAAATTATATCTCAAGTATAGATAAATTATAAAAAATGAATATAATGCCCACCTTCTGTAGATTTTGTCTCTTTATTATTTATTAGTGTGACTTATGTCACAATGGCGGGTTGGTGTGAATAAAATTTATAAAGTAATTTGGAACGCTTCAATCGGTGCATGGGTTGCCGTTTCTGAGTTAGCAACAGCGAAAGGGCATTCGTCAACTCGTAGCAAAGCAGTTCTAAATTCTAGTACTGAATTAACCATAGTAAAAACAAAAAAAACGATTAATTTAAGTCTATTAGCTGCAGCTTTACTTGCACTTTCACCACAACTGTATGCGGTGGAAGTTGGAAGTGGCAATGATGGAGCCGTGAATTCTGGTTCTATTGCTATTTCAGATCCAAATTGTGGTACGGCTAGTACCAGTTTACCAAAATCTATTGCAATCGGCTGTTCTGCTAGTGTTTCAGGTGGAACAGGAACCGTTGGTGGTATTGCCATCGGTGAAAACTCACGTGTCATCAATGATGGTATTGCGATTGGCCGTAATGCAAATGCAAATAGTGGCGATGATAAAGGTGGTGTTGCCATTGGTAATGACACTTGGGCGTGGGCGCACAGTGTTGCTATTGGCACAGGGGCAATTGCCGATCAAGCGCAAACAGATGTGGATAATGCATCAGTTGCAATTGGTGCAAAAGCCAATTCAGGCAATTCTGACGGTGGTGTTGCAATCGGTATTGCTTCTAAAATTGGAGATAATACTGGAGATACTGTCGCGATTGGCCGTAAGGCATCTGTTGAAGGTGGTGCTGAGAAAAGTTTAGCCTTGGGCTCAAACTCTTCTATTGCTGCCAATGCAAAAGAATCAACAGCTTTAGGCTTTGGTTCAAGAGTAGAACAAAGTAATGGTATTGCTATTGGTAATTCCTCTAGAGTAACAAAAACGAATGCTGTCGCAATTGGTTCAAAATCAAATACCGATACCGAGGCAACAAAAGAAATAGAAGCAACCATTGATGGCATAAAATTTGGATCATTTGCGGGTGCTGCAAGTCAGGCGGGTGATCAAGTTTCTTTAGGATCTGCCGGAGCTGAACGTCAACTTAAAAATGTTGCAGCTGGTCAAATTAGTGCTGCAAGCACCGATGGTATTAATGGCAGCCAACTTTATAGAACCAATGTGGTATTGGGTAATGTTGCAAATAGCGCTGCAGATATTATTGGTGGTGGCGTTACTGTAGGTGATAATGGCAAGTTAACTGGGCCATTTAATGTCGCTGGTAATGACTATACGTCTATCGCAGAAGCAATCGAAAAAAATGCTGGAGCTGGTACGAAAACTAGCGTTGTGGAAGGCGACAACATCACGGTTACAGATGTTACTAATGCTGATGGTAGCAAAGAATACAAAGTTGCCACGAAGAAAGACGTTAAATTTGACTCAGTAACACTTGGTGATACGCTCATTAACAATGCTGGCTTAAGCATTACAGACGGTCCAAGCATTACGGCGCAAGGCATTGACGCGGGTAAAAAGAAAATCACCAATGTGGCGGATGGCGATATCAGCGCGTCTTCGAAAGATGCCATCAATGGCAGCCAATTAAACAGCACCAATCAAAATGTGACTAATTTGACCCAAACTGTGACCAAACAGGGTGAGCAAATTACTAGCAATACGGGTGATATTGCCAACTTGCAAAACCAAACTTGGAAGATCCAGGCGAATGGTGATGCTGCAAGTGCAGTAAAAGCCTCAGATACTGTTCAGTTCTTGGATGGTGAAAACATTGAGATTAAGCGTGAAGCGAATAACCTGACCGTTGCGACGAAGAAAGATGTCAGCTTTGATTCTGTTAAGCTGGGCGATACGCTGATTAACAATGCCGGCCTCAGCATTAAAGACGGTCCAAGCATTACGGCTCAGGGCATTGATGCGGGTAAAAAGAAAATCACCAATGTTGCCAATGGCAATATTAACAGTACATCACAAGATGCAGTGAACGGTAGCCAGCTTCATAATACTGC
>RCUL01000077.1_pt1 | contig 99300 bp, 81 predicted proteins | sample 2167521 | NCBI WGS metagenome assembly RCUL01 (sample SAMN09932745, study PRJNA488358) | compost metagenome | feature: garden; material: soil; isolation source: compost soil in acetic acid-enriched culture | place: Germany: Experimental Botanical Garden Goettingen | collected 2016-01-27
GATCTTGCCTATATCGACAGTATCAGCACCCATCTCAATTGCGAATGCAATCTCACCAACCATGCCACAGCCCAGAAAGGAGTTATGCCCGTGGGCTTCAAGGGAATCATTAAACAGCCCCTTGCTAAACCCTTCATCGTGGCCATTGACAATTGCACACCCGGAGGGAACCCAAGGGAGGAGACCCTTTTTGACCAAGATGCCTTGTGCCTTGGCATGGTCTTCGGATAGTCCCCCATTCCACTTCAGGGTCGGTGTACGCAACTGAAAGAGTCCACGCAGGGATTGAGGAAAGGCGGCGGCGGCCAGTTCTTAGTTGCCTTGCAATTCACCGGCGATGACTTCGGTGGCCGCATGCGCTTGGTGCACGGCCTTGTGCGGCAGGTTGGTGCGCATTTGGATCTCCACGTCGCTAAAGCTACGGTCGGCGACCGCAACAACAGCTACATCAACAGACCCTAGACCCTCCTCTGAACTGTTCTGCTCCTCGACAGTGCTGTTTTCTTGCAACATATGCATACAAATCACAACGGCATCCAGTTCGCCAAGTCCGACAAACAGCGCATGGAAGCGTTGCAGCACTGGCACAAGCAAGCCTTGTCTATGCACATGTAATAGTGCAGATTTAAACAAACAAGACTTCAAATCTGCTTTAAGCGGAACACGCCACCAACTTGCAGTATTTACAGCTCTTTTACCCCTGCAATGTGATGACTGCGCAGGCTGTGCCGATCAATTGACTGCAAATAGTCAGCCTGCGTCTACATCGTTTCCCCACAAGCCCCTAAGCTGAAAACATTAGAAAAAAGGTATTTATTAAACAATAAATATTATCTAGAAAAATTAACAATAAACTTTTAGCTAATTGAGGCAAATAAATAACCACTGCATTTTCATATTTAAATGAAGTTGCAATGGTTCTTAAGAAGCAATAACTACTCAATAATACAGTTCAAGAAAATAGTTTTGCGAAGAAACCTTTACGCTTGTGTTTCTCCTCCAACTCTTTCACTATCTCCTCTTTCATTTTTTGCTCGGTTGTTTTAGTTTTTTTGTTTTGCATGCTCTGGTACATTTTAACGGTATCCACATAGCCACGGTCTTCATTGCGAATGTGGTTAAACAGCCAGCGCGACAAGATGCCGTGCAGTTCATTGGCAACATCCTCTCCTGCTTCGAAGCGCGTCTGTAGTTCCGCTATTCTGCGTATAAACAGCTCATGCACGCGCTTGTGAGGGCCTGTAAACATGTACCCCGCTTCTTCAAGCATGCCTTCTTCAAAAGCAAAGTGTGAGAGGGTGTAGTCCACGGTCTCTGCAATCACGTCTCCCAGCAATTTTCGATCAGGTGTTTCGCGCAACTCGTAGAGTCGATTGATGTAATCAACAATGCGCCTGTGCTGTCTATCAATTTCTTCAATGCCAATATTTAGATCAGGAACCCAATTTAAAATAGCCATAAACACATCTCCTCATTTATCGCTTTCCATCTTAAATTCCAGACAACATTTATCAAAGCAATATGGGTGTAATATTATTTCCGTATGATTTAAGTCAAGCCGCACATAAATTAAATGTAATATATGTTTCTATTCATGACCGCGCATTGTTTTTTCTTCCACGGAGTTTCAGAAAGTAACTGAATCTGTCTTTGGTATTGAAACAGCGACATGAGGCTCTTCACAAGCTGACAAGCAAGTATTTTCAGCTTTACACTCATTTTTATTGCTTTGAAGCCGACGTCTGCTCGTCTTGAAACGGTGGCTGGTCTACGCAGCAGTCCACAGCTCTTGCATATAATCCGCGATTAATGCTTTCAAACGCAGAAAAATTAATCGACTACACAGCCGTAGCATTGGGCCAGATTTTCAAATCACATTTGCAGCAGTCACTGCCTGCACTTATCTCCGAGCATCTGTAATCACCCCTGCTGTTTAAACAATAAAAAAGGCAACCCGAAGGTTGCCTTTTTGCTTTTCAAGCACTTCCTAGAAAGCGCTATTTACTTGCGTGCCGGTGGTACATCGGTACAAGACCCGTGCGCCACTTCTGCCGCCATGCCAATGCTTTCGCCCAGCGTGGGGTGTGGGTGAATGGTCTTGCCAATATCGACGGTGTCTGCACCCATTTCAATGGCCAGGGCAATCTCGCCAATCATGTCGCCTGCATGCGTGCCAACCATGCCACCACCCAAAATGCGGCCATGACCGTGGGCTTCTGGAGAGTCGTCAAACAGCAGCTTGGTAAAGCCTTCGTCTCGGCCATTGGCAATGGCGCGGCCAGATGCGGCCCAAGGGAACAGGCCCTTTTTAACCTTGATGCCTTGCGCCTTGGCCTGGTCTTCAGTCAGGCCCACCCATGCCACTTCGGGGTCGGTGTAGGCCACGCTTGGAATCACGCGGGCATTGAAAGCGGCGGCTGCCAGCTCTTTGTTGCCTTGCAATTCACCGGCGATGACTTCAGCGGCCACATGCGCTTCGTGCACTGCCTTGTGCGCCAGCATGGGCTGGCCCACGATGTCACCAATGGCAAAGATGTGCGGCACGTTGGTGCGCATCTGGATGTCAACGTCGATAAAGCCACGGTCGGTGACGGCTACGCCGGCAGCGTCTGCGCCAATCTTCTTGCCATTGGGCGTGCGGCCCACGGCTTGCAAGACGAGGTCGTAAGTTTGTGGCTCAGGCACGGTGATGCCGTCTTTGGCAGGCGCGAAAGACACCTTGATGCCTTCGGGCGTGGCTTCGGCACCCACGGTCTTGGTGTTGACCATGATGTTGTCAAAGCGTGGCGCGTTCATCTTCTGCCAGACCTTGACCAGGTCACGGTCAGCGCCTTGCATCAGGCCGTCCATCATTTCCACCACATCCAGGCGTGCGCCCAGTGTGCTGTAGACGGTGCCCATTTCCAGACCGATGATGCCGCCGCCCAAGATCAGCATGCGCTTGGGCACTTCTTTCAGAGCCAGTGCGCCGGTGGAGTCGACCACCCGTTCGTCCTTGGGCATGAAAGGCAGGTGCACCGCTTGCGAGCCTGCGGCAATGATGGCGTTCTTGAACTGAATGACCTTCTTGCTGCCGGTTTGCGCTTGCTTGTCGCCTTCGGTTTCGGCCACTTCAATGTGGTGCGAGCCCACAAAAGTGCCAACACCGCGCACAACAGTGACTTTGCGCATCTTGGCCATCTGGGCCAAGCCACCAGTCAACTTGCTGATGACCTTGTCTTTGTGGCCACGCAGGGTGTCAATCGACACCTCAGGCGCGCCAAACTTGACGCCCGCAACTTCAAGGTGCTTGACCTCGTCAATCACGGCAGCCACGTGCAGCAGCGCCTTGGAGGGGATGCAGCCCACGTTCAGGCACACGCCGCCCAGCGTTTTGTAACGCTCAACCAGTACCACCTTCAGGCCCAGATCAGCCGCGCGGAAGGCTGCGGAGTAGCCACCGGGGCCCCCGCCGAGCACGACCACATCGGCATCCAGATCCACGGTGCCGCTGTAGCTGGAGCCAGCAGGTGCAACAACAGGCGCTGCTGGCGCTTGTACAGCAGGCGCTGCAGCAGTATTGGGCTGTGCAACAGGTGCGCTGGCCGCAGCGGCTTGCGCTGCGCCCTCTGCGGCTTCCAGCGTCAGCACCACGGAGCCTTCAGCGATTTTGTCGCCGATCTTGACCGCAATCGACTTGACCACGCCAGCGTGGCTGGAGGGGATTTCCATGGAGGCTTTGTCAGACTCCACAGTGATGAGCGACTGGTCCACGGTGACGGTGTCACCGGGCTGCACCAGCAGCTCGATCACGCCGACTTCGGCGAAGTCGCCAATGTCGGGCACTTTGATATCGATGATTGCCATGTGCAGCGCTCCTTACAGCAAGATGCGGCGGTAGTCCGCAAGCACAGCGCCCAGATAGGCGTTAAAGCGCGCAGCCGAGGCTCCGTCGATGACGCGGTGGTCGTACGACAGGCTCAGGGGCAGCATCAGGCGGGGCACGAACTTTTCTTTCTCTTCGTTCCACACCGGCTGCATGGCACCACGCGACAGGCCGAGGATGGCCACTTCAGGCGCATTCACGATAGGCGTGAAGTTGGTGCCACCAATGCCGCCCAGCGACGAGATGGAGAAGCAGCCGCCTTGCATGTCTGCCGCGCCCAGCTTGCCGTCGCGGGCCTTTTTGGCCAGCTCGCCCATTTCCTGGCTGATCTGCATGATGCCCTTCTTGTCGGCATCTTTAAGCACAGGCACCACCAGGCCGTTGGGCGTGTCTGCCGCAAAGCCGATGTTGAAGTACTGCTTGTAGACCAGCGTATCGCCGTCCAGCGAGGCGTTGAACTCTGGGAACTTCTTGAGTGCAGCCACCACAGCCTTGATGACGAAGGCCAGCATGGTGACCTTGACATCGCTCTTGGCCTTGGCGTTTTCAGCGTTGGTAGAGACGCGGAAGGCTTCCAGATCGGTGATGTCTGCCAGGTCATTGTTGGTGACGTGGGGAATCATCACCCAGTTGCGGTGCAGGTTGGCACCCGAGATCTTCTTGATGCGCGACAGATCTTTGCGCTCGACCGGGCCGAACTTGGCAAAGTCCACCTTGGGCCATGCCAGCACTTCCAGACCGCCCACGTTGCCAGCGCCTGCCGACTTGGCAGGTGCCTTGGCAGCTTGTGCCAGTGTTTGCACCGCGCCCGCCATGACGGACTTGGTAAAGCCCATCACGTCTTCCGAAGTGATGCGGCCTTTTTGACCCGAGCCTTGCACTTCTTCCAACGGCACGCCCAGCTCACGCGCAAATTTGCGCACGGAAGGCGATGCGTGCGGCAGCTTGCCCGAAGGGGCCACCGTAGGGTTGTGGGCTGGGGCAGCAGCAGGTGCAGCTACAGCTGTCGTAGCTGCTGGCGCTGCACTGGCGGCGGCTGTTGGTGCTGGTGCTGGTGCTGGTGCTGGTACCGTATCTGCTTGTGTAACAGGTGCTGCAGCAGCTGGCGCGGCGGCGGGTGCCGAAGCTGCGGGGGCTGCGCCCTGCACGCTCATAGCGCCCACCACGTCGCCCACGTTGACCACATCGCCCAGCTTGATGTTCAGCGCAGTGATGGTGCCTGCGGCTGGCGATGGAATTTCCATCGATGCCTTGTCAGACTCCACGGTGAACAGTGATTGCTCAGCGGTGACCACATCACCCACCTTGACCAGCATTTCAATGACGGCAACGTCTTTGAAATCACCGATGTCGGGGATTTGAATATTTATAGAACTTGCTGCAGCTGCAGGAGCAGCCGACGCAGGTGCTACGGGCGCTGGGGCCGCAGCAGGTGCCACTGCTGCAACGGGCGCTGGGGCCTGTGCAGGGGCTGCAGCGGGTGTAGAAGCGGCAGCCGTGTCTGCAGTTTCAATCACTGCAATCACACCGCCCTGCGCCACCTGGTCACCCAGCTTGACGCGCAATTCCTTGAGCACACCGGCGTGGCTGGAAGGAATTTCCATGGAGGCCTTGTCGGACTCCACGGTAATCAGCGATTGCTCAACCTTGATGGTGTCGCCCACGTTGACCAGCACTTCGATCACGCCAACGCTGTCGAAATCCCCGATGTCCGGGACCTTGATTTCTGTCAATGCCATATCTGTGTCTCCGGGCTTTATCAAGCGTACAGGGGGTTGATCTTGTCGGCTTGGATGCCGTACTTGGCAATCGCCTCAGCCACCTTGGTGATTGGCAGCTTGCCTTCGTCGGCCAGCGACTTGAGCGCGGCCACCACGATGTAGTGGCGGTCGATCTCGAAGTGCTCGCGCAGCTTGCGGCGGAAGTCCGAGCGGCCAAAGCCGTCAGTACCCAGCACCTTGAAGGTGCGGCCCTTGGGCATATAGGGGCGAATTTGCTCGGCGTAGGCCTTCATGTAGTCGGTAGACGCGACCACAGGGCCTTGGGTGGCTTGCAACTGCTGGGTCACAAAGGCTTGCTTGGCGGTTTCCAGCGGGTGCAGCATGTTGTGGCGCTCGCAGTCCTGGCCGTCGCGGGTCAGTTCGTTGAACGATGGGCAGCTCCATACGTCAGCGGCAATGCCCCAGTCTTTTTCCAGCAGCTCTTGCGCAAAGAACGATTCGCGCAGGATGGTGCCCGAGCCCAGCAGCTGAACGCGCTGGCCCGATTGCGGCACTTTCTGGCCGGGCTTGCACAGGTACATGCCCTTGATGATTTGCTGCTCCGTGCCTTCGGTCAGACCGGGCATGGGGTAGTTTTCATTCAACAAGGTGATGTAGTAGAAAACGTTTTCCTGGTTTTGCACCATGCGGCGCAAGCCGTCTTGCATGATCACGGCCACTTCGTGCGCGAAGGTGGGGTCGTAGCTGATGCAGTTAGGTACGGTGTTGGCCAGGATGTGGCTGTGGCCGTCTTCGTGCTGCAGGCCTTCACCGTTCAGTGTGGTGCGGCCCGAAGTGCCGCCCAGCAAGAAGCCACGTGCCTGCATGTCGCCCGCTGCCCATGCCAGATCGCCAATGCGCTGGAAGCCGAACATGGAGTAGTAGACGTAGAACGGAATCATGATCCGGTTAGACGTGCTGTAGCTGGTAGCTGCAGCAATCCACGAAGCCATACCACCGGCTTCGTTGATGCCTTCTTGCAGAATCTGGCCGGCCTTGTCTTCGCGGTAGTACATGACCTGGTCTTTGTCGACCGGGGTGTACTGCTGACCGTGGGGGTTGTAGATACCGATCTGACGGAACAGGCCTTCCATACCAAAGGTACGGGCTTCGTCCACCAAGATAGGCACCACACGGGGGCCAATGTTCTTGTCACGCAGCAGTTGCGTGAGGAAGCGCACATAGGCCTGGGTGGTCGAGATTTCACGGCCTTCGGGCGTTGGCTCCAAGATGGCCTTGAAGGTATCGAGCGCCGGGGCGGTGAAAGACTCTTCCGCCTTCACGCGGCGGTGTGGCAGGTAGCCGCCCAAGGCCTTGCGGCGCTCGTGCAGGTACTTCATCTCGGGGGTGTCATCCGCAGGCTTGAAGAAAGGGATGTCCGCAATCTGGCTGTCTGGGATTGGAATGTTGAAACGGTCGCGAAAGGACTTGATGTCTTCGTCGCTCAGTTTCTTGGTCTGGTGAACGTTGTTCTTGCCTTCACCAACCTTGCCCATGCCAAAGCCCTTGACGGTCTTGACCAGCAACACGGTGGGCTGACCCTTGGTGGTGTTGGCAGCGTGGAAGGCGGCGTAGACTTTTTGCGAGTCGTGGCCACCACGGCGCAGGTTCCAGATTTCGTCGTCGGACATGTGTTCGACCATCTTCAGGGCGCGAGGATCGCGGCCGAAGAAGTTCTTGCGCACGAAAGCGCCATCGTTGGCCTTCATGGCCTGATAGTCACCGTCGTTGCACTCCATCATGATTTTCTTGAGAACGCCGTCCTTGTCCTTGGCCAGCAGCTCGTCCCAGCCCTTGCCCCAGATCAGCTTGATGACGTTCCAGCCCGAGCCACGGAATTCGCCTTCCAGCTCCTGGATGATCTTGCCGTTACCGCGCACAGGGCCGTCCAGACGCTGCAAGTTGCAGTTGATGACGAAGACCAGGTTGTCGAGGTTTTCGCGCGCTGCCAGGCCGATTGCGCCCAACGATTCAACTTCGTCCATTTCACCGTCGCCGCAGAACACCCAGACCTTGCGGTTTTCGGTGTTGGCAATGCCACGGGCGTGCAGGTACTTGAGGAAACGTGCCTGATAGATCGCCATCAATGGGCCCAGACCCATCGAGACGGTAGGGAACTGCCAGAACTCGGGCATCAGCTTGGGATGCGGGTAGCTGGACAGGCCCTTGCCGTCAACTTCCTGGCGGAAGTTGAGCAACTGCTCTTCAGTGATACGGCCTTCCAGGAACGCACGGGCGTAGATGCCGGGCGAGACGTGACCCTGGATGTACAGGCAGTCACCACCGTGGTTTTCATTTTCGGCGTGCCAGAAATGGTTAAAGCCCGCGGCAAACATGTTGGCCAGCGAAGCGAACGAACCAATGTGACCACCCAGATCACCACCTTCTGGTGGGTGATGGCGGTTGGCCTTGACGACCATGGCCATGGCGTTCCAGCGCATGTAGGCACGCAGGCGGCCTTCCAGCTCCAGATTGCCGGGGCAGCGGGCTTCTTGGCTGGTTTCAATGGTGTTGACGTAGCCAGTGGTGGCTGAGAAAGGCAAATCCACGCTGTTTTGGCGTGCGTGCTCCAGCACCTCTTCAATCAGCTGGTGCGCGTACTGTGCACCTTCGCGGTCGATGACGGCGCTCAGCGCGTCCATCCACTCGCGGGATTCTTGGGGGTCGAGGCTAGGCTTTGCGTTAGCGCCGGCCTGAGGGTCGGTCTGAGCTGTCATGGTTGTCTCCTGTTCAAGAGGCTGCAGGTAGGAAGTCGAATTTGTATCGAACGTAGTTCCCTACTCAACAATAAGCAGTGATTGAACCCGAGCTTAGCTGCAGGCTCACACCTTACTTGAGAGACAAATACGCCCAATGTGGCGACCATTTCAGCGCGCAGTTTCGCATATTTTCTTCATATTTCAAATGATGCAGCCAACTCCCATAATATGAAATATTGCTGCAACTGCACATACAGGACAAGATGTTTCAAGCGTCACTTTGAGCACGCGCAAAGCAAGGGAATCCCCCTACACTTCCGGTATGGTTTCACCACAAAAAAACAACTCCGAGACGACGACCCCTGCATCCTTCACCAGCGCTGACCCCACCCGCTGGTGGCGCATGTGGTGGCGCAGTTTGCCGCCTACCCGACAAGACCGCTTGGCCGCCTTGGCGCCGCTGGTTTCCGTCGCATTTTTCATGGCTGCAATCATTGCGGCTTTCTGGTACTTGCGCGCGGAGGAAGTCGATCGCGACCAGCAAGCCCTCAAACGCGATGTGGAATATGCGCAACAGCGCGTGCGTTTGCGCCTTTTGGAGCGCCAGGAACAAGTCATGCGCATTGCGCGTGATCTGGCATATGGCGACATTGGTACGGCGGAATTTGTGAACCGCGCCGAAGTGCTGGTCACGCAGTACCCAGAAATGCAGGTTCTGACCTGGGTAGACCGTGATGGCCGCATCATCACCAGCTATGCAGCGCCTACCGTGCCCAGCGAACAATTGCGCATGCCGGGCGAAAAGCTGCAAAACGACGATGCGGCCAAAAGCTTTCAGTCCGTCAAAGACAGCAACCATCTGGTTTACACACAGCCCCCAGTGCGCGCTGGCTACAACCCGCCCTTGCTGCAGTTTCACTCCCCCGTCATGGGCACCAGCAGCTTTGGCGGCACCGTCATGGCTGAGTTTTCTTTAGACAATTTGATGCGCTACGCCATCCCCAGCGACCTGCTGGCACGTTACGCCATCACGCTGTCAGATGGGCAGGGCAAGCTGCTTGCCGGCACCCCGCTCACGCCTGCGCGCATAAAAACCAACTGGCACACACTGGCCCAGCCAGAAGCGACCGAGTACCAGATTCCAGTCTCGCCGGTGGGCTCAGACCTGACGCTCAAGGCGCAGGCTTACCGCACATCTTTGAGCATGGTGGGCAACGGTATGTTCTGGCTGGTTGCGGCCATGAGCTTGCTGACTGCCTGGCTGCTGATGGGTACATGGCGGCACACCCGCAAGCGCTTGCGGGCGCAAGACGCGTTGATAGCGGAAACTAATTTCCGCCGTGCGATGGAAAACTCGGTGCTTACAGGCATGCGTGCGCTGGATTTGCAGGGCCGCATCACCTATGTAAATGCTGCGTTTTGCCAGATGACCGGCTGGGATGAAAAAGATCTGGTGGGCCAGATGCCCCCCTACTCTTACTGGGCCGAGCACGACTACGAGTACCTGCACAGCAAACTGAAAGACGAGTTAAGCGGCAAAACCGCACAAGGCGGTTTTCAGGTGCGTGTGCGCCGAAAAAATGGCTCCATGTTCGATGCGCGCCTGTATATCTCTCCGCTGATTGATGCCCGTGGGCAGCAGACAGGCTGGATGTCGTCCATGACTGACATTACCGAGTCCAAACGCATTCGTGACCAATTGGCCGCCTCGCATGACCGTTTCACGATTGTGCTGGAAGCGCTGGATGCTTCGGTCTCTGTGGCACCGCTGGGCAGCGCAGAGCTGCTGTTTGCCAACAAGCTTTACCGGCAGTGGTTTGGCTCTCAGACGACGGGCCACCTGCAGCTGGTTCAGCAAGGTGGCTTGCCGGCTGAGCGCAGCGAGTCTGTGGATGATGAAGATGGCTTGATGGGCCTGCCCACCGATTCACTGACCAGCGCATCGAGCAACAATGCAGAAATTTATGTGGCCGAACTGGGCAAGTGGCTGGAAGTGCGCTCGCGCTATCTGAGCTGGGTAGATGGGCGCTTGGCGCAAATGGTGATTGCCACCGATATCACCCAGCGGCGCATGGCCGAGGAGCTGTCCGCTCGCCAGACTGAGCAAGCGCAGACAGCCAGCCGCCTGATCACCATGGGAGAGATGGCCTCCAGCGTGGCCCATGAGCTGAACCAGCCTTTAACGGCCATCAGCAACTACAGCAGCGGCATGCTCTCGCGTCTGGAGAAAGGCTCGCTGACCGAGGAGCAAATGCGGTTTGCGCTGGAGAAAACAGCACACCAGGCCCAGCGCGCCGGGCAAATCATTCAGCGCATCCGCTCCTTTGTTAAACGCAGCGAACCCAACCGCACGCTGTCGCAGGTGGAAACCATGGTGGACGAAGCACTGGAGCTGGCCAACATTGAAATGCGCCGGCGCAACGTGCGCCTGAATCATTTTGTGGCCAAGCGCCTGCCGCCAGTAATGGCCGATGCCATTTTGATTGAGCAGGTACTCATCAATCTGATCAAAAATGCAGGCGAATCCATTGATCAGGCACAACGTCCGGCCACGCAGCGGTATGTTGAATTGCGTGTGGTCCCAAAAGAGACAGAAGGACAGGCTGGCGTAGAATTTTCTGTGCAAGACTCTGGAAAAGGCTTGCCTCCAGAGGTACAAGAGCGTTTGTTTGAAGCTTTCTTTTCTACGAAAAACGAAGGCATGGGCATTGGTTTGAACCTGTGCCGTTCCATTGTTGAGTCTCACCAGGGGCGGATGTCCGCTGAGAACCTCTACAATGGTTCTGAGGTGGTGGGCTGCCGGTTCTCCTTCTGGATACCGTTGGCCGCCACTCAGGAAAAGGGAGACAACCTTTCTACGGTTATTAATCCAAATACAAGGAATCCTGCATGAGCTTGACACCTAAAAAAGGGACAGTCTACGTAGTCGATGACGACGAGGGCGTGCGTGACTCCCTGCAGTGGCTGCTGGAAGGCAAAGATTACCGCGTGCGCTGTTTTGACTCTGCCGAGTCTTTTCTCGCCCGCTACGATCAGCGCGAAGTCGCCTGCCTGATTGCCGACATTCGCATGGGCGGCATGACTGGCCTTGAATTGCAAGACAAATTGCTGGAGCGCAAGTCGCCTCTGCCCATTGTGTTCATTACCGGTCACGGCGATGTCCCCATGGCAGTGGGCACCATGAAAAAAGGCGCACTGGATTTCATCCAGAAGCCTTTTGTAGAAGAAGACTTGCTCAACGTGGTCGAGCGCATGCTGGACCACGCACGCGAAGCTTTTGCTGGCCACCAGCAAGCTGCCAGCCGTGAAGCGCTGCTGTCCAAACTGACGGGCCGCGAATCGCAAGTGCTGGAGCGCATCGTCGCAGGCCGCTTGAACAAGCAAATTGCTGACGATCTGGGCATCAGTATCAAGACGGTGGAAGCGCACCGCGCCAACATCATGGAAAAACTGGGCGCCAACACAGTGGCCGACCTGCTGAAGATTGCATTGGGCTCCAACGCTGCAAGCGGCAAAGTCCCGGCATAAAATCAGGGGCTAACCCTAAAGGCTGCCAGCGCCCTTACAGGTCTGGCAGCTTTTTTATTTCTGACGTACTCCACCACCACCGAGCATCATGACAGCCCAAATCATCGACGGCAAAGCCCTCTCCGCCCAATTGCGTACCGAAGTTGCCCAGCGTGCTGCAGCTTTGACGGCCAAGGGCACCAAGCCCGGTCTGGCCGTAGTGCTGGTTGGTGACAACCAGGCGTCGCAAGTCTACGTGCGCAACAAGGTCAAGGCGTGTGAAGACGCAGGCTTTCATTCGGTGCTGGAAAAGTACGATGCATCGATGACCGAAGCCGAGCTGCTGGCCCGCGTGGACGCGCTGAACAACGACCCCAGCATTCACGGCATTCTGGTGCAGCTGCCCTTGCCCAAGCACATTGATGACCACAAGGTCATTGAAGCCATCTCGCCTTTGAAAGATGTGGACGGCTTTCACGTGGCCAGCGCGGGCGCGCTGATGGTGGGTGAAGTTGGCTTCAAGGCCTGCACACCCTACGGCTGCATGAAGATGCTGGAATCGATTGGCATGAAGGACTTGCGCGGCAAGCACGCCGTGGTGATTGGCCGCTCCAACATTGTGGGCAAGCCCATGGCCATGATGCTGCTGGCCGCCAATGCCACCGTCACCATCACGCACAGCGGCACTGCTGATCTGGCAGCCATGACACGCCAAGCGGATGTGGTGGTGGCTGCCGTGGGCAAGCGCAACGTGCTGACCGCCGACATGCTCAAGCCCGGTGCTGTGGTGATTGACGTGGGCATGAACCGCGACGACGAAGGCAAGCTGTGCGGCGATGTGGATTTTGACGGCTGCAAGGAAGTTGCCGGTTACATCACCCCCGTGCCCGGTGGCGTTGGCCCCATGACCATCACCATGCTGCTGGTCAACACCATGGAAGCCGCAGAGCGCGCAGCAGCCCAGTAATCTCTGCCCGGCTGCCCTGCCTCAACCCTGCGAGTACTCTGGTACCGCAGGGTTTTTTTATAGCTGCCTGCGCTTACCAGACCTACGTTTAAGACACTTATCACATCTAAACTCTTATAGAGAGAGCGTAAGAAGCTATCAACTTAATAGTTTCCCACACGCCTTGAAACAATGGCTTTTGGCGCAAAATGCCATCTATGACCAATGCTTTGCTTGAATCCTCCAGCCTGCCGCAGTTTGACCGCATCACGCCTGCAGATGTCGGCCCTGCTATCAACACCTTGATTGAACGCGCACAAGCGGCATTGGAGACGGTCACCGCACCGGACTTCCCGGCTGAGTGGAATGCCATTGCCAAGGTACTGGACGTAGCTACCGAAAAGCTGGGCACCGCGTGGAGCGCGGTCAGCCACCTGTCCAGCGTGGCCGACAGCCCCGAGCTGCGTGCTGCCTACAACGAAGCATTGCCCACCATTACAGAGTTCTGGACCAATCTGGGTGCCGATGAGCGCCTGTACGCCAAGTACAAGGCCATTGATGTGAACACCCTCACGGCCGAGCAAAAGAAGGCACATGCCAATGCGCTGCGCAGCTTTGTGCTGTCGGGTGCGGAGCTGCAAGGCGCAGACCGCGAGCGCTTTGCCAAAATTCAAGAACGCTCTGCCGAGCTGGGCCAGAAATTCAGCGAAAACACGCTGGACGCCACCGACGGCTGGGCCTACTACGCTACTCAGGAAGAACTGGATGGCGTGCCTGCCGACGTGCAGCAAGCCGCCAAGGCCGCTGCACAAGCCGATGGCAAGGAAGGCTACAAGCTGACCCTGAAAATTCCGTCGTACCTGCCGGTGATGCAGTTTGCGCACAGCTCTGCATTGCGCGAAAAGGTGTATCGCGCCTATGTCACCCGTGCATCTGATCAGGCCGAAGGCGATCTGGCCAAGTACGACAACGCGCCCATCATCAAAGAAATGCTGGCTCTGCGCCAGGAAGAAGCCGAACTGCTGGGCTATGCCAACTTCGCCGAGGTTTCACTGGTGCCCAAGATGGCCAACTCGCCCCAGCAAGTCATCGACTTTCTGCGTGATCTGGCCCAGCGTGCCCGCCCCTATGCAGAAAAAGACGTGGCTGATCTGCGCGAGTTTGCCGCCAAGGAGCTGGGCATTACAGACCCACAGCCTTGGGACTGGACGTACATCTCCGAAAAACTGAAAGAAGCGCGCTATTCCTTCAGCGAGCAAGAGGTCAAGCAATACTTCACGGCACCCAAGGTGCTGGCAGGGCTGTTCAAGATCATTGAGAACCTGTTTGACGTCAAGATCACCAAAGATCTAGCTGCCGTCTGGAACAAGGATGTGCTGTTTTACCGCCTGGAGCGCAACGGCCAGGTCATCGGACAGTTCTACCTGGACCAGCCCGCACGCAAGGGCAAGCGCGGTGGCGCGTGGATGGATGATGTGCGCAGCCGCTGGCAGCGCCCCGACACCGGCTTGCTGCAAACACCCGTGGCGCACATGGTCTGCAACTTTGCCGAAGGCGTGGACGGCAAGCCCGCGCTGCTGACGCACGACGACGTCATCACCCTGTTCCACGAATCGGGCCACGCGCTGCACCACATGCTCACGCAAGTGAGCGAGAAAGATGTCTCGGGCATCAACGGCGTGGAATGGGATGCGGTAGAGCTGCCCAGCCAGTTCATGGAAAACTTCTGCTGGGAGTGGGAGGTACTGCGCCACATGACATCGCATGTCGAGACCGGCGAGCCACTGCCCCGTGCGCTGTACGACAAGATGATTGCGGCCAAGAACTTCCAGGCAGGCATGGGCACGCTGCGCCAGATTGAGTTTTCGCTGTTTGACATGCTGCTGCACACCGGCGCAGCCAAGGATGGCGATTACATGGCGCTGCTCAAGCAAGTGCGCGATGAAGTGTCTGTGCTGCCCACGACCGATTACAACCGCTCGACCAACACCTTCAGCCACATCTTTGCGGGTGGCTACGCTGCGGGCTACTACAGCTACAAGTGGGCCGAAGTGCTGAGCGCTGATGCCTACGCCGCGTTTGAAGAAACGCAAGCTGCAGATGGCAGCCACAGCGCCCAGACCGGCAAGCAATACCTGCATAGCATTTTGGAGATGGGTGGCAGCCGCAGCGCCATGGACAACTTCAAGGCCTTCCGTGGGCGCGAGCCACAACTGGATGCCCTGCTGCGCCACCAAGGCATGGCAGAGCCCCTGGCGGCCTGAGTCAAGGCCACCTTGGCAGGTTGCCCGGACAGGTCACCCTGACAAGAGGTTGTCCAGACAACAAAAAAGGAGGCCTGAGCCTCCTTTTTTTGTTGCGAGCTACACCGGGCTGGCCATTACTGCTCGGGAACAATCGCCTCTGCGTAGTCATACAGCGCACCCAGGATTTCTTCGGCGCGCTCGTCTTCGACGGTTTCAGACAGTGCATCAATCTCGGCAAACATCTGCGCTGCCGTGCGCGCCCCACCCTCGCCGTCAATCAACGCCGCCGCACAGCGCTGCTGCCAGCGTGCTTGCTCCTGCTCTGTCAAGCTGTCTGCCCAGTTGCGTGCACGCCAGCGAAACACCAACTCTTTCAGCCGTGCATCGTCAAAACCGGTCTTATCGACTGCCAGCTCCTGCGGTGAAAGCTCACGCAATTGCGTCAGGCGGCGGCGGTCTGCCGGGCCCACAAAACCGTTGTACAGGTCTTGGTCAACATCGTGTGCGCCGTGGGCGTCCAGCCTGGCGTACACCTGCTTCCACAATGCACTCATATCAGGCAGGGCGCGGGCTTTGACTGCGTTGTCAATGCACGCCTGCATGTCCATGCCCCAGCGCGCAGCCATCTCTGGGCTGAGCGTTTTGAGGTTGCGCACCACCATGGGCGATTTGTTGATGTGAATGCCCTTGATGGGCAAGCGCGTCATGCCTTCGGGCAAATCTGCTGCCTTGGTAAACATGCGCAGACGCAAGGTGTCGGCATCCATGCTGGCCAGCTCGCTGGGGCCTGCATTCAAATCCCAGCAAATCATTTCATTTTTGTTGGTGGGGTGCTGCGCCAGCGGCCACATCATGGCAATGCAGCCGCGCTCTGGACTGATCATGCCGGAGACGTGCAAAAACGGTCGTGCATCTATCTGCTGGGCAGGCAAGCCCATTTCGTGCAGCACCTTGTCTTTCTTGCGCAGGCTCAGTGCAAATTCAAACAGCTTGGGCTGGTGCTGCCGAATCAGGCGCGCCAAGGCAATGGTGGCGCGCACGTCGCTCAGTGCATCGTGGGCGTTTTCGTGCAGCAAGCCGTTGGCACGGGCCAGATCTTCGAGCTTGAAGGAGACGCTGCCGTCTTCCTTGCGTGGCCATTGGATGCCGTCTGGGCGCAGCGCATAGACCATGCGCACCACGTCCAGCAAATCCCAGCGGCCACATTCGTTTTGCCACTCGCGGGCATACGGATCAATGAGGTTGCGCCAGAACAGAAAGCGCGTGACTTCGTCATCAAAACGGATGGTGTTGTAACCCACACCCACCGTGCCCGGCTGGCTGAAAGCCGCCTCCAGCATGCGTGCAAACTGGTCTTCAGGTATGCCCTGCTCCAGACACTGCTGGGGAGTAATGCCCGTCAGCAAGCAGGCTTGGGGGCTGGGTAAATAGTCCGGCGCAGGCTGGCAGTACAGCATGAGGGGCTCGCCGATCTCGTTGAGCTCCATATCAGTGCGAATGGCCGCAAACTGCGCGGGCCGGTCATAGCGGGGATTGACACCAAAGGTTTCGTAGTCGTGCCAGAGAAAAGTGTGTTCAGCCATGCCCTGAAGTATGCATTGCTTACCGCCCACTCAGCCTGATAAGCCACCATGCGCATTGCAAAGTCAGCGTTGCGCCTCCAAGACGCCACAGCGCTGCTGCAGCAGGTTGGCAAAAGCTTGCGCCGCCGGGCTTCTGGACGTATTGGCGTTCCAAAGCAAGCTGGCCGTGCGCCGTATGCGGGGGTACACGGGAATCTGGCACATGCCCTGCGCATGCTGGTGGGCGGCACGGTCTGGCACGATGCAGGCCAGCTCCTGACTGTAGCGGCAGGCTTCAATCAAGGCGTACACAGACTCCATCTCCACGCTGACGCGGGGCTTCACCCCCTGTGCCTGAAAGTGCTGCTCCACAATGCGCCGCGTGGCAAAACGCTGCGACAGCAGCACCAGCGGCACATCCTGCAACTGTTTCAGATTCAATGACTTAGTCTGCGCCAGGCTGTGCCCCTGATGGGCAACAAACAGCATTTCTTCCTCAAACACGGGTTCTGAATCCATACCCTCAACGCCGTGCCGGTCAAAGGCCAGCCCCAGATTCAGGTCACCACTGAGCAGCAAGGCCTCGATCTCGGGCGCAAGCAACTCTCGAAACACCAACTGAATCTTGGGATAGAGGCGGTTAAATTCCGCCACCACCGCAGGCACCAGGGTATGCAAAAAAGTGGGAATGATGCCCACCGTCAGCGTGCCGGACTGCATGTTGGCAAGCCCCTCCAGCGCCATGCGCCCCGCCTCCAGCTCCTGCAGTGCGCGTGCGGCATACACCCGGAATATCTCTCCGGCCTCAGACAGCTTCAAACCCCGGCCAACACGGTCGAACAACGGCACGCCCAATTCCTCTTCAATTTGCCGCAAACCATGGGACAGCGTGGACTGGGTCACAAACAGCTGCTTGGCTGCGGTTGTCAGGTGCCCTGTTTTTGTGATTTCCAAAAAGTACTTCAGTTGCCGTATTTCCATGCTCGCCCCTTCAATCGTTCGAAATTATCGATGAATACAAGCAAAATAAATCATTAGATTCTTGGCTTTGGCTTCACTAAGCTAGCTTTCATTCCGACACCTTTGCCTCGTTCTGCCTGAGCCAGCTGATGACCAACGCCTTCACCATTGAGCGCATTGAAGCGCGCATCCTCGACATTCCCACCATTCGCCCGCACAAGCTGTCGTTTGGTGCTATCCAGCGCCAAAGCCCGGTGATTGTTCAGCTATGGCTGAACAACGGGGCATGCGGGTTTGGCGAGGCTGCCACCATTGGCGGCCCCTCGTGGAACGAGGAGTCCCCCGAAAGCATTGCCCATGCGATTGCACACTATCTGGCTCCCGCCGTGGTGCAGCAAAAGGCGGGCTGCATAGAGCACGTGCTCACCCGCATGGACCTGGCCTGCAAAGGCAACGCCTTTGCCAAATCGGCTGTGGAGATGGCCTTGATTGATGCGCTGGCACGCACCTTGGACATTCCCGCCTGGCAATTGCTGGGGGGCAAAGTCCATGACAGCCTGCCCCTGGCATGGACGCTGGCAAGCGGTGATGTGCAGCGCGATCTGCAAGAGGCGCAGCTGCGGCTGGAGCAAGGCCGCCACCGCATTTTCAAAATGAAAATTGGTGCGCGCACGCCGCAGGCCGATGTGGCACATGTCACGCAGATTGCGCGGGGCTTGCCTGACAGCGCCACGCTGACCGTTGACGTCAACCAGGCCTGGGACGGCAATACGGCCCGCCGCTATTTGCCCGAGCTGATCGACGCAGGCGTCAGCCTGATTGAACAGCCCGTTGCCAAGTGGAATGTGCCCGCACTGGCACAGCTGTGCCAGGAGCTGCGCGGTGCCTTGGTGATGGCCGATGAAACTGTCTGCACCCCCCAAGACGCCATGATGCTGGCACGCGCCAATGCTTCTCACGTGTTTTCGCTCAAGGTGGCCAAACATGGTGGCCTGCTGCGCACACGCCAGGTAGCCGCAGTGGCACAAGCGGCTGACATTGGCTGGTATGGCGGCACCATGCTGGAGACATCGATTGGCAGCGCCGCCTCTGCGCATGTGTTCTCGACCCTGAGCGGCGAGCACCACGGCTGCGAGCTGTTCGGCCCGCAACTGCTGGTGGACGACATTGTTGAAAACCCCATGCCGATTCGCGATTTCTGCCTGCAACTGCCCGATGGCCCCGGCTATGGCGTGCAGGTGTCCTTGCAGCAGTTAGACCGGTTTGACCGCAAGCGCAGCGGACAGACGCCTGTGCACATCGACTTGGGCCGCAGTGCCGCCACCAGCGCCAGCGCCTGAACCTTAGTCTGAGTCTGAAGCAGAACCTTTTGCACGCACTGCCGCCTCAGCTTTCATCACTTATTTCATCCTTCCTTTAAGAGGTTCACCATGTTATTTCTCGTCAGAATGGATGTCCGCATTCCGCACGACTTGCCTACCGCGCAAGTTGAAGACATCAAAGCCCGTGAGAAGGCCTACTCGCAAGCGCTGCAGCACGATGGCCGCTGGCAGTCCATCTGGCGCGTAGTGGGCCAGTACGCCAACTACAGCATCTTCAACGTCAGCTCCAACGACGAGCTGCACCAGTTGCTGCAAGGCCTGCCACTGTTTCCCTACATGGATATCCATGTCACACCTTTGGCGTGCCACCCCTCGGCTATCGCCAGCTAAGCACCAGCTAACCGCCAGCCTCAGACGCCACCTTTACAACCACAAACAAAACCCGAACAGGGAGACAAACCATGAAGCGCACTTTTATCCAGCAAACACTTGCACTCGCTGTACTGGCCGCCGTGGGCACGCCCGCATGGGCGCAAGACGACGCCAGCAGCTGGCCCTCTAAACCCGTGAAATGGGTGGTTCCATTTCCACCCGGTGGTGCCATGGATGCCATTGCACGCACGCTGGGCGAAGTGGCCAGCCGCAAGCTGGGCCAGCCCTTCATCGTCGAAAACAAAGCCGGCGCTGGCGGCAATATTGGTGCTGACTACGTGGCCAAGCAACCCGCTGACGGCTACACGCTGATGATCACCTCCATCGGCATGGCCACCAATGGCGCGCTCTACAACAAGCTGAGCTACAACCCCATCAAAGACTTTGCCCCCGTCAGCCTGCTGGCAGTGGTGCCCAATGTGCTGGTGGTCAGCCCCCACCAAAAAGACATCAAGAGCGCCAAGGATCTGGTCGCCAAGGCCCAGCAAAACCCCGACAAGCTGACCTACGCGTCGGCAGGCAATGGCACATCCATTCACCTGGCAGGGGCCAATTTCACCGCGCTGACCGGCGTCAAAATGCTGCACATTCCTTACCGTGGCAGCGGCCCTGCGATTACCGATTTGCTGGGCGGCCAGGTGGACGTGATGTTTGACAGCATCACCTCGGCCCGCCCGCACATTCAGGCTGGCAAGCTCAAAGCGCTGGGCGTGACCACCAAAACCCGCTCCACCAGCCTCCCTGATGTACCCACACTGGCAGAAGCGGGCATTACCGGCTACGAAGTCTCGCCATGGTTTGCCGCCTTCATGCCTGCTGGCACGCCACCAGCCATTGTGGAAAAGCTGGGCAAAACGCTCAACGAAGCCATGACCGACCCTGAGGTGAAAAAGCGCCTGGACTTTATTGGGGCCGAGCCTATTGGCAGCACCCCACAGGCGCTGGGCCAGCACCTGAAGACTGAAACCGAGCGCTGGACAGCCCTGATCAAATCCGCCGGCATCACAGCCGACTGATCCCAAGCGCCGCAAGGCGCTTTTTTTGGGCCCAGCATCGCGCAATGAAACACTGTTTGGCGGTTGCACACGCCTCGCCTCTACCGCCAACCTTTGGTTGGCTGGCTCGCTGGGCTAGCGTGCACAGCGCTCATGCTGCTGGAGAGCCGCTAACACCAGCCTGGATACGTCGTTACTTCGCCCGCTCGTACTTCTGTAGTACTGCCGGCGACTTTGCATCGCATCTTGTCTCGTCTCAAACGCCAATCTTCGATTTACTGGGTGGTGTTTGCCGCTCTGGGCACCATGTTTCAAATATATAAAAAGAAGAGCTACCAGTGCTTACAAACAAAGGACTTCAGATAGTTTTATATCTGAAGTCCTTTATAGGCATGCCTTAGCAGCTATTAAAACAATCTAAACACTGCTTTGCCCTGCTGCACTTCTTGCGCACACACCCCAACTAAAGCAAAGGCGAAAACAACCGCGCCAGCGAATCGCCCAGACGCTGCAAGAAGCTTTGGGGGCGCGCATAGCCTACGCGCCGGGCGTGGGTCAGGTCTTCCTGGAACTGCTGATCGAGCTTGGCGGCAAAACTCTCGCCATAGACCACGGCGCAAACTTCGTAGTTCAGGCGAAAGCTGCGGTTGTCAAAGTTGGCCGTTCCAATAATGCCCACCATGTCGTCCACCACCATGGTTTTGGAATGCAGCATGCGGGCGCGATATTCAAACACTTTGACGCCACAGCTGATCAGCTCATCAAAGTATGAGCGCGCCGCAGCGGTCACGATTTTGGAGTCTGATTTTTCTGGCACCAGCAAGCACACATCCACACCGCGCAAAGCCGCATTGGTCAGCGCCAGCATGGCGGCCTCCGTGGGCACAAAGTACGGCGTGGTCAGCCACAGGCGTTTGTGCGCGGCATGAATAGCAGAAATGTGTACACGGTGAATGGCCTCCATGCTGCTATCTGGCCCTGAGGCCATGATTTGCACCACCTGATCGCCATCGGGCAAGTCAGGCAGCAAGGCTTCAATATCACTGGGCTCGTTTTTGCGGTTGTAATCCAGCGCGTAGCTCCAGTCTTCCAAAAACACCGTCTGCAGCCAGTTCACCACCGGGCCTTCCAGCCGCACATGTACGTCGTGGTAGGCATTGGGCAAGATGCGCTTGTCTTCTTCATCGGTAATGTTGACACCGCCGGTGTAGCCAATGCGCCCATCAATCACCACAATCTTGCGGTGGCTGCGAAAGTTGATGACCGGCCTTACGCGGCGGCCAAACTTGGTGGGGTGAAACAGCGCAAATTCACCCCCGGCCTCTTCCAGGCGCTGGTAGTGCTTGCTCATGAGTTTTTTGGAGCCCAGCGCATCAACCAGTAAACGTACAGCCAGGCCTTCCCGCGCTTTGTGGCACAGGGCATCCAGCAAACCCAGGCCCGTCTGGTCGGGCTCGAAAATGTAGTACTCCATATGGATCGAGTGCTGGGCATCGCGCACGGCCGCCATGATGCTGTCAAACGTGGCCGCGCCACCTACCAGCAGCTCTACCTTGTCTGCAGTGCTGACCGGAAAATTGGTGGATGCCGTCACCAGTTTGGCCACCTGGTGCAGCCGCTCTGGCGCCTGAGGCACCTTCTCTTTCAACCGGGCAATGCTGCCGCGCACACGAGAGCGGCGGCGGCTGCGCAAACGGCGAAAACGCTGGCGCTTTAGTCGCCTGGGGCCCAGAAAGTAGTACACCCCAAGGCCCACGATCGGGATCACCGCCATCGACAGCAGCCAGCTGAGCGTTGCCACTGGAGCGCGGCGCTGCAACAAAATCCAGACGCCAACAACGACCACGTACACCGACCACAAGATGGACAGCGTCAACATGACATGTTCACGGGTGAACCACTGCAACATAGTGCCCACATCTGCTCCTGATTTGTTTAATTGTTTGGGGCTGACTGTAGCCTGTGAAGTGCGGCTAAAAGCGTGCAGCCATAAAAAAAGCCGGCAGCTTGAAAGCTGTCGGCTTTTTGCAGCATGCGGCGCTTTTAATCTGCCGCAGTGGCCTGCTGAGGTTCTGCAGGTTCGGACTTGCTTTCCTTGTCAGGCAGCGGTGTGATGTCCAGCACCACGTCGCCCTTGCCCTCGTTGGCTTGCGCATCCCACTCCACTTCCAGACGGCCACCGTTGACCAGTTGGCCAAACAGCAGCTCATCAGCCAGCGAGCGGCGGATGGTGTCCTGAATCAGGCGCTGCATGGGGCGTGCACCCATGGAAGGATCGAAGCCCTTGGCGGCCAGATGCTTGCGCAGGTTGTCGCTGAAGGAAACTTCCACCTTCTTTTCGGCCAGCTGTTGCTCCAGTTGCAGCAAGAACTTGTCAACCACACGCAAGATGATTTGTTCATCCAGCGGCTTGAAGCTGACGATGGCGTCCAGACGGTTGCGGAACTCAGGGGTGAACAGGCGTTTGATGTCCACCATTTCATCGCCCACTTGGCGCTGGGTGGTAAAGCCCATCACCGACTTTTGCATGGCTTCAGCGCCCGCATTGGTCGTCATGATGACGATCACATTGCGAAAATCTGCCTTGCGCCCGTTGTTGTCCGTCAGTGTGCCGTGGTCCATCACCTGCAGCAGCACATTGAAGATGTCTGGGTGTGCCTTCTCAATTTCATCGAGCAGCAGCACGGAGTGCGGTTTCTTGGTCACCGCCTCGGTCAGCAAGCCGCCTTGGTCGTAACCAACATAGCCTGGAGGCGCACCAATCAGGCGACTGACCGCATGGCGTTCCATGTACTCGGACATGTCAAAGCGGATCAGGTCCACACCCAGGATATAGGCCAGCTGCTTGGCGGCTTCTGTCTTGCCCACACCGGTGGGGCCACTGAACAGGAACGAGCCAATCGGCTTTTCAGGCTTGCCCAGACCAGAGCGCGCCATCTTGACCGCGCTGGCCAATACTTCCAGCGCCTTGTCCTGGCCAAACACCACACTCTTGAGGTCACGTTCCAAGGTTTGCAGCTTGCTGCGGTCGTCGTTGGAGACGTTGGCAGGCGGAATGCGGGCAATCTTGGCAACGATTTCTTCAATCTCGGTGCGGGTGACGGTGTCTTTGCGCGCTGCGGGCAGCTTGACACGCTGGGCAGCGCCAGCTTCGTCAATCACATCAATGGCTTTGTCAGGCAAGTGACGGTCATTGATGTACTTGGCAGACAGCTCCGCCGCAGCTTGCAGCGCCTCCGTGGTGTACTGCACACCATGGTGCTCTTCAAAGCGAGACTTGAGCCCCTTGAGAATTTCAATGGTCTCAACCACGGTAGGCTCCACCACATCCACTTTCTGGAAGCGTCGAGACAGGGCCGAGTCTTTTTCGAAAATACCGCGGTATTCCGTAAAGGTGGTCGCACCAATGCACTTGAGCTGACCGCTGGACAGCGCAGGTTTGAGCAAATTGGAGGCATCCAAAGTACCGCCAGAGGCCGCACCTGCACCAATCAGGGTGTGGATTTCGTCAATAAACAAAATCGCGTTGGGCTTTTCTTTGAGCGTTTTGAGCACGCCCTTCAAGCGCTGCTCAAAATCACCCCGGTACTTGGTTCCGGCCAGCAAAGCGCCCATGTCCAGGGAATAGACCACGGCTTCAGACAGTACTTCTGGGACCGTGCCTTCCGTAATGCGCCAGGCCAGACCTTCGGCAATGGCGGTTTTACCCACCCCCGCCTCACCCACGAGCAACGGGTTGTTTTTGCGGCGGCGGCACAGGATTTGAATGGTGCGCTCTACCTCGTAGTCACGACCAATCAACGGATCAATCTTGCCGTCTTTGGCAGCCTGGTTCAGGTTCTGCGTGAACTGCTCCAAAGGAGAGGCTTTTTCTGCACGCTCGCTGCCCATGCCACCGGTATCTTCGCCTTCCATGCCTGTATCAGACTTGGCCGGCTCTGGTGGATCGCTCTTGCGAATGCCGTGGGCAATGTAGTTGACCACGTCCAGGCGCGTCACTCCCTGCTGGTGCAGGTAATACACAGCGTGCGAGTCTTTCTCGCCAAAGATCGCTACCAGCACATTGGCGCCAGTCACTTCTTTTTTGCCATTGCCTGTGGACTGCACATGCATGATGGCGCGCTGAATGACGCGTTGAAAACCCAGCGTAGGCTGTGTATCGACTTCTTCAGAGCCAGAAACCTGTGGAGTATTGTCTTTGATGAAGTTGCTCAGCGAGGCACGCAGATCATCCACGTTGGCGGAGCAGGCGCGCAGCACGTCGGAAGCGCTGGGGTTGTCCAGCAGCGCTTGTAGTAAATGTTCTACGGTAATGAATTCGTGGCGCTGTTGACGGGCTTCCACGAATGCCATGTGCAAGCTGACTTCCAGTTCTTGGGCAATCATGTACGAACTCCTTTGTGCTTGCGGTTTATGAGACTGTGTGTATAGGTCAGGGCGAGCACCATTTATTCAATAGGCTCACTTACAGCTTGCAGCGGATGACCGGCTTGCTGCGCAGCTTGATGCACTTGCTCCACTTTGGTGGCAGCAATATCGCGGGAATAGACACCGCATATGCCGCGTCCATCGAGGTGAATTTTGAGCATGATTTGCGTAGCCTGCTCCTTATCTTTGCTAAAGAATTCCTGCAGCACTTCAATCACAAACTCCATAGGTGTGAAGTCATCGTTGAGCATGACCACTTGGTACATCGGGGGCGGCGCAAGCTTTTGTTTGCGCCTTTCCAGCACCACTGAGTTGCCATCATCCTCCCTATGGATCTGGTCTGGCAATATAGGGCGATGCGGAGGTTGTTGGGTAGCCATGAATTTCATTCTATCGATCAGCCCGCATTCATTTTTCATGCTTTTATTTGGGCTCGAAAAGGGTCATTTCAAGAAACATCATGTAGGACACCGTAGGTTGATGGACTACATGCTGCGGTCAAGCGTTACGCCACACAATCTGGCAGCCAACATTGCCGGTTTCAGCACGCCATGCGGCCAGGGCTGCATCACTTGGGTAAAACTTGTTGCGCTCTCCCATGTCCAGCTCGGCCAAGGCAGCAGTATCACCATCCTGGCAGCGCACCCCGAGACGAATCTTCAAGCCACGCACCACCTCGCCCTCTTCACTTGCGTCCACCAGGGCAGGGAACTCTCGCAAAATACGCGTAACGTCGGGCATCTTGTGCGCAGCATCAATCTGCAGGTAGCGTGCAAAACGGCAACGGGCATCGCCCAAGCTGAAAACTTTCTGGGCCTTCAGGCGTAAACCACCGCTGAAATGGTCGTTTTGAACGCGGCCACTGATGACGACAAACTCATCGTCCTTCAAGAGGTCGCTATTGGCGTTCAGCGTTGCCTCATCAATAGAGGCCTCCAGCACCGCGCTCTTATCGTCCAGCTTGAACAGGCACAGCTTGCCGCGCTGCCCGTTGATGACTCGAAGGTCACTCACAATGCCTGCCAGCAACTGAGGCTCACGGCTGTCACCCAGCTCGCTCAAGGGGGTGCGTATGAAGTTGCGCACTTCCTGCTCTACTTCGTCAAACAAGTGGCCCGAGATATAAAAGCCCACAGCCAGCTTTTCTTGCGTCAGCCGTGTTTTGATGCCCCAGGGCAAGGTGTCGGCCAAAGGCGGCTCTTGCGCGCTTGAGCCTTGGGCATCAGCGCCCATCATGTCAAACAGCCCACCTTGGTTCGCGTTGGCCAGCTGTGCGCTGGAATATTCAAACGCCGTATCAATGGAGGCCACCAGCGATGCACGATCCAGGTGGATGCTGTCGAACCCACCGGCCTTGATCAGCGCCTCCAAGGTGCGTTTATTCAACTTGCTGCGGTCTACGCGCGTGCAGAAGTCAAACAGACTCTTGAATGGCCCTTTGACGTGCGCATCTGGCCCAGCACCGTTGCCTTCACGGGCGGCAATGATGGCTTCAATCGCTTGCTGGCCCGTGCCTTTAATGGCACCCAGGCCATAGCGGATCACCTTGTCAGTGACAGGTTCAAAGCGATAGCCCCCACGGTTGACGTCTGGCATCTCAAACGTCATGCCCATCTTCAAGGCATCTTCGTACAACACTTTCAACTTGTCGGTGTTGTCCATTTCCACGGTCATATTCCCGCAAAAGAACTCCGCCGTGTAGTGCACCTTGAGCCAAGCCGTGTGGTAGGCCAATAGAGAATATGCAGCAGCGTGCGACTTATTGAAGCCATAGCCGGCGAACTTCTCCATCAAGTCGAAAACTTCGCCCGCCTTGTCCTCACTAATGCCTTGTTTGCTAGCGCCTTCACAGAAAGTGGCGCGATGCATGACCATCTCTTCCACTTTCTTTTTGCCCATGGCCCGGCGCAGCAAGTCAGCACCACCCAGTGAATAACCACCCAAAATCTGCGCGGTCTGCATCACCTGCTCTTGGTACACCATGATCCCGTAGGTCTCTGAGAGCACCTTCTCTACCAGAGGGTGGGGATACTCAATCTCTTCACGGCCATGCTTGCGCGCGACGAAAGAAGGAATCAGATCCATTGGGCCTGGCCGGTACAGCGCATTCAAGGCGATCAAGTCTTCCAGTCGGGAAGGCTTGGCATCGCGCAGCATGCCCTGCATACCGCGTGATTCAAACTGGAAGACGGCTTCGGTCTTGCCTTCCTGGAACAGCTTGTAAGTCGGGTAATCATCCAGCGGGATTTCCTCAAACCTGAAGTCTTCCTGCCCCTTGTGGCGCTTCATGATGAATTCGCGCGCGATCTCAAGAATAGTCAGCGTGGCCAAACCCAAGAAGTCAAACTTCACCAGGCCGATCTGCTCCACGTCGTCCTTATCGAACATCGCGACTGCGGAGTCACTGCCAGGTTGCTGGTACAAGGGACAAAAATCGGTCAACTTGCCCGGCGCGATCACCACGCCGCCCGCGTGCATACCGATATTGCGGGTCATCCCTTCCAGTTTCTGCGCCAGCTCGATCAGGTTCTTTACGTCTTCTTCCTGCTCAATGCGCTGCGCCAAGACAGGCTCGGCTTCAATGGCATAGGTGTACTTGTCACCCTCTTTCTTGGGGTTCGGTGGGTACTTCAGCGTGACATGCAAGCCCGGCTTGTTAGGAATGAGCTTGGAGATACCGTCACAAAAGCCATAGCTCATGTCCATGGCCCGCCCTACGTCACGAATGACCGCACGAGCAGCCATGGTGCCAAAGGTGGCAATCTGGCTGACTGCGTTGCGCCCGTAGCGATCCTTGACATAGTCAATCACCCGGTCACGGTTAGCCTGACAAAAGTCCACGTCAAAGTCAGGCATGGAAACACGCTCTGGATTCAAGAAACGCTCGAACAGCAGGTTGTAGTGAATAGGGTCAAGATCGGTAATCTTGAGCACATACGCCACCAGCGAACCCGCACCAGAACCGCGCCCTGGCCCTACTGGACAACCATTGTTCTTGGCCCAGTTAATGAAGTCCGCCACGATCAAGAAGTAGCCCGGAAAGCCCATCTTCAAGATGATGCCCAGCTCAAACTCCAGTCGCTCTACGTACTCTGGCCGCTTGCTATTGCGCAGTTTGGCGTCTGGGAACAGCAACTGGAGACGATCTTCCAGCCCCTCGAACGAGGCCTTGCGAAAGTAATCCGCCATGGTCATGCCGCCCGGCGCCGGGAAGTCTGGCAAGAAATAGGTGCCCAGCTTCAAGGTCACACTGCATCTGCGCGCAATTTCCAGCGTGTTCTCAATGGCGGAAGGAATGTCCGCAAACAGCTGCTCCATGTCCGCGCTGCTTTTGAAGTATTGCTCACGCGTAAAACGGCGCACCCGCTTGGCATTGCCAAGAATTTCGCCTTCGGCAATGCAGACACGCGTCTCATGCGACTCAAAGTCGCTTGGCTTCGAAAATTGAATGGGGTGTGTTGCCACCACCGGCAAGTTAAGTCGTGCAGCCAGCTGCGCAGTCTGCACCACCAGCTTTTCATCTTCGCTGCGCCCGGCGCGTTGCAACTCTAAATAAAATCTGTGCGGAAACGTACTGGCCAGCTGCAACGCTACATCAGCTGCACCCTGGGTGTCGCCGCGCAGCAACAATTGCCCCACTGGGCCAGCATTGGCACCAGAAAGCAGCAGCAGTCCTTCATTGAGCTCCTGCAGCCACTCCCATTTGAAGAATGGCTGTGCTTGAACTTTGGAGACATTCCCCGTCCAGCCGCGGGCCAATATCTCCGAAAGGTTGTGGTAACCCTGCTGGCTCTGCACCAAGACCAGTACACGGCAAGGCGCGCCTGTTGCGAAGCCTTCCATATTGAGCTCTGCGCCCAAAATGGGTTTTACCCCTTTGCCTCTGCCTGCCTTGTAAAATTTGAGTGCCCCAAACAAATTGTTCAGGTCTGTAATAGCCAATGCAGGTTGACCATCTGCCGCAGCAGCACTGATGGCATCATTGATTCGGCAAGTTCCATCAATGACGGAAAACTCGGTGTGCAGGCGCAAGTGAACAAACATAGCCGCCATTGTAGAAACACCCTGCCCCCTATGCCTGAACTTCCTTGCATGTCCGTAGCAATAAGTGGCTGCACAAGGGTTGCGGAGTGAAAGATTTAGCCCTATACAATGCAGCACATATTGCAGACTGCACCCAGCTCATTTAGAGCAGCCGCCTTACTAGAATTTATGACAACCTCTGTCCGAAAGCTGTTCGCTATGCCGCGTATTTCACGACCTGCTCTTGCTATTATTTTCACAGCAGGCCTGTTGTCCGGTTGCTCCTCAACCAAAGAAGATCCAACAGCAAACTGGACGACTGACCGCATCTATACCGAGGCACGCGATGAAGTCCAGGCCGGCGGCTTCGACAAAGCTGTACCTTTGTTTGAAAAGCTGGAAGGCCGTGCAGCAGGCACTCCCCTGGCACAGCAAGCTCAGATTGAAAAAGCCTACGCCCAATACAAGGCCGGCGAAAAAGAGCAAGCTCACGCAACGCTGGATCGCTTCATTCGCTTGCACCCAGCCAGCCCAGCCATTGATTACGCGCTTTACCTCAAGGGCTTGGTGAACTTCAATGACAACCTGGGCATGTTTGCATGGCTGTCACGCCAAGACTTGTCTGAACGCGATCAAAAAGCAGCCAAAGACTCTTACCAGGCATTCAGTGAATTGGTAACGCGCTTTCCCGCATCTCGCTACGCCCCTGATGCACGCCAGCGCATGACTTACATTGTCAATTCGCTGGCTCAGTACGAAGTGCACGTAGCACGCTACTACTACTCGCGTGGCGCCTACGTTGCGGCCATTGCACGTGCGCAAACCGCGCTGTCCGATTACCAGGGCGTACCTGCAAGCCTGGAAGCTTTGGATATTTTGATCAACTCCTACGACAAGCTGGGCATGAACGACCTGCGCGATGATGCCAAGCGCGTTCGCGACGGTAACTTTGCCAATGCAGCTGATGCGACAAAGACGCCAGCATCCAAAGGCCCTTGGTGGAAAATTTGGTAATTCCAATCGCTGAAGTCAGAACGCGCACCCCGATTTCTGCTCTGTAAGTCTTGAAGCGACAATTGTTTGATGCAATTGTCGCTTTTCTCTTTTGGAGCATACAAACACTGCTATAGTTACAGCTTCGAACAGACACAGGCGCGTAGCTCAGTTGGTTAGAGCACCACCTTGACATGGTGGGGGTCGTTGGTTCGAATCCAATCGCGCCTACCAAATTTAGCAAGCATAACCAAAGCTTGCAGCAGAAATGCCCGCTAACAAGCGGGCATTTTTTCGTACGGAATACGGTAGAAGTACGCAAAACTTCTACGAACACACCGATACAAGACAGCACTTTTCGGCATAAAAAAGTGTTGTGCATACACACCACTGCGTCGCCTTCAAAAGAATAGCGATTCAGACAAAAAATTCCCAGCCCATGCTCCATCGCCTGCTTGGTACAAGCAAGGTAAAGCTCTTTGCCAGAGATGCGTAGTTGGGTCAGTAAGAAATTCCCACTTTAGGCTGATTGCAGCCTGTCAACTCAACAAGTTCAATGACTGCTGCTTCCTAAAGCAGTCATTGAACAGAGTCTTCTGTGTCAGCCCGCTCTACACCTCCAAGCGGTCAACCACCCTGCGCAGACTCCAGCGACAGCTTTGGCATGCGTTGAAGTGGTGTGATCGGCCTTAAGCAGTCAGCCGAACCTCAACATTCATTGCTGCGACTACTGCGCCCGGTGGCGGATTCAACCGGTCGATGCAAGACATTGATCCAATTTCTTCCTGATTTCAATCAAGTCTTTGGCTCACGCAATAAGACTCCTTGCAAAAGCGTAGCAATCGCGTGGTCCGCAATTTCGTCCGGATCATAGGCACCCCCTCGGTCATACCAGCGGCCAATCCAGCTCAATGCCCCACCAATCATGAACGCAACCATTTTGGGGTCACATGGTGCTAGCAGCCCTTGCTGCACACCCGCTTCGACCAAACGCCGAAATGCCAGATCAATTTGCGCTTTCATGCGACGCAGCGCCTTGCGACTGTCGGGCGGCAATTGCTCATCACCCACGCGGATCAGGCACATTCCAAAATCCATGGTGACTATGCGCGCATAGACACGCATGCAGGCCTCTAGCTGGTCCAGTGCCGAGCCTCCAGCCCTGCGTGACACTTCAATGCCCTCCAGCGTCATCTCCAACCCTTGCTGCACACATTCAAGGAGGATCTGGTCCTTGCTTTTGACGTAGTAGTACAGCGTTGGTTTACTCACGCCCAGTCGCGCCGCAACATCGTCCAGCGAAGTCGCATGAAAGCCGCGTTCATTGAACATTTGCGCGGCCGTTGACAGCACGGCCTGCCGCTTGGCCAGGCGGTTTAGCTCCCGCGCAGAGCGGCGCTGCTGCGATAGGGATGGGATGCTGCTTTCCGTAGAGTTCGACATGCTAGAGGCACCATTAAAAATAAAAACCTACTTGCAAGTAGTCATTAGAAAATAACTGGCGTGATGGCTTTTATCGCATCATCCATTAAAAATTCTTTTATATGACAGTATCTTAAGGTTTGTACCGAATGGGTAAGCACTGATTACGAAAAAACTGCTCCAACACAAAATCTACTCACAAGTAGACAAATATTTTTTGGAGTTGCCGTTTTCATGCAAGCCCAATCATCTTCCCCTGCACCAGCCCCAAACTTGCTCAGTGTGCAAGGCCTCACGCTGGCCTTCGGCGGTGTCAAAGCACTCACCGGCGTGGGCTTTGATGTGCAGCCTGGCTCCATCACTGCCGTGATCGGGCCAAACGGTGCAGGTAAGACGTCCCTGTTCAACACCATCTCAGGCTTTTACAAACCCGCCGAAGGCAGCATCCGTTTCAAGGGTCAAGACATCACCCGCGTGTCTGCGCCACAGCGCGCCAAGATGGGGCTGGGGCGCAGCTTTCAGAACATTGCGCTGTTTCGCGGCATGACGGTGCTGGACAACATCAAGCTCGGGCGCCATGCACACCTCAAAACCAATGTGCTGGATGCCCTGCTATACATGGGCCAGGCGCGGTGTGAAGAAGCCGCCCTGCGCGCCGACATTGAAGAACGCATCATCGACTTCTTGGAAATCGACCACATCCGCAACGCCCCCGTCTCAGCGCTGTCTTACGGCCTGCAAAAGCGTGTCGAAATGGCGCGTGCGCTCGCCATGCAGCCCGAGATCCTGATGCTTGATGAACCCGTCGCCGGCATGAACCGCGAAGAAACCGAAGACATGGCGCGCTTCATCCTGGATGTGCGTGCCGAATGGGGCGTCACCGTGCTTATGGTTGAACACGACATGGGCATGGTCATGGACCTGTCAGACCACGTCGTGGTGCTCAATTTCGGTCAGGTCATTGCACAAGGGCTGCCGGCCGATGTGCAGGGCAACCCCGAAGTCATCAAGGCCTACCTCGGCTCGGGCGATGTGCACGACCTGCGTCGCAAGTTCCATGTGCAACCACAGACCACCGGAGCCGCCGCATGATGGACTGGGCCTACCTGTTTGAAATCAGCCTGACCGGCATTGCCAGCGGTGGCCTGTACGCCCTTGCCGCACTAGCCTTTGTACTGGTCTACAAGGCCACACGCGTGGTCAACATTGCGATTGGTGAGTTGCTCATGATGGGTGCCTACCTGTTCTTCACCTTCGCCGCCATGTGGGCGCTGCCGCTGTGGGTGGCGATTCCTGCCGCGGTGCTGGCCAGCGGTGCCCTGGGCGCGCTGATCGAGCGCACCATCATCCGCCCGCTGCTGGGCGAGCCACCGATTTCCGTGTTCATGGTCACCGTAGGGCTGGCTTCAGTGCTCATCGGCATCGTGGAGATGATCTGGACGGCCGACCAGCGCCGCCTGCCGGACTTCATGCCCACGCAGCCCATCATGATCGGTGAAGCTTTCCTCGCACCCAAGGTGTTCTGGGGCGCGGTGATTGCCGTAGTGTTCATTGCCGCCGTGCTGCTGGTGTTTCGTTTCTGGAGGGGTGGCGTGGCTCTTCGCGCCACCGCCAGCGACCAGGCTGCAGCCTACTCCGTGGGGATCAACGTACCTCGCGTGTTTTCGCTGGCCTGGGTAGTGTCGGCCATGATTGCCGCCGTCTCCGGAATCATCGTCGGCTCCATCGGCGGCCTGTCTTCCAACATGGGTGTGTTCGGTCTGTCGGTGCTTGTCGTCGTGATTGTGGGCGGTCTGGACAGCGTGCTCGGCGCGCTCGTCGGCGGCCTGGTGATCGGACTGGTCGAGGCACTGGCCGGCGCCTATCTGGGCGGTGAATACAAGCTGCTGGCCACCTTCATCGTGCTGGTGGTGATCTTGATGATGCGCCCCTACGGCCTCTTTGGCACCCACGAAATCGAGCGGCTCTAAGCCGCCCCACCGGATTCAGGAGACACCGCCTTATGCGCATCGGAACGCTCAAAGAAAGCTATGTGGCAGACGCCGCATTGTTCGACTCCCGCACCCAGAAAGTCTGGCTGTGCATTGGCGCAGCACTGCTCGTACTGTTCCCATTTGTGGCCACCGAATACTGGCTCTACATGGCCTGTCTGGTCGCCATCAACGTGGCCAGCGCCACGGGCCTGAACATCCTCACCGGCTACACCGGTCTGGTGAGCCTGGGACAAGCGGCCTTCATGGGCCTGGGTGCCTACACCGTGGCCGTGCTTGAAACGCGCTGGGGCACACCCTTTGCGCTCAATCTGATCGCCGGTGGTGTGGTCGCCATGCTGGGGGGCATCATCGTTGGCATCCCCTCACTGCGCGTCAAAGGTCTGTATCTGGCAATTGCCACGATTGCGGCTTCCTTCATCACGCACTTTCTGTTTGGCAACCTCGGATTCACCGGCGGCACCACGGGCCTGTCGCTGCAGCCCGCCAGCTTCTTTGGCATGCCACTTGATACATCATTTCGCCTGTACTGGCTAATCGTGCCCGTCACCATCCTGATGCTTCTGGGCGCAGCCAACATCTTCCGCACTCGCATCGGTCGGGCCTTTATCGCCATCCGTGACCGCGACATTTCTGCCGAGGTGCTGGGCATTCCGCTACTGCGCTACAAACTGCTGTCGTTCGGCCTGTCCTCGTTCTACGCAGGCGTGGCGGGCGGTCTGTGGGCTTACTTCTTCCGCGTCGTCACGCCCGAGAGCTTTCCGCTGCTGATGTCAATCTTCTTCCTGGCCGCCATCATCGTCGGCGGCATGGGCAGCATCCTTGGCGGCATCCTCGGCGCGGTGTTCATGACCATGGTGCCCGAGGTGCTCAAGCTCGTAGTTGCCGTGCTGCCCGGCGGCACCGAAATGGCCGTTTTTCTCTCGCCCGTGCGCACCGTCATCTTCGGTCTACTGATCATCGGATTCTTGGTTTTCGAGCCCCATGGCCTGGCAGAAATCTGGCGCCGCATTCGCCGCTATTTCCACCTCTGGCCCTTCCGCAACTGAGCTGCCTCGGCCTACTTTGTGCCACGACACCACCAGGAGACAAGCATGAAAAAAACACAAATTTCACAGCCCCGCCGCAAGCTGCTGATGGCAGCGGCCGCCGCCGGTGCCAGCGCACTGACTGCATCCCCGTTGAGCGTGCTCGCGCAGAGCAGTGAAGAAATCGTGATTGGCGGCTCCATTCCCATGACAGGCGTGTTCGCCTTCGCGGGCGTGGGCATCAACGCCGGCATTACCGACTTTGTGAAGATGACCAACGATGCCGGTGGCGTGGAAGGCCGCAAGCTCAAGTACGTGCCAGAAGACACGGGCTACAAGGTCGATGTGTCAGTAGCAACATTCAAGAAGATCACCAGCCAGAACAAGGTCAACCTCTACTACGGAGACTCCACCGGATTTTCCAAAACCATCAACCCTGAGTTGGCTCGCAACGGGAACATCATGATGGCTGGCGCATCGTTTGCCAGTGAACTGAACGACCCGCAAAAGTACCCCAACCAGTTCCTGGTCGGACCCGACTACACGGAGATGTTCGGCATCCTGCTGCGCCACATTGCCAAGGAAAAACCGGGGGCCAAAGTCGCCTTCGTCTATTCAGATTCCGAGTTTGGCCGCGACCCGATTGAAAAGAGCGAAGCCGCTGCCAAGTCCTTGGGCCTGAGCGTGCCAATCAAGATCATGACTCCCGCCGGCAGCGTGGACGTGTCCACCGAAGTCATCAAGCTGCGCCGCGCTGCGCCTGACTACACCATCTTCCACGGCTACATCTTGGCACCCATCCCGGAGTTCGTCACACAGGGCAAGCAGATGGGCATGACCACCAAGTGGATGGGCACCTTCTGGACCATGGACAGCTCCACCGTCATGCAGATGGGTGAGAACGCCGAAGGTTTCATGGGCGTGATGCCATTTCGCTACTACTACGACACCGAGAAGGCGCCGATGCTGGAAAAAATCCGCGCCATGCGCCCCGAGTACCAGAGCACGGCCTACATCCAGGGCTTCTTGGCGGCCATGCTGTTCACCGAATCGGCACGTCGCTGTCTGAAGGCCGGAAAGCCGCTGACCGGCCCCAACCTCAAGGCTGCGCTCAACAGTCTGGAGAACTTTGACACCGGCGGCCTGATTGGCGTGCCGATCAGCATCAAGGGCAACTCCATCCCCGTGGGCCGCGTCTACCGCGCCGACTACAAGGCCAAAAAGATGGTGGCAGCCTCCGACTGGATTTCGCTGTCCAAGTAAGGCGGACAAGTCAGGCGCATCACGCGCCTGCACGCTGCTGCGGCACCGGCTGCCGCAGCAGCCACCTCCCGTTTTTTGCAGCACTGGTGCTGCGTTTCTTGCCCAGTTGGATGCCATGCAGACCACCTCAGACAACGTCCTCGAGATCAACAACATCGAAGTGATCTACAACAAGGTCGTGCAAGCCCTGCGCGGCCTGTCGCTGTCCGTGCCGCGCGGCCAGATTGTGGCCCTGCTGGGCAGCAATGGCGCGGGAAAATCTACTACGCTCAAAGCGGCCTCTGGCCTGCTGGAGTTGGAAGACGGCGCGCTGGAATCCGGCAACATCCGCTTCAACGGGCATGACATCGGCAGCACTGCCCCGCAACAACTGGTGCACCGGGGTCTGTCACACGTGATGGAAGGGCGCCGCGTGTTTGAAGACCTCACGGTTGAAGAAAACCTGATTGCCTCCACTTACGCGCTCAGCGGTCGAGCCAATGTCAATGCACCCGACTTTGATCTGGTCTATACCTACTTTCCACGCCTGCATGAGCGCCGCAAGGGGCTGGCAGGCTACCTCTCCGGCGGTGAGCAGCAGATGCTTGCAATTGGTCGTGCGCTGATTGCACAGCCTGAATTGATTCTGCTGGACGAACCCTCGCTGGGTCTATCCCCCAAACTGGTCGAAGACATCTTCACCATCATTGCGCGCATCAATGCCGAGCGTGGCACCTCCATGCTGCTGGTGGAACAGAACGCCACCGTGGCCCTCGCCGTGGCGCACACCGGCTACATCATGGAGAACGGAAAAATCGTCATCAACGGCAGCGCCGAAAAGCTAGCCAACGACCCCGATGTGCGTGAGTTCTATCTGGGCATGGGCGGCAGCGGCGAGGCCAAAAGCTTCAAAGACATCAAGCACTACAAGCGCCGCAAACGCTGGCTGTCCTGAGCACCGCCCGCCCCCCGCTTTTTTCTTTGTTTTCGATTGCCGAGTGACGCCATGAACCCGACGCTGCAACTGCCCGAATCCACCCTACCCCAGATGCTGCGCGAACGCGCCCGCAGCGACGCGCAGCGCATCGCCATTCGGCAAAAAGACTTTGGCATCTGGAAGCCCTTCACCTGGGCCAGCTACTACGAGCGCGCCAGCCACTTTGGCATGGGGCTGCGCTGCATCGGTCTGGGCGCAGGCGGCCATGTGGGCGTGATTGCCGAGAACCGCATCGAATGGGTGCTGACGCAGATGGGCACCGGGCTGGTCGGTGGCATCACCGTAGGCGTCTACCCCACCAGCCCCATGCCGGAAGTGGCGTACGTGGTGGGCCATGCCGACATTGAAGTCATGGTCTGTGAAGACCAGGAGCAGACCGATAAACTGCTCGAGGCCTTGCCCAACTTGCCCAAGCTGCGCAAGATCATCGTCATGGAAACCAAGGGCCTGCGCAGCTTCACTCCCGAGCAGCGCGCCATGATTGTGACGTTCGAGGAAGTCGAGCAACTGGGAGCGCAGCAAGGTGATCTGCAGTGGATCGACACGGCCCTGAAAGTGCAGACACTCAACGACATCGGGCTGATGATCTATACCTCCGGATCCACCGGAAAACCCAAGGGCGCGATGATCTCTTACCGCAACATTCGCGGGGTAGTGCCTGGCATTGTGCAGCGCCTGCACATGCACGCGGGCACCACGCATTTGTCGTACCTGCCGCTGTGTCACGTGGCCGAGCAGATGCTCACCACCTTCTGCCCAATCTACCTCGGCTCGCAGGTGAACTTTGGCGAGTCGATCCGCACTGTGCAAGAAGACTTGCGCGAGATCGCCCCCAGCATGTTCCTCGGCGTGCCGCGCATCTGGGAAAAGCTGCATTCTTCCATCAGCATCAAAATGCAGGAAACCGGTGGCTGGCGCCAGCGCCTATTTGACCGTGCCTTTGCCGCCTGCGCACCGCTGGCCGAGAAAGCACGCAGTAAGTGGACGATGGGTGAGCGCCTGCGCTTTGGCACCTACTACTGGCTGATTCTTCGCTCGCTGCAAAACTTCATTGGCCTACGCGAAGCGCAAGTGGCGCTGACCGGCGCGGCCCCCATCCCGCCCGATGTGGTGCGTTTTTTCCGCGTGATTGGTGTGCCGCTGATCGAGGTCTATGGTCTGACCGAATCTACCGGCATGGTCACGGGCCACGAACTGAACCACGTGCAAATCGGCACTGTAGGCATTCCCACTGTGGGCGTTACGCACCGCATTGACCCCGTGACGGGCGAATTCCAAATCCACGGCGACATGGTGTTTACGGGCTACTACAAGAACCCAGAAGCCACCGCGCAGACCGTGCAGGACGGCTGGCTGCACACGGGCGACGTGGCGCGCGAGGAGAATGGTCAGTTCAAGATCGTTGACCGCTTGAAAGACATCATGATCACCGCCGGTGGCAAGAACCTGACCCCGTCCGAGATTGAAAACACCATGAAGGGCAGCCCCTACATCAAGGAATGCATCGTGGTGGCGGACGGACGAAAATTCGTCAGCGCGCTCATCCAGATTGACTATGAAACCGTGGGCAAATGGGCCGAAACCCAGCGCATTGCATTCACACATTTCCGCTCGCTGGTCGAAGACGAACGCGTGCGCCAGCTCATCGACGGTGTGATCGCGCAAGGCAATGCGCGGCTGGCGCAGGTGTCACAGATTCGCAAGTTTCACCTGCTGACCAAGGAGCTGGATCACGACGACGGCGAAGTTACCGCCACCATGAAAGTGCGTCGCTCCAGCATCTACAAAACCTACGCGCCAGAGATCGAGGCGCTCTACTACTGAGCGCCGCCCAATGTATTTAAAAACCAGAGCTAGATGCCCTAGTAAATACTTCGTTTCAACGCCTATTCATGTAGAAAACAAGTTTTGACAAGTGCGTCTAGCTTCTTTTTTTCTTTCCCGCTTAGGAAACGCTATGTCTGCACCCACCCACCCTTTGCAACTTGACCAGCAACACGGCGTTGCCACCCTTACCTTCTCGCGTCCAGAAGCCCTTAACGCCATCAACGTGCCCATGGCGCTGGCGCTGCGCGATGCCGTGCGCCAGCTCACGCAAGACACCAGCGTGCGCTGCATCGTGCTGCGCGGGCAAGGTCGCGCCTTCATGGCAGGCGGCGATCTAGCCACGCTGCAAGCCAACCCCGTGCAAGGTGCGCAAGACCTGCTCGGCCCGCTCAACGAAGTGGTGGAACTATTGGCCGCTGGCAACGCACCGGTGATTGCGCAAGTGCACGGCGCAGCAGCGGGTGCAGGCTTGTCCGTGATGCTGCAGGCCGACTTTGTGCTGGCCGCTGAGGGCACGCAATTAAACATGGCCTACATCAAACTGGGCGCCAGTTGTGACGTGGGTGCCTCTTGGGCGCTGCCGCGTCTGGTGGGCCTGCGCCATGCGCTCGAAATCGCGCTACTCAGTGAGCCACTCAACACCGAGCAGGCCCTGCGTCTGGGCCTGATCAACCGAGTTCTGCCTGCCGCCGATCTGGACGCTGACGTGCAGCAACTAGCCAAGCAACTGGCCAGCGGCCCTACCCAAGCCTACGGCCATATGCGCCGCCTGATGCGCAATAGCTGGCAACGTACGCTGCCGCAACAACTGGAAGCCGAAGCACAGGCCTTTGTGCAATGTGCAAAAACCGAGGACTTTTCACGCGGACTGAGCGCTTTTTTTGCCAAGCAGCCTGCATCGTTTATTGGGCAATGACTGGGGCAGCAGTCCAAATACTCATACTTTAAGGTAGCTCAATCGCCCTGTGTTCCGTGGAGGCTCAACTCCTGGGAGGATTGAGTCATGAACACTAAAGCTGACCGTTTTAGCTCCGAGGTACGTGAACGTACACAGATGGACAGAGATGGAAGTCGCTTGGAGTTGCCCATAAAACCCTTGTCGACACCCTGTCAGTCCTAGCGAATGTCCGGCTGACCGCCTACTTCACAACTGTCCAATAAAATTGTGGCTCACTGACAGCGAAAACCACAAGCTCGCTCTTGGCTTGCTACGGTGCATTTTTCACGCATACAGGCTCGGCTTGGCACGTGATGAACTGTGCCTGCTGCTGCAGCGCTGCCATTGCGAATCTTGTTTTGAACCAGGTCGCACCCCACTGGGTAAAGCCCCTCGCTGCAACTACATCGCACGCACAGGCACCCTTGCAAGCCCCATACGGACATGCACGGCCTTTGCGTACAACCAGATATACAACGTGTCCGATATTCTGAATATTTCCTGCTACAAGTTCACGCCATTGCCGGATGCCGACATCCTGTGCGCCACATTGGCTGAGCGCGCCAATGCGCTGGCCCTTAAGGGCACGGTACTTCTGGCCGAAGAAGGCATTAACTTCTTTCTGGCCGCCCCTGCCGCAGCCATTTACGCTTTTGTGGACACCTTGCGCGAAGATCCCCGCTTTGCCGATCTGAACCCCAAGGAAAGCTGGTCAGACACCGTGCCGTTTCGAAAGATGCTGGTCAAGGTCAAGCGCGAAATCATCCGTATGGACCATCCCACCATTCGCCCCGCAGCAAGCCGTGCTCCAGCGGTTGCACCCGCCACACTGCGTCGCTGGCTGGAACAAGGCCATGACGATGAGGGGCGTGAAGTGATCACGCTGGACACCCGCAACGACTACGAAGTAGATGAAGGAGCCTTTCGCAATACAGTGGATTGGCGCCTGACCAAATTCACCGAATTCCCTCCGGCTTTGCGCGCGAATAAGGCCAGTCTTGCCGACAAAACCGTTGTGAGCTACTGCACCGGAGGCATTCGCTGTGAAAAAGCCGCAATCCTCATGCGTGATGAAGGGCTGGAACACGTCTATCAGTTGGAAGGCGGCATCCTCAAATACTTTGAGGAAACCGATGGTGCCTTTTACGACGGTGGCTGCTTTGTGTTTGATGAGCGCCGCGCCGTGGGTGCAGACTTGGCGATCACACCACTTCAGGCTGAAGGCCAAGACAAACCTCAGCAACCGACCTAAACATCAGTACGGGCGCTGTGCGCTGCGTCCGACAGAGATCTTCAGGCGGTTGAATGATGGTGGCGCTGTTCGCACTCTGACTTAGAAGCAAGACGTTGCCTGCTGCATTCAAGAGGCGTCAAGCCCCCGCAGTTCACTCCTACAAGTGTGTCTGCCGGGGCCACCTGCACACAGGGCAAGGCACAGAGGAAGCCGCTATGGCCATACTGCCATGAAGACGCTCTTGAGCAGCTTAAAGAATGGGTGGATTTGTAATAGCGCATCCACGAGGCCCTGAACATGTCTGGAGCAATCAGTTTGGTTGCATTGATGTGCTCTCTGCAACGAATCACACCACCGCCCTCATCTGCGCAGAGTTAACCGAAGGTGTTTCAGCGCGCTTGGATTTGACTCTGGGCCTGCTCTCCTGTGGCAGGGGCAATCCAGCCCAAGCACGGCTCCAATGCTGCTCGACTTCGCCATCAATCTAAACTCCAGACAACCTTCGGTGACAATGTAGCTATTTGCTGCGAAGGCTTTAACCGCTCTTGCATCAAAATACATTCACCTAGCGTGTGCTAGCGTAGCTTTCAATACTAAAAGCCTACGTTAAAACTTGCGCCAAAGCGTGGAGTGTAAAGTCAGTCAACTGGGTATGTGCTGGCGTAATTTTTTGGCGTAACCTTTTGCACCGACATTAGCAGAGCATCAATCAAAACAGGCACTTAACTAAACAAACCAACAACTTCAAGTTAAAGCATGTCACTAAACATTGTCATTTTGGACGACTACCAAGACGCGGTGCGCAAGCTGCAATGCGCCACACGCCTCGACGGCTTTAACGCCAAAGTGTTCACAAATACGGTCAAAGGTGTTGGCCAATTGGCAGTCCGGCTGCGTGATGCTGATGTGATTGTGCTCATTCGCGAGCGCACCCCTATCAATCGCCAGCTGATTGAAAAGCTCCCCAAACTCAAACTCATTGCACAAGTTGGTAAAGCTGGCCCGCATATTGATGTGCAAGCCTGCACCGAGCACGGTGTTGCTATTGCTGAAGGCGTCGGTTCACCGATAGCACCTGCCGAGCTCACATGGGCGCTCATCATGGCTGCCATGCGCAGATTGCCGCAATACATCTCCAACCTCAAGCATGGTGCTTGGCAACAATCCGGTTTTAGAGCGGCCTCCATGCCGCCTAATTTTGCAATTGGCAGTGCACTACGTGGCCGCACTTTGGGCATTTGGGGCTACGGACGCATCGGCCAGATTGTGGCTGGCTATGGCAAAGCTTTTGGCATGAATGTCATGGTTTGGGGCAGTGCATCATCATGTGCATTGGCGAAGCAACATGGTTATCACGCATGTAGCAGTAAAGAAGAATTTTTCGCGAACAGCGACGTTCTTTCCCTGCACCTGCGTCTGAATGCACAAACAACGCACATCGTGCAACGCACTGATTTGGCCTGGATGAAGCCCACTGCCTTGCTGGTTAACACCTCTCGCGCAGAACTTATCGAGCCTGATGCACTGGCTGCAGGGCTGCAGCAGGGCAGACCCGGTCTAGCTGCCATTGATGTGTTTGAAAGCGAACCTATTTTGCAAGGCCATGCATTATTGCGAATGGAAAACTGCATATGCACACCCCATATTGGCTATGTGGAGCAAGACAGCTATGAGCTTTACTTTGGTGCAGCGTTTGAAAATATTCTGAACTTTGCACAAGGCCAGCCCAGCAACATTCTGAACCCTGAAGCCTTGCACGCATAAAGCGGGCAACGGCCTAGCGCTCAATCTGCCCGAGATTTTTGCAGGTGCGCCAGCTCTTGAGCGATGGCTTCGTGCACCGACACACTGACCAATTGCTCTACATCTTGCCGAATGGCTTGATACAAGGTCTGCGTGTGCATTTGCACCAAGTCAGCCAGGGCGTAGCGTAAACGCTCTTCAAGCGTGCCATCAAGCCGCTCCATGACTTTGACCTGCATAGCCTGCGCCATCAGTGACCAATCTTGCGCAGCAACCGGCGCTTGTACCGGCGGTGACATTGGCAGTGATACTGCTGCCACCTCTGCCAGCGGTTCTGCGCAGTTCTCATCTAAAGGAGGCTCTGGTGTAACGGTACTGAGCGTTTCTGGCACTTGAGCCTGAGTAGCTGGCGCGGATTGCTCCAACACTACGTCGGTGAGCGTTGGAACAAAGCGCGGAGGTTGGCGTGCATCTAAAGCAGACATCGCTCAAGCCTCCTTCAGAACCAAGTCAAAGCGCTCAATGGCATGGCCTGCCTCTTGATAAGCTCGCCAGCGTACACGTGCCTGAGCGCGGTCTTGCTCGTCAAAACTGGAAACTACCTCGACTACTTTGCTGAATGCTTCAAAGCCCTGAGGCATCTCGGCCCCCAGATTAAGCAGCACCTCTTGGTGCGTACTGGCTGTTGCAGATTCAACGAGTACCACGGGTGCCAAGGTGAAAAATTCAGCATCCTCGCCTTGCACAGCGTGCGCCAGGAACTCATGCCCCGCGAACTTCCATAAACGCGTAGACAACTGGCGCAGCCGCTCCATGGGAGCCACCACAGTGACGCGTGCATCATGTCGCATGGCTTTGCGAATGAAGCGGCACGCATATTCCAGTTTGTCTGGCGCATTAAAGTGAAAAGACACTTGGGGCATGGGTGTTTCTGTCATCAAACTTTGGAAGCCTTGCCAGAAGACTTGGCTTGCGTGCCAGCCAGCACCGCTGCTGGCTTGCTAGCTGGCTTGCTTGCACGCTTGACCGCTGCTACTTCCTTCTTGGCTTTGGTTGCCGGTTGCGTCGAATCGAGCAAATATTGAATCAACAAAGGCACTGGGCGGCCCGTTGCACCCTTTGCCGCACCTTCTTTCCAAGCGGTGCCCGCAATATCCAAGTGCGCCCAGGGCATGCTGCCCACGAAACGCTGCAAGAATTTTGCTGCAGTAATTGATCCGCCCGCACGGCCTGCAACGTTGCCCATGTCTGCAAAATTACTTTTCAGCCCTTCTGCATAGTCGTCATCCAAAGGCATGCGCCAGCAAAGATCTTGGCTTTTCTCGCCAGCTTGCTGCAGTGCGTCGCCTAAATCGTCTTGGTTGGCATACAAGCCAGAGCGCACGCCACCTAAGGCGATGACGCATGCACCAGTCAATGTGGCAATGTCAACGACTGCCGAAGGCTTAAAGCGCTCGGCATACGTCAAAGCGTCGCACAAGACTAAACGTCCCTCAGCATCCGTGTTCAGAATTTCGATGGTGAGCCCATTCATGCTGGTCACCACATCACCTGGTTTGATCGCAGCACCATCGGGCATGTTTTCGCATGCGGGGATCAAGCCCACAACATTGATAGCAGGCTTGAGTTGTGCCAATGCACGAAACACGCCCAAAACGCTGGCGGCTCCGCACATGTCAAACTTCATCTCATCCATTGCGGCTGCTGGTTTAAGCGAAATTCCGCCGGTATCAAACGTAATGCCCTTGCCCACCAGCACCACTGGGGCCTGCGATTTTGCGGCACCGCTGTAAGTCAGCTCAATAAACTGCAGAGGCTCTCTAGAGCCTTGCGCAACAGCCAAAAATGCGCCCATTCCCAACTTGGCCACTTCCTTGGGACCATGCACCTTGCATTGGATAGATGGGTGCTTGGCCAGTTCCTTGGCAGCCTTGGACAGCAATGTGGGCGTTGCATGGTTAGCAGGCCGGTTTCCCCATTCTTTGGCCAATGCCTGGCCCAGTGCAACCGCAACGGCCTGCTCAAAGCTGCTGGTGGCTGAGCGTTTGTCCAGAACGCCAATGCTGATATTGGTAAGTTCTGCAACTTTGCTCTGCGATTTGGTCAGCGTATAAGCGTAGGTGGTATCTGCAGCAGATTGCACCGCAGTGCGCACGGCTTCGTTCACATCATCGAGCGCACTCAGGCACACAATGGCGTGCTTGACACCTTCTGCCTTAAAAACAGAGGCTGCACTCGACAATGCGCTGCGCACATCGCGTACAGTTCCTTTACCCACACCCAGCAACAAAACACGGCGTGCCTGCACGCCCTGAGTTTGGTACAAATGCAGCTGCTTGGAGGTCGCTGCAGACCAGTCGCCATGACTGACAGCGCTTTGCACCAAGGCAGACAAGGGGTCTTGTTGAGGCTTGAATGACTCAGGCACCAACAATAAAAGAAGATCGCACTTTGCTGCAGCAGCGCTGGACAGGTTCAAAGTCTTCAGTTCAAAGTTCATAATCGGCGTTTTCCTTTTCTGCCAATGTTATTCGATTCATCCATACGCAAGGAGCTGGGCCGCAGCTTCGGTGCCACGCTGGTGGTACTTATCACCGTGGTTATGACCATGATGCTGATCCGCACCCTGGGTCAAGCCACCAAAGGCACTGTCAGCCCCTCCGATGTGATGCTCGTTATGGGTTTTACAGTCCTGGGGCAGATGTCCACCATTTTGACGCTCAGCCTCTTTGTCGCTGTCGTCGGCACTCTCTCGCGCATGTACCGCGACAGCGAAATGGCCATTTGGTTCGCCAGCGGCCAAGGCCTTGCCAGTCACCTTAGACCCATTTTGCGATTCGCATGGCCCATCGTGGCCACCATTGCAGTGCTGGGTTTGCTGGTTTGGCCATGGAGCAACCAACAGATTCAAGAATTGCGCAGTCAATTTGAACAGCGCAGCGATATTGACCGAATTGCTCCGGGCGAGTTTCAAGAGTCCTCCGACGGCACACGCGTGATCTTCATCGATAAAGACAGTATTTCTGATGAATCCGCCAGCAATATTTTCTTGGTCGAGCAACGCCAAGGCCGTGAATACGTGACGTCGTCCAAAACGGCTCAACTGCAAACCATTGAAGACCAGCGCAACGTCGTTCTGACTGAAGGCCAACGCGTTGAAACAGACCAGGCCACAGGCCAGATCAAGCTGACTCATTTCGACAAATACACGCTGCTTTTAGAACCTGCCCGTGCGGCGCAAACCAACCTGACGGCGCGGGCCCTGTCCACGTCTGCGCTGCTGCAAGCACCAACCCCAGTCAATCTGGCTGAAGCGGGCTGGCGGGCTGGCCTGCCATTGGCAGCGCTCAATTTGCTGGTGCTCGCTTTGGGAATCACTATCGTCAATCCCCGTGCAGGTCAAAGCACCAGCTTGGTGGTTGCGCTTTTGGCTTTTGTCGTTTACTACAATTTAATGAGCATGGGACAAAGCTGGGTAGCCTCCGGGCGCATTTCTCTGCCCACCTATCTTCTGGGTATGCATGGCGGTATTTTTGCCATTGCAGCCATAGGGCTCACCATCCGCCACAACCGCTGGCACTTCAAAGACCTCTGGCAGCGCCGTCGTGAGGTGACCGCATGAGAACACTGCGCAAGCTTATTTACCGCGACACCGTCAGTGCGATTGGCTTTGTCGTTCTGGCCTTTCTGGCCATGTTCTTTTTCTTCGATTTACTCGATGAAATGAGTGATGTAGGCCGCCAATTTGGTGATGTCACCTACAACATTTGGCACGCTTTGCTCTCAGTCAGCCTGGGGCTGCCCAACCACCTTTATGAGTTGCTGCCTATTGCCGTCCTGATTGGCAGCATTTTTGTGATGGCGCGGTTTGCCCAAAGCTCTGAGTTCACCATCATGCGCACCAGTGGCCTGGGTCCATGGCTTGCGTTGCGCACCATGCTCACCTTGGGTGCCTGTTTTGTCATCCTCACTGTGGCTGTGGGCGACTACATCGCGCCCGCAGCTGAGCGCATAGCGCTGACAGCCAAAGCCAAGTACCTGGGCAAAACCTCAACCGTAGGCTCTACCGGCGCTTGGCTTAAGGAAAAAAACAAGGGCAATACCTTGGCCGTGAATGTCCGCGCTGTTCGAGCTGACGGTGCACTGACAAAGGTGCGCATCTTCGAATTTGATACACAAGGGCGCATGGTGCTGCAAATTCATGCAGACAGCGGCCAGGTGCTGGAGGATGCGGACATCTGGGTGCTCAACAATGCCCAGTTGACACGCTTTCAGTACACCGACAACGCTGGCACAGAAGCAGCACAGCTCACGCGCGAGAACAGCAGCACGCTGCAGTGGCCCAGCAGCATCAGCAGCGAAATGCTGGTGGCCGCAGTGCATAAACCTGACCGTATGCCCACGGTGGAGCTGTTTCAATTCATTCAGCATTTGAAGGCCAACGATCAGTCGGCCCAAAAGTACGAAATCGAGTTTTGGCGCAAGGTCTTCTACCCCCTGAGCTGTCTGGTTATGGTGGTCTTGGCGCTGCCATTTGCCTATCTGCACTTCCGCTCCGGTGGCATTGCAGGCTACGTGTTTGGCGGCGTGATGGCCGGCATCAGCTTCTTCTTGCTGAACAACGTCTTTGGCTATGCGGGCAACCTGCAAAACTGGTCTCCAATGCTCACAGCAGCTGCACCGGGGTTGATCTACTCCATACTCTCACTGGGTGCTTTTGCATGGCTGGTAATTCGCCGCTAAACACGATGCCGCCATTGCGCGGCGTCATTTTTTTTGCCCACGGCTCACGCGACCCACTGTGGAGCGCGCCAATTGAGGCTGCTGCGCAAGCCTTGAAGGCCCAGCACCCTCAAGCGTTGTGCACTTGCGCTTATTTAGAACTGACTGAGCCAGATTTGCCAACTGCGTGTCAAATTCTTGTGACGCAGGCCTGCACCCAGATTACGGTAGTGCCCATGTTCCTGGGCACAGGCCGCCATGCACGCAACGACCTGCCCAAACTGGTGGCGCAACTTGCACACACTTACCCGCAAGTTCAGTTTCACATTGCTACCCCGGTGGGCGAAGACCCCCGGGTGACGGCACTTCTGGCCAGCATTGCAGCCGAGCATCTTGCATAAAACAACACATCTTTAGATATTTCATTCATAATGATGAAAGTATCCTTGCTGTCATCCTCTTATGAACCTGCATCAATTCCGTTTCGTCCAAGAAGCTTCCCGCCGCAATCTGAACCTCACAGAAGCGGCCAAAGCCCTGCACACCTCGCAGCCCGGCGTCTCCAAAGCCATCATTGAGCTGGAGGAGGAATTGGGAGTTGATATCTTTGCCCGCCACGGCAAACGCCTCAAACGCATTACCGAGCCTGGGCAGCACGTGCTCAAGAGTATTGAAGTGATCATGCGCGAGGTGGGCAATCTCAAGCGCATTGGCGAGCAGTTCAGTGCGCAAGACAGCGGCACATTGAGCATTGCCACCACCCACACGCAAGCACGCTATGTGCTGCCACAGGCCGTGGCCAAGCTGCGCAGCAGTTATCCCAAAGTCAATATCAGCCTGCACCAGGCCACCCCCCATGAAGTGGCGCGCATGGTGCTGGACGAAGTGGCAGAAGTCGGCATGGCCACCGAGTCGCTGGCCGACTACCCTGAACTGGTCACCCTGCCCTGCTACGAATGGCAGCACGTGCTGGTAGTGCCCAGCGGGCACCCCTTGTCCACCAAGGAACGCATTGGGCTGGATGATCTGGCTGGCGAGCCCCTGATCACCTACCACCCCTCATTCACGGGCCGCGGAAAACTGGATGCCGCTTTTGCAACCCGCAAAATTGAGCCACGCATCGTGCTGGAGGCCATTGACTCCGATGTGATCAAAACCTATGTGCGTCTGGGCCTGGGCATTGGCATTGTGGCTGAGATGGCCATGCGCGATGACCACGGGCAAGACCTGGTGTCTCGCCCTGTGGGCCACCTGTTTGGCCAGAGCGTGGCGCGTGTTGCCTTCAAACGTGGTGCTTATCTGCGCAATTTTGTTTACAAATTTGCCGAAACATTGAGTGACCGCCTCTCACGCGATCTCATCTTGCGGGCCATGAGCGGCCACGTGAACGACTACGAGCTGTAACCACTTTTTGATCCGGGTGCCGCAAGGGCACCCTTTTTTTGCCCTGCCAGGGCGCGTTTCCTGCCATGACTGTTGTGACTCCAACATTTCCCAGCAAGTTGCCCAATGTGGGCACCACTATCTTCTCCGTCATGTCTGCACTGGCCAACCAGCACCAGGCCGTCAATCTGGGCCAAGGTTTTCCAGATTTTGGCTGCGACCCCAAGCTGGTGGATGCCGTCACGGCAGCCATGCAGGCGGGCCACAACCAGTACCCGCCCATGCCGGGCATGCCACAGCTGCGCGAAGCCGTGGCCAACAAGATTGAAGCCCTGCACGGCCGCCGCTACGACGCCAACACCGAGATCACCATCACGGCAGGAGCCACGCAGGCCATCTTGACTGTCATTTTGGCCACCGTACATGCCGGTGATGAAGTCATCGTGCTTGACCCCTGCTACGACAGCTACGCACCCAATATTGAACTGGCAGGTGGCACGTGCGTGCGCGTGCCCCTGACGCCCGGCACGTTCCGCCCTGACTTTGCCAAGATTGCTGCGGCCATCACGCCGCAAACGCGCTTGCTCATCGTCAACACCCCGCACAACCCCAGCGCCACCATCTGGAGCGCCGATGAAATGCGCCAGCTAGAGACCTTGCTGGCCCCTACCAATGTGCTGCTGATCAGCGATGAGGTGTACGAGCACATGGTGTTTGATGGCGCGCAGCACGAAAGCGCAGCACGCTTTGCCGGCTTGGCCGCGCGCGCCTTCATCGTTTCCAGTTTTGGCAAGACCTACCACGTCACCGGCTGGAAAGTAGGCACCGTCGCAGCCCCTGCCGCATTGATGGCTGAATTTCGCAAAGTGCACCAGTTCAATGTATTCACGGTCAATACACCTATGCAGGTCGGACTGGCCACCTACATGGCTGACCCCGCGCCCTATCTGGATCTTTCAGCCTTCTACCAGCGCAAGCGCGATTTGTTTGCACTGGGCCTGCGCGACACTCGCTTTAAGCTTTTGCCCACCACCGGCACCTATTTCCAGTGCGTGGACATCTCTGCGGTCACCGAGCTCAATGAATCCGATTTTTGCCAGTGGCTGGTCAAAGAAGTGGGCGTGGCGGCGATTCCGCTGTCAGCGTTCTATGGCAATGGCTTTGATCAGAAAGTGATTCGTTTTTGCTTTGCCAAGAAAGATGAAACCCTGCAGGCCGCACTGGAGCGACTGCGCAAGCTGTAATCAGCGCATCTGAATCTTCAAATATATAAAAAGGGAGCTGCTAGCGCGCTCCCTTTCTTGTTTTTAAAGTGTTTTATATCTAAGGCTATTGCTGGGAAAGCGCTTGCAGCTATCAAATCAAAAACAACCGCCTGAACAACGCTTTAGCGGCCCGGCCACATCAACAGCTGCGCTGCAACCAGATAGATCGCTACACGCGCCATGTCTGCAGCGTTTGGGTTGCACCAGCATTGGCCACCCAAAGGGCCTCACACACACGCTCGACGCTTAATGCTGGCCTTGCCATAGTCACGATTGGCCTAATATCTAAAACTCCTCGTGTAGCCAGCCAATCTACAAATTCTGTGGCCAATTGCTGCTCTTGCAAATTCATTGATATTTGATAAATTCACAGCATGCCTGCAAAACATTTGAGTCAGTTTTGATTTCAGGCAACACAAAGTAGACCTCACTATGGTGCCGCTCCCTTGCCGCCATATCTCAAGAGGCGCAGCGACTCAGGCACTATCAGCAGATAGCTACCCAGCGCCGTTTTCTCCAGAAGCCCGCGAAGTTTTCCCAACTGAGGTCTATGAGGTGAAAAATGACACAACCCAAAAAAATGACGGTGGTGCAGCTCACCATGCTCACCGTAGTGAACATGCTGGGGTCTGGCATTGTGCTGCTGCCGACGAAGTTGGCAGAAGTGGGGGCGATCTCCATTTTTTCCTGGCTGGTGACGGCCACCGGCTCTCTGGCTCTTGCCTATTGCTTTGCTCAATGCGGCATGCTGAGCCGCAAATCAGGCGGTATGGGCGGCTATGCTGAATATGCGTTTGGCCGCTCTGGCAACTATTTGGTGAATTACACCTACGGAACCTCTTTATTGATTGCCAACGTTGCTATTGGCATCACGGCTGTTGGCTACATGACTGAGCTTTTCGGCATGAAACTCAGCCCCATGGGGGTTGGCATGGCAACAATTGCTCTGCTGTGGATCACGACATTCGCCAACTTTGGCGGCGCTGGTATCACCGGCAAGATCGGCAGCGTCACCGTCTGGGGCGTGATTTTGCCGGTAGTGGGCGTTTCTACCTTTGGCTGGTTCTGGTTCAGCCCAAGCACTTATGCAGAGGCTTGGAATCCTCATGGCTTGTCTTACTTTCAGGCTGCCAGTTCCTCTGTGGCCATCACGCTTTGGGCATTTTTGGGCATGGAGTCGGCCTGCGCAAACTCAGACGCCGTTGAGAACCCCGAGAAAAACGTACCTATTGCTGTGCTTGGCGGCACGATTGGTGCTGCCGTCATCTATATCGCGTCGACTAACGTGATGGCGGGCATTGTCTCCAACCCTGAGCTTGCGGCTTCTACAGCGCCGTTTGGGCTGGTATTTGCTCAAATGTTTTCGCCACTGGTTGGGCAAATCATCATGGGTCTGATGGTGCTGGCCTGCATTGGCTCGCTTTTAGGCTGGCAGTTCACCATCGCGCAGGTGTTCAAAAGTTCGGCCGATACGGGCTACTTTTTGCCCATATTTTCCAAGGTCAACAAGGCAGGCACACCCATCGTTGCCATGCTGATTTTGCTGGCCGCGCAAACCGGTTTGGCCCTGCTGACCATCAGCCCTGATCTCACCAAGCAATTCGACACACTGACGAATTTGGCTGTGGTCACCAATCTTGTGCCCTACGTGCTGTCCATGGCGGCGTTGATGACCATCCAGAAGGTGGCAGGCGTAGAGCCTCGCAAAGCCTTGTTTGTCAACATTATTTCGTGGATCGCTGCAGCCTATAGCTATCTTGCGCTCTACAGCTCAGGCTCCCAAGCACTGCTGCTGGGCGGAGTAGCAACCATTTTTGGCTTCACGCTCTACGGCTTTGTCAGCACCCGCATGCTGCGCCTAGACCAAGAACGTGCAGCTGCAGCGGGCAAGTCAGTTTGAATTGATTTGAGCTTTTTCATCCCTGATCCACGGAAATGGAGCCTGACTATGTTTTTCAAAACATTGGACTATCCGGTCGTCATTATTGACAGTGAGTACGAATCACCTCGCCTGCGTGGAACCATCATTCGAGCTCTGGCGCAGGAGCTGGAGAGCTCTGGCCAGCGCGTTATGGCCAACCTCACGCTCGACGATGCGCTGGTGGCTGCGCGCACGTATTTGGCTGCTTCAGCCGTGTTGATATCCATAGACGCGGACAAGGATGCCAACCAGCAATTCGCTCAAATACAGCAGTTGCTCGATGAGAACCTGGCACGCCACCCTCACCTGCCCGTATTTTTCTATGGCGAGCGCGGATCTGTCGAAAAAGTGCCTACCAACTTGGTGAGGTACGCCCGTGGCTATTTCTATCTGTTTGAGGACACCAAGACTTTCATCGCGCGCCAAGTGATGCGTACCGCCGAAGAGTACATGGAGCATTTGCTGCCACCCTTCTTCAAGGCGCTGATCAAGCATACGGCCCAATCCAATTACTCCTGGTACACCCCGGGCCACGCTGGTGGTGTAGCCTTTACCAAGTCCTCGGTGGGGCGCGCTTTTCACCAGTACTTTGGTGAAAACACGCTTCGCAGCGATTTGTCGATTTCTGTGCCTGAGCTGGGCTCACTGCTCGATCACAGCGGCCCCATTCGCCAGGCAGAAACCGATGCGGCGAAGAACTTTGGCGCTGACCACACCTTCTTTGTCACCAACGGCACCTCGACGGCCAACAAAATTGTGTGGCATGGCACTGTGGCCCGTGGCGATGTGGTTTTTGTTGACCGCAACTGCCACAAGTCGTTGCTGCACTCGCTGATCATGACCGGTGCTATCCCGGTGTATTTTTCCCCCAGCCGCAATGCGCACGGCATCATCGGGCCTATCAGCGAGGATCAGTTCTCGCCCAAGGCCATGCAGGCCAAGATTGCAAAAAATCCGCTGGCTGACCAAGCCATGAAGAACGGAGCCAAGCTGCGCATTGCTGTGGTCACCAATTCCACTTATGACGGGCTTTGCTACAACGCCGAGAAGATTGCCAAGAAGATAGGCAGCGCCGTTGATTTCCTGCATTTCGACGAAGCCTGGTATGCCTATGCAGCATTCCACCCCTTCTATGAGCATTACTACGGCATGGCCAAGGGCAAACCACGTGAGCAGGATGCCATCATCCTGACCACCCACTCTACCCACAAGCTGCTGGCAGCCTTCTCTCAGGCATCCATGGTTCATGTGCGCAACAGCCGCAAGCACAAGCTGGACATGGGGCGCTTCAATGAAGCCTTCATGATGCACACCTCGACCAGCCCACTCTACCCAGTGATTGCGGCCTGCGATATCGCCTCGAAGATGATGGAAGGTCAGGCAGGCGTATCGCTGATACAGGAGATGCATGATGAATCCATGGCGTTTCGCCGCGCCATGCTTCAGATCGAATCTGATCTGGACAAAAAGGACTGGTGGTTCAAGGTCTGGCAGCCGGAGATCGTGGCCAAGCATCTGCAAAAATCCTCTACCCAAATCTCGCCCGCCCAGCCCAAAGACTGGCAGCTGCGCCCCGATGGCAAATGGCATGGCTTTGACCATGTGAGCGACAACTTCGTGATGATCGACCCCATCAAGGTCACGCTCACCATGCCAGGCCTGGAGATGGATGGACAGATGAGCGAGCAAGGCATTCCCGCCAGCGTGGTCAGCAAGTTCCTCTGGTCACGCGGCATCGTGGTGGAAAAGACCAACCTCTACTCTTTGCTGGTGCTGTTTTCCATGGGCATTACCAAAGGCAAGTGGGGAACGCTGGTGGCCGAACTCATGAGCTTCAAGCAACACTACGCCGCCAACTCGCCACTGAGCCTGGTACTGCCCGACCTGGTGGCAAGCCATCCGGACGTCTATGCAGACACAGGCCTGCGCGATCTGTGCGATCGACTGCATCAGTTCAACCACAAGCACAACGTGCCCAAGGTCATGCGCGAAATGTATGTAGAGCAGCCTGATATGGCCATGATCCCTGCTGAAGCCTACAACCTGCTGGTGCAGGGAAAGGTTGAGAAAGTGGAGGTCACTAAACTCAAGGGACGTATTGCCGCAACCATGCTGGTGCCCTACCCGCCAGGAATTCCGCTGATCATGCCAGGCGAGCGCTACAACGAAAAGGCTGAAGCCATCTTCAACTACCTGCGCATTGCGCAGGAGCAGGATGCCCAGATTCCGGGCTTTGAATCTGATATCCACGGGCGGGAAGTAGAGGTAGATGCCACAGGTAAGCGCCGTTATGTGGTGGAAGTCATCAAAGAGTAAGCCGCCCTGTCTTGAAGCCGCCTACGGGCGGCTTTTTTCTGCCGCACTACGCTGCGTTCAATCTCTCGCATCAAACTCCCGCATTTACTGACGGATTGCATCGCCAATCAACCACCTCATCGCGCAGTGGCACCAGCTGTGAACGCTGACGTAGCCGACAACGCCCTCCTGCGCAACTGATCCACCGTACTGGTGTTTCTGTGATGGCAGCTATCGGTCAAAAAATCCTTAGAGTGAAACTCCCAACGGAAACTGTGAGCGCGTTGCAGCGGTCACAGATGAGCCAGCAGCTAATGCAGTGCGTGGCTTCGTGCCAATTAGAATTTCCTGTTTTCCTCTCATACAGTCAGCATGGCTGACAGTCATTTAGCAGCACAGAAGTGAAATGCGCTATTTAGTCATCGGCACCAGTGGCGCGGGCAAATCTACCTTTGCAAAAAAGCTGGCGCATGAGATTCAAGCCTCATATATGGAACTTGATTCGTACTACTGGGGGCCAAACTGGCAAGCAGTGCCAGCCGAGCAGTTCAAGCATTCAGTTGATGAAGCTACTCGGGGTACATGCTGGGTAGCCGATGGCAATTACAGTGCTGTTCGGAACGTGCTCTGGTCGCGAGCGACGCATGTCGTTTGGCTCAACTACGATCGCTTTACTGTATTTTCTCGTCTGCTCCGGCGCACTCTCAGCCATGGCATAACTCGCAAACGCCTACCCCATGGAAACCGGGAATCATTGCGGATGGCATTTCTCTCCAAAGAATCGGTACTTCTTTGGTCTCTATCCACCTATGCAAAGAACCAGTCAAAGTTCGCCGCTTTACGCGAGCATAGCGAGTTTGCGCATCTGCAATGGATTGAATTTTCCGAGCCTTCACAAGCTTCGATGTTCCTCAAGGCGATTGCTACTTCACCAGATCGCTAACAAGGGTTCATCTCCACTAACCTGCCACAGCCGAGCATTTCAATAACCACCTTGGAGCCGCTCGTATATCGGCTTTGGGTCGATTTTCGACAGTCGCAGATCGGCCAAGAACAGCCACTCAATCATTGACTTTCGTAGCCATTGAAAGCTGAGAATTTGAAATTTTAGGTTATCTGACAATTTATCAGCCACTTGATCGTTGTCATCGCTACCGCTTTTTCATTCTTATCTGAGCAACAACAGCATTTGTTTAGTCGTCAAAATCTAGTTAACCTACTCTCTTCATACAACGAAATCACTATGAAATTCATCTACCTACTTATCTCTTCTGCACTATTGCTTCCTGCATGCGCAAGTAACAAGACAATGTCAACAGCTCAAAATGAAAGCCCCGAAGCTGCTGAATCTATCAAAGCATTTGAGGCTATTTGCTTAAAAACAGCACCGTCTTTTTCTGGTGCAGCGCAAGCTGCAACGGCATTTGGCATTACTGAAATCACCGATGCTGGCTTCATGAAAATGGGGTTCAATAAAGACCAAAGCATGGGGGTTCAAATCAAATCCGACAAAGAGTGTGTTATCACCACTCCTTCTCATCGCAGCAATGGACTTACAACCCAGTTTCTGGGTGTAGTTAGTCGGTACACAAATATGCCATCCTTGAGTCGGGTACCCAGCAAAGTCAACATCAATGGAATCCCGTTTATCTTCCAACATGATCGAAAGGGTGGAGAAGCTTTTGTAATGCTAAAAGCAAATGGCTAACCCGTCGTTGCAGCCGACCGCCTGCGGCTGCTGCTGAACTCAAGCGTTAGGCCGCCCATATTCCCGCCTATTCAAGCCATGCATCTTCAAACCCCACTCACCTTCACAAGCGTTCATTCACTGGGTGTTTGGCGCTCACTGGGCTTCGCACGAATGACCGCAACGGGTCGTTCTGAGACGGTCGCCTACCGGCCAGGAACAGTCATTCATTCCGACATTGGCCTTTGACTCCTCACAACAAGCTGCAATCATGAAATTTTTAGGTTTATCAAAGAATCTTGCTTGTCATTGCTCACTCTCAAAATTGCAGATAGATTCATTTTTATAAGAACGACAAGCCTTTTTTGCTTGTCGTCTAAATCTAGTTAGGTGCTTACACTGATGAATGCTCGTTATTTCTGCTTTTTAGCTATCGCCTTCCCGTTAGCTTCAATAGCGTTCGCGGATGAAGGAGTTAGGGAATTTAGACCCCACCTCTCTGATTGCACTGCCTTTTTTGGTCTTCTATCGCAATCGAATAATAGCGAGCAAGCAAATCAGTACAAATCTATGGCACTTGTGTTTTCGTCGTACGCGGTAGAAGTGATCCCGCCCAATGAAATAGACAAAGAGCTTGATAGCTCGAAGAAAAAAATCTCCAAGTTAGTATCAAACGCTAGGGAAACAGACAATAAAGAACAGCTCGGCACTCAGCTTTCCCTATGTATATCTACGTTAAAAGACGCAGAAAAGACACTTAGGCCGAAGATGTCTGAGTTCAGTCAATCAATGACCCCAAAGCTCTTTGAATGACTATCGCACCTAACTTTACGGTCAAGCGGACGCTGCGCGATGAAGCCGCGCAGCGCAACTTACCTCCACGTTAGTGGCTGTCTGCTTTGGGTCGAATTGCGACGAACGCAGAACGGCCAGAAGCAGTCGTTCGATGTATTGGTAGCATCACCATATCAACTGGCAACATAACAGTTCTGGAGGGCACCACACAATGGCTTATGACTTGCACTTGGTCAGAACAAACGATTGGTTGGATGCCGCTGATGCTCCAGTTACCAAAGCAGATGTTGATGCATTGATCCTTTCTGACACAGAGCTTAGCTGGTCAATGGACTACATCGATATGCAGGTAGATGGTGAAGTAAACCGATTTCATCTAATCGATTGGAAGGGAGAACCCTTCTTTTGGTGGTACCAAGATCAAATCAAGTTCAACAGCTCAGATCAAGATGCGCTCATAAAGCTGATGCGTATGGCCGACACGCTAAACGCAGTTGTTGTGGGAGACGATGGGGAGCACTACACACTTGTTTTACTGCCCAATGGCGATGCTTCAGTTACATCCCGGCAGCAGCAGGAAAAAGAAATTTCAACCCCAACAGCGCTCTCTAAGCTTCGCGCATTCTTCAAGCGTTGAAAGGCAGCTTAGGGGCGTTCTGCAACTGTCTTAGTCCGGCCACAAGCGGTCACTAAGCCGCGGTCGAGCGCCGAGCGACCAACAGGCCAACTCCAGCAGCCCCAAGAAGTGAGGCGCAGATACGGTTGAATATCTTCTGCCTTCTTGACTCTGAAAACCACTTGCGAAGATGGCTTCCTATACAAGCGTATGCAGCAATAGCTAACCACTCTAAGCCCAAAAAAATAGCTCCTAGAGTGAAGAATTGAGGTGCGGCCGCCTCTGAGATATCAACAAACTGCGGCAAAAAAGCCGTAAAGATAAGAATGGCCTTGGGATTGCCTGCCGCAACGAGGAACTCCTGCCGAGCAAGCGCCAAGAGGCTCTTCGCAACCCTTGGACGCTTCTGCTCTTGCTCGCTGGTCTTTGCAAGCCACAACTGAAAAGCTAGGTAGAAGAGGTAAGCCGCGCCGATGAGCTTAATTGCATAGAACGCAAGCAACGAAGCTTGCAACACTGCCGCAAGGCCAGTAGCTGCAATAGCAATCATCCCAACGAAGGCCAGCAGCCGACCTACTCCAGCAACAGTAGAAATCCAGAATCCATAGCGCGTTGCATTTGCAACTGACAGCAGATTATTAGGCCCCGGAGCCATGTTGAGAGCAAAGCAGGCGGGAATGAAGATGAGTAAATTTTCAAAAGACATAATTCGAGCCTGATACTACTTACGGTCGACAACTCTAGTGCAATGGCTGACAGCTATGGGGCGATTTGCGACATTGCGCCACTACGAGTTTGACCGGGTAGAGAAGCTCTGCGTGGCTTCATGACACTCAAAGTGGCGGTATTGCATGCAAAACGCTGGCAAGTTTGGCCAGCGAATCGGTGGCGGTTTTTTTGTGCGAGCGCCTGGGCGATTTGCTGCGAATCATCTCTGTGACTGATCGCGCATCAAAAGACATACATACTCTGCGCTTTAAAGCTACGCCGAAGCGTGCACTGCACTGCACTGCACTGCAGAGTGGGTGCGGTGATTTGCCCGTGAAGTGACGTAGTTTTAGGCGTAAGTTCTGTGTTCACTTCGTGAGCACCTCAATATCTGCAACGACTTAAGCAAATAAATCAGTGACTCACGAAAACAAACGCCAACTGAAAATCGTCATCGCCCCGGACTCCTATAAAGAAAGCCTGTCTGCACTTGAAGTGGCTACGCAGATTGAGTTGGGTTTCAAGGAAATTTTCCCAGATGCCGACTACGTCAAAGTGCCCATGGCCGATGGCGGCGAAGGCACTGTGCAAGCCATGATTGAGGCCACACAAGGCCGCCGCGTTGAAGTGGATGTGACCGACCCGCTGGGCCAGCGCATTCGCAGCTTTTACGCCCTGACGGGTGATGGCTGCACCGCCATGATTGAAATGGCAGCCGCCAGCGGCCTGGCGCTGGTGCCCCCAGCGCAGCGCAATCCCGAGGTAACCACCAGCTACGGCACCGGCGAGCTGATCACCGCCGCCATGGATGCCGGCGCACGCCACCTCATTTTGGGCATTGGTGGCAGCGCCACCAATGACGGTGGCGCAGGCATGCTGCAAGCGCTGGGTGTCAAGTTGCTGGACAAGGCGGGCCTGAGCATTGGCCCCGGTGGCGCCCCACTGGCGCTGCTGGCCAGCATTGATGCCTCAGCCATGGATGCACGCCTGCTGGAATGCACCATTGAAGTGGCTTGCGACGTAGATAACCCCTTGACCGGCGAGCGCGGTGCATCGGCCATTTTTGGCCCGCAAAAAGGTGCCACACCAGCCATGGTGCAAGCGCTGGATGCCAACCTGCAGCACTTTGCACAAGTCATCTTGCGCGATGTGGGTGTGGATGTGGCCGACGTTGCCGGTGCAGGTGCTGCAGGAGGCATGGGCGCTGCCATGCTGGCGTTCTTGAAAGGCCAGTTGCGCCCCGGCTGCGAGATCATTGCCAAAGCGGTTGGTCTGGATGCCGCGGTGCACAACGCTGATCTGGTGATCACCGGCGAGGGCCGCATTGACCAGCAAACCATCTTTGGCAAAACACCATTTGGTGTGGCCACTGTGGCACGCAAGCACGGTGTGCCCGTGATTGGTATTGCAGGCAGTCTGGGCACCAACGCTCAGGTGGTGCATGCGCATGGCATTGATGCCATCTTCAGCGTACTGAGCCGCCCTTGCTCTATCCAGGAAGCTGTTGCAGAAGCCGAGCACAACGTGCGCTGTGCAGCACGCAACATTGCAGCCTTGCTGGCCATGGGGCAACGCAGCGTCAAGGCATAACGCGCATGAAGCAAAAGCGGCGGGCGCTTTGAGGATTGCCAGTAAAGAGCTGGCATCAGCCTTGAAGCAATCCTGTGCCTGCGCGATAGAGCGATAAGGCGATGGCATACATCCCCAAGGCGTTCATCGGTACACACAAGGAACGCAGCAAGCGCGCTAAGAATGGCCTGGAAACAGGCTGTTTTGCTTGCCTGCTCAGTTTAAAAGAGCTATCAGCGCTTACTGAGCGGTGTTTTCAGACACTTTTATATCTAAAAACGTTACCACATAAGCGTAAGCAGCTATCTTATAGATAGTTCATGATTGCGAGTTCTTGAAAAAACCATTTTTCGCAACCTGAACAAGCCGCTTGAATCGAGCCGTTTGAATCATGCAGCTTGTGCACAACGCATAACGGGCATACAGCACATCAAGGGCTTGTATCGCCGCCCGCCCTTGGCAGCGCAAAGATTCACATTACCAAAAACTCGCTTCATTGCCCCAGCGGCATCTCCGAGCGTTTCAGCGTGCGCAGCACAAACATGGACTGGCTGTGCTGAATGCCTTTGATCTTGTAGAGCTTCTCGCGCAGCAGCCGCTCATAGTCGCGCGTGTCTTTGACCATGACGCGCAGCAAATAATCATAAGTGCCTGAGACCAGATGCGCCTCCACCACTTCGGGAATGGTGGCCAGTTGCTCGCCAAATTTTTCCAGCGTGTTGTCGCTGTGGCTGTTGAGTGTCACCATGAGCAGCACCGTATCGCTCAGCCCCAGCGCCTGGGGGTTCAGACGCACGGTGTAGCCCTCGATCACACCCTCGTCTTCCATGCGCTTGATGCGCGTCCAGCAGGGTGAGGGGCTCAAGCCCACCGCCTGCCCAATCTCTTGCAGACTGGCGCGGGCATTGCGCTGCAATTCATAAAGAATTTTTCGATCAATTTTGTCCATGCAGTAAATTTTGCTGCATTTTTAGTTATTTCTTTTATTTTTTCTGTAGCAGCGCAGTTTTCAAGAAAATGCAGCATCATTTTCTGTAGCAATGTACGCACACTACAAGGTATGGAAGCAGCGCCCACCGGCGATGTTCAACGCCATTTCATCGCTACAGCAATTTACCGTTTGCCCGCTGCCATGTGACCTTAGCACCCAGTGCTTGACGTAAAAAGGCCGATTTGCACACCCGCGCAAATCGGCCTTTTTATTTTGCAGGGCGCGCTGCAGCATGCAGCGTCTGCCACCATCGTATTACTGCAGCGGCACTTCCTGCCCGCCCAGCACTTTCCACAAAGTGGTGCGGTTGGTTTGCTCTGCCAGGCGCAGCGTGATCAGTGTTTGCTGTGCGGCATACAGGCTGCGCTGGGCATCCAGCACGGTCAGGTAGTTGTCAACACCGGCCTGAAACCGTGCTTCAGACAAGTCAAACGCCTTTTGCGTGGCCAGCACCATGCCTGTCTGGGCACCCAGCCGCTCTCCCCACTGCGCACGGTCTGCCAGCGCATCGGCCACTTCCTTGAAAGCGTTCTGCACGGTTTTCTCGTACTGCGCCACTGCAATACGCTGGTTTGCGTTGGCCACGTCTACGCCTGCACGCAAGCGCCCGCCATCAAAAATAGGCAGCCTGATTTGCGGCATAAAGCTCCACGTGCCATTGCCGCTGCCAAACAGGGCATCGAGCTCGCGGCTGCCAGAGCCCACACTGCCCGTGAGCGAGATGGTGGGGAACATGGCCGCGCGCGCAGCGCCAATGTTGGCGTTCATGGCGCGCAGGTTGTGCTCTGCCGCCTGCACATCGGGGCGCTTGAGCAATACGCTGGACGGTAATTGCTCTGGCACCGGCAGCAAGGCCAGGTTGTTGGCATCCGCCACCACCAATGTTTGCGCATTCGGCAGTAAATCAGCAGCCACTACACCGCCCACCAGCAGTTGCAGCGCATTGCGATCTCGCGCCACCTGCGAGGTAAAGGCGGCCACATCGGCGCGCGCAGTCTCCACCGTAGACAGGTTTTGCGCCAGCACCAGCCCAGAGGTGGAGCCAATCTCAAACATGCGCTTGGTCAGTGCATAGGCTTTCTCGCGGCTGGCCAAGGTGTCTTTGGCCAGTTGCAGGCGTGCCATGTCGCCCGCCAAGCTCAGCCAGGCGTTGCTGACATCAGCTACCAGGCCAATTTGAACGTTGCGCTGGTTTTCTTCAGACTGCAAAAAAGCCTGCAATCCAGCTTCGCTCAAATTGCGCACTCGCCCCCAGAAATCAATTTCGTAGCTGGTAAAACCCAGCTGCGCCGTAAATTGCTCGCTGATGCTGGACTGCCCACTGCTGTTGAGATCTGCACTGGTACGGCTGCGCGTGCCCTGCCCTTGCGCCGTAATGCTGGGCAATAAATCAGCACGTGTGATGCCGTACTGGGCGCGTGCTTTTTCGATGTTTTCTACGGCAATGCGCAGGTCGCGGTTGTGCGTCAGCGCCAGTGCCACCACTTCGCGCAGCTGACTGCTCTGAATCCAGGCCTGCGCTTGGGCATAGCTCAGCGCGGGCGCATTCGCTACAGCAGGCGTGCCCGCCTGTGCAGACACGGCATCTGGCACGCTCAGTGCAGGTTGTACAAACTTTGGTGCCAAGTTACAGGCAGACAGTGCAACTGCAGCCATCGCTGCGGCCACCACAGGCCGCAAGGTCAAATACGTCTTCATGCGACAGGTTCCTGTGGGTTGGTGGGTGCGTCCTCAATGCGCGATCGGCTCTTGAACCAGCTACGCACCAGCAAGAAGAACACAGGCACCAAGAACAGGCCCAGCACGGTTGAGGCCACCGTCCCCCCCAGTACCGCGGTACCAATGGCGTTGCGCCCACCTGCACCAGCGCCCGAGCCAATGGCCAGAGGCACCACGCCAAAACCGAAGGCCAGCGACGTCATCAAAATGGGACGCAAGCGCATGCGCACAGCCTCTACGGTGGCATCAAACAGGTTCTTGCCCTGCTCTTGCAGCTGCACCGCAAACTCCACGATCAAGATGGCATTTTTGGAGGCCAGACCCACCGTTGTTAGCAGCCCGACCTGAAAGTACACGTCGTTGGTCAAGCCGCGGGTGTAAGTGGCCAGCAGCGCGCCCACCACCCCCAGTGGCACGGCCAGCATCACTGACAGCGGCACCGTCCAGCTTTCATACAGGGCCGCCAGACACAAGAACACGAACAAGATGGAGATGGCATACAGCAGTGGTGCCTGCGCGCCAGACTGGCGCTCTTGCAGGGAAGCCCCGGTCCATTCATAGCCAATGCCGTTGGGCATGGTCTTGAGTATGTCTTCGACCACTTTCATCGACACGCCCGAGCTGACACCCGGTGCGGCACTTCCCTCAAGCTCATAGGCCGGTGCACCGTTGTAGCGCATGAGCTGGGGCGAGCCATAGGCCCAGTACGTGCTGGAGAACGCGCTGAAAGGCACCATCTCTCCGTTCTTGTTGCGTACGCTCCATTTGGCAATGTCTTGCGGCAGCATGCGGTATTGCGCGTCACCCTGGATGTACACACGCTTGACGCGGCCATTGTTCAAAAAGTCATTCACATAGGTGCCGCCCATGGCGCTGGAGAGCACGCTGTTGATGTCGCTGTACGACAGATTCAAGGCCGCCGCTTTGCGGTCATCAATATCTAGCCGCAGCTCGGTGGCGTCATCCAGATTGGTGGAGCGCACGCGCGTTAGCTCCGGGTGCTTGCGCGACTCGGCAATGAACTGGTTTTTGGCATCCAGCAAGGCTGTGTGCCCCAGTCCATTGATGTCTTTCAGAACAAAATTAAAACCAGAGTTAGACCCCAGCCCCCGCACGGCTGGCGGCAGCAGCACAAAGATGCGGGCATCACGAATGGCGGCCAGATCCTCGGTTGCGCGGTGTGCAATCGCTGCAGCGGATTGCGAACTCAAAGGACGATCATCCCAAGGTTTGAGGCGCACAAAACCACGGGCTGAACTTTGGTCACCACTCAGGCCCGAGACCTGGTTAAAACTGATCACATCGGGCTGCTGTGCAAAGTACTCACGCACCTGATCGAGTACCTCTTGCAAGCGTGCATCGGCAGCGCCAGCAGGCAAATTGACGCTCACACTGACAAAGCCCTGGTCTTCATCAGGCAGAAAAGATGTGGGCAGGCGGCTCATCAGCAGCCATACCGCAGCCAGAACCACCAAGAAAATCAGCATCATGCGCTTGGCGCGTTGCAGGCTCCATGCCACCGTGCGCTGATAACGCGCTGCGGTCGCGTCAAAGTGGTGGTTGAACCAGCGAAAGAACCGGTCATTCCAGCCCAGCAAGCCACGGCGAATGTGCTTTTCATGGCCATGCTGCGATGGGGGCTTCAAGATGGTGGCGCACAGCGCGGGCGTCAGAGTCAGCGCGACGAATACTGAGAAAGCCATGGCCGCCACGATCGTGATGGAGAACTGGCGATAAATCACACCCGTCGATCCACCAAAAAAGGCCATGGGAACAAACACTGCCGACAGCGTGACACCAATGCCAATCAGCGCTGAGGTGATTTCTTTCATCGACTGCTTGGTCGCTTCTTTGGCAGACAGACCCGTCTCGTGCATGACGCGCTCGACGTTCTCCACCACCACAATCGCATCGTCCACCAGCAAGCCAATGGCCAGCACCATGGCAAACATCGTCAAGGTGTTGATGGAATAACCCGCTACCGACAGCACGCCCAAAGTACCCAGCAGCACAACAGGCACGGCAATCGCCGGAATCAGCGTGGCCCGGAAGTTCTGCAGGAAGATGAACATCACGATCACCACCAGCAGCATGGCCTCTGCCAGCGCCTTTACCACTTCATGGATGGAGGCACGCACAAAAGGCGTGGAGTCTGAACTGACGAAATAATCGATCTCATTGGGAAAGAAAGGCTTGAGCTCGGCCAGCTTTGCGTTCACCGCGTCTGACACCTGCATGGCGTTGGCACCATCGGCCAGCACAATACCCAAACCGGCACCGACCATACCGTTGAGCTTGGCCTTGACGGTCAGGCCATCGGCCCCCAGCTCTACGCGCGCCACATCTTTCATGGTGACCACGGAGCCATCCGGTGCCGCTTTGAGCACAATGCTCTCAAACTGCTCCACAGTTTGCAGCTTGGTGCGCGCCGTAATCGTTGCGTTGAGCTGCTGGCCTGGCACCGCTGGCAAAGCCCCCAGCTGACCGGCTGACACCTGCGCGTTCTGGGCATTGAGCGCACTGATCAGGTCCGAGGGCATCAATGCATACTTTTGCATCAGCGCCGGGTCCATCCACATGCGCATTGCGTAGTTGGTACCAAAGACGTTGATATCGCCAACACCATCGATGCGGCCAATCACATCAACCAGGTTGGAGTTCAGGTAGTCACCAATGTCCACCTGGTCCATCGAAGGATCAGTGGAATAAAAACTGTAGGTGACCAGAAAATCCTGCCCGCCCTTGTTGACAAACACGCCGCGGCTTTTCACGGCATCCGGCAACCGGTTCATGGCTGCCTGCAGCTTGTTTTGCACCTGGACCTGGGCCACGTCAATGTCAGTGCCGGGGGCAAAGGTCAACGTGGTGCGCGCACGGCCTGAGGCATCTGACGTGGAGCTCATATAGAGCATGTTGTCGATACCTTTGAGCTGCTGCTCAATGATCTGGGTGACCGAGTTTTCGACCGTCTCGGCCGATGCTCCGGTGTACTGCGCGCCAATCGTCACGCGCGGGGGCGCAATGTCGGGGTACTGCTCCAGCGGCAGCGTAAAGATGGACAACGCCCCCGCCAGCATGATGACGATGGCAATGACCCACGCAAAAATGGGCCGGTTGATAAAAAACTGCGCCATGAACTGCGACCTTAGCTATTACTTCGAGGAGTTGGCAGCACGCAGTGCAGCGGCAGCGGCTTTGGGGTCAACCGGTTTATCAGTCGCCCGCTTGCTCAGATCAATCTCCACGGCATTGACTTGATCGCCCGGCTTGATGCGCTGAAAGCCATCAACCACCACACGCTCTCCGGCCTGCAGGCCGCTGTCCAGCAGCCAGTTCACGCCAATCGCACGCCCCAGCTCCACCGTGCGTTTTTCGACGATGTCATCGCTCTTGACCACCAGCACGCTGGGGCGCCCCGTCAAGTCCCGAGTGACTGAACGCTGAGGCACCAAGATAGCTTCGGGTGCCAGACCCGTGGGCAGCTGCGCCTGCACAAACATGCCGGGCATCAAGATGCCATCGGGGTTAGGCACCACCGCACGCAGCGTGACCGTACCCATGGTGGTGTTGACGATCAGGCCGGAAAATTCCAGCTTGCCTTCATGACCATAAGTGCTGCCATCTTCCAGCCGGATGCGCACGGGAACCCGGTCACCTTCCACTTTTTGGTAGCGGCCTGCAGCCCAGTCATTGCGCAATTGCAGCAAATCTGCGGTGGACTGGGTGAAGTCCACATACATGGGGTCCATCTGCACTATGGAAGTCAACGGTGTGGTCTGGTTGGCAGTGACCAGCGCCCCCGGCGTGACACTAGACAGACTGATGCGCCCGCTAATGGGCGCTTCAATGCGGCTGTACTTGAGGTTGATGCGGGCCGTTTCTACATTGGCCTTGGCCACTGCCACATCAGCACGCGCCTGCTTGGCTGCGGCCTGGCTTTCGTCAAACGCCTGCTGGCTGATGGCCGTGATCTTGACCAGCTCGGCATTGCGGCGTGCCGTTGCTTCCAGGGTTTGCTGGCTGGCTTCTGCCTTGGCCAGCGCGGCCACCGAGCTGGCTTCTGCGGCACGCAGGCTGGATGCATCCAACTGGTACAGGGGTTGCCCCTGCTTGACCATGCCACCTTCTGTAAACAGCCGCTTTTGCACGATCCCGCTGACCTGGGGGCGGACTTCAGCGCTCAAGAAAGCATTGGTGCGCCCGGGCAGATCGGTATCCAGCACCTGGCTTTGCTTTTGCAAAACTACCACGCCCACTTTGGCAAACGCTGCCTGCGCCTCGGGTGCATCGGATTTGTTGCCACAAGCGCTGAGCAACGCGGCTGCCAACATCACGCCTACCAAGCCTGCTGTGCGGTGCAACTGCTGGTGCGCAGGTAAAAAACGATCCGGCAAACGGTCAGTGGCACGTAAAAAGGCAGGAGCAAACGTCATGAGAGCAATCAATGATTCGGAAAACGATGCCATTCTCTGCCCGCAATGTTGCGCTTGTGTAAAGCATGGGACGGAAAATAGGGGAAATGCATAGCAACGCGCGCTGATGGAATGCGCACTCATCTCTGTTTGCCATTCACGCATGAATGTTTGCCAGCCGATGGAGCCAACAGATTTGTAACACCGCTTGGCACGGTTCACACCAACTTATTGGTGAAGTCGTCAGTAATTCACAGCCTGCATACAAAAACAGCCCCGCTCAGCGGGGCTGTTGCCTGGCAACAAACCGGTCAAGCAGATGAAGTTGCCCGCAACGCTGCGCGCAATTGCTCGCCCACTTCCGGGCGATCGGCAAAAGCATCGGTGGGATTGTTCATCTCCAGAATGTCTTCCATGCGCGTTTTGACATTCCCCAGCGCATGCGGGTGGCTGAAGATGTAGAACTGGTTATCGGCCATGGCGGCAAACACTTTGCTGGCAATGTCTTGCGCCGTCACCTTGCCTGAGCTGACCGCCTTTTGCGACATGGCACGCGCAATCTTTTGGCTGGTAGTGACGCCTTGCGGGTTGACCACATCAGGGCGGTTGCGCTCACTGTGGGCAATGCCGGTGGGCACAAAGTAGGGGCACAGTACGCTGCAGTGCACCTGGTCTGTCACCAAGCGCAGGTCTTGGTACAGCGTCTCTGTCAGGCTGACCACTGCGTGCTTGCTGACGTTGTATACGCCCATATTGGGCGGCGCCAGCAAACCGGCCATGCTGGCGGTATTGACGATGTGGCCCTGCCAGTTGGGGTCTTGCCGTGCTGCCTCCAGCATCATGGGCGTGAAAAGGCGCACGCCATGAATGACGCCCCACAGGTTCACGCCCAGCACCCACTCCCAGTCGCGCACGGATTGCTCCCACAGCAAACCACCACCGCCTACACCAGCGTTGTTGAATACGAAGTGGGGGGCCCCCAAGGTAGCTTGCACCTCTGCGGCCAGTTTTTCCATCGCATCGGCATCGCTCACATCCACCTTGCAGGCCATCACCTGTTTGGCACCCAGGCTGCGCGCTTCTTGCGCGGCTTTGGCCAATGCATCGGCCTGCACATCCACCAGCACCAGCCGCATGCCTGCTTTGGCACCAATGCGCACGCACTCCAAACCGAACCCTGAACCTGCGCCAGTCAGCACGGCGGTCTTACCCGCCAATCCATTGAGCATGTTTGTCTCCTTTTATGACCTAGGTCTTTTATGACTAAGAGCGGCTAACCCCACCCAGCAAATCGAAGATTTGCGTTTGAGACGAGACGCGAAGCCGCAGGCAGTACTGAAGTACGACCAGGCGAAGTAACGACGTATCAAGGGTGGTGTTAGCGGCTCTAAGGGGTGGCACGTAAAAAAGGCAGCACATGGCTGCCTTTGCGCGGAGGTTTAGACCAGTTTGACCAGTTGCTTGCCAAAGTTCTTGCCCTTGAGCAAGCCCAGGAATGCTTCTGGCGCGTTTTCAATGCCTTGTGCAATGCTCTCGCGTGGGCGCAGCTTGCCTTGCGCCACCAGGGTGGCCAGCTCGGTCAGCGCTTCGGGCCACACTTGCATGTGCTCGCTGACGATGAAACCCTCTATCTTCATGCGGTTGACAAGAATCAGGGCCGGGTTTTGCAAAGGCAGGCTCTGGCCGTCGTAGCCCGCAATCATGCCGCACATGGCAATGCGCGAAAACGCATTCGCGCGCAGCAACACAGCGTCCAAAATGTGGCCGCCTACGTTTTCAAAATAGCCATCAATACCGTTGGGGCAGGCGTCTTTGAGCGCCTTGCTCATGGACTTCACATCTGGGTGCAGCTTGTAGTCAATGCACTCGTCAAAGCCCAGCTCGTTGGTTGCGTAGGCACATTTTTCTGGGCCACCGGCAATACCAACGACGCGACAGCCGCGCGCCTTGGCCAAGGCGGCAAAAGCACTGCCGACAGCGCCGGTGGCGGCACTGACCACCACGGTTTCACCCGCCTTGGGGTTGATGATTTTTACCAGGCCATACCAGGCTGTAACGCCGGGCATGCCCACAGCGCCCAGATAATAAGACAGCGGGACGTGCTTGGTATCTACCTTGCGCAGCATGCCTGGGGCATCGCCATCAACCACGCTGTACTCCTGCCAGCCTCCCATGCCCACCACCTTGTCGCCCGGGGCGAACTTGGCGTGGCGGCTTTCCACCACCTCACCGACGGTGCCACCAATCATGACTTCGCCCACAGGCTGGCTGGCTGCGTAGCTTTTGGAGTCATTCATGCGGCCGCGCATGTAGGGATCAAGGCTCAGGTAATGGTGGCGCACCAGTACCTGCCCCTCTTGCAGCGCCGGCGTATCGACCGCAACGAGCTTGAAGTTGCTGACCGTGGCTTCGCCTTGCGGGCGGTTGTCCAGCAGGATTTGTTGATTACGTGGCATGGTTTCGTCTCCTTTTCAATGGCTAAAAGCGCTTGATAGATCGGCGTTAGCGGCCAATTTCATTCAAAAACTCATGCCAGCCCCGCTGGCCTGAGGGTCAATCCGTGGCAATCACCGTTTGTCCGTCACCCGGCTTTTGGCCGGGTTTCACGGTGCGCGGCATGTACTTGAAGGTGCCCGTTGCGTGGGTGCACAGACGGCCTTCACTGTCATACACCTTGCCGTCGCAGTAAGCCATGGTCTTGGTGCGGTGCAGCACCAGCCCCTTGGCTACCAGCGGGCCCCGTGCAGCTTGCATGAAGCTGGTTTTCATTTCAATGGTGACGCAGCCAAAGTCGTCACTTTCCAGACTGCGTGCAGCCACTGCCATGGTCACATCCAGCAGTGTCATGCTGGCACCGCCGTGGGTGACATCGAAAGTGTTCAGGTGCTCGGGTTGGGCGGTGTAGCGCAGCTCCGATTCACCGTTCTCCATCTTGTGCAGCGTAAAGCCCAAGTGGTTCACAAAGGGAATGGGATGGTTGCCAAAACTCAGCATAGGTTGTCTCCGTGGGCGCTTGATAAATCGCCGCAAGCATAGCGGCGTGCAGCCTGTGCACGAGACACAAAGATGTCACATTGCGGTGATGGCGACATTCTCATTGCGCGATGGCTTAGCCCAGCACCGCACTTACACCACCATCCACGGCCACCCACTGGCCGGTAATGTGCTTGCCCGCATCACTGGCCAGCAGCACGGTCAGGCCCTTTAGGCCTTCATCGTCACCCAGACGGCGCAGCGGCGCACGGCTGGTCATTACATCTTCCCCCATGGTGTCAATCAGCACCTCAGCCATCTTTGTGCGAAAGAAACCGGGGCAAATCGCATTCACATTGATATTGCGCGGCCCCCACTCCGCGGCAAGTGCACGGGTGAAGTTCAGCACAGCACCCTTGGAGGTGTTGTAGGCAATGGTTTTCATCTCTACCGGGTTGCCGCCCAGACCGGCAATCGATGCCAGATTGATGATGCGCCCGCCGTGCTCGAGCATGCCCGCCTTGGCCACTGCCTGGCTGAGCAAAAAGTAGCCCCGAATATTCAGGTTCATCACCTTGTCCCACGCCGCCGTGGGGTGGTCTTCTGCAGGAGCCCCCCAACTGGCACCGGCGTTGTTGACCAGAATGTCAATCTGGCCCACCAGCTGCGTGGTCTCGCGCACCAGGCGCTGAATGTCTGCTTCATTGGCGCAATCGGCGGCAATCCACTGCGCGTTGATGCCTTGCGCTTGCAACATGGCTGCCGCTTGTTCCAGGTCGGCCGCCTTGCGCGACGTAATCACCACGCGCGCGCCCGCTTCGCCCAGCGCCTGCGCCATTTGCAACCCCAAACCGCGCGAGCCCCCCGTCACCAAAGCGGTTTTGCCTTTGAGGTCAAACAGTTGTTGCACGCTGCGTGTCATAGCTTGTATCTCCTGCGATAGCTTGAAAAATGAGGGGAAAGCACCGTATAGGTTTTGATTTCATTGTGCGTGGGCACCCCGGCTGCGGCCTGTCGCCATGGCGAAGCCAAAGCCTAGTGAATGCACCAAGAAAAAATTCACACAACGCGCTCAAAAAACTGTACATTCATACAGTCACTGTTGTTTTATACATACCTATGTTTGCAACCTCTACCCTCCAAGACCTGCCCTGCTTTACCGTTGCCCTGTGCGACTACCCCAGCCTGCCCGAAAACGAGCGTCAGCGTGCCGAAGCGCGCTACGCCCGCACACTGGCGCGCCAGCTCGGCGGAGAGCCCGAAGTGGCCCACGCGCTGCGCACCATAGAAAGCCTGGAAGACGCGCCCCCTGAAGAGATCACCGAAGAAGTCAAAGCCGTGTACCACCGCTGGATGAAAGCCGCACGCGCCGCCGCTGAGGCCGGCATGCAAGGCTTGGGCGGTGAAGATGGCTGCTACTTTGAAGTGCGCCCGCAGTCTGATTGACAGATTGTTCAAAAAGAGAGCTGCCAGCGCTTAACAAGCAATGATTTCAGATACTTTTGTATCGCGAACTGTTGAAATACAAGCGCTAGCAGCTATTCTTTATTCATAGCCCGTTTGTTTTGCAAGCACGCTGCCTGCACAGCACACGGGCGTTGAGGCAAGCGCTGCATCCAAGCAACAGCGCGCAGCGACAAGCGCCAGTCTCGCACCTAGAATCGTTCCAACTATTGAACGAGGACGAGGCTATGACCAGTATTCCCCCGGCTGAGCCAGACACGCTCGACACACCCCTGCATGCCCTGCACGAAGAGCTCGGAGCACGCATGGTGCGCTTTGCGGGCTACCGCATGCCCGTGCAATACCCGCAAGGCCTGGTGGCTGAGCACCGCCATACGCGTGAGCAAGCCAGCCTGTTTGATGTCTCGCACATGGGGCAAATCAGTGTCAGCGGCCCCTCTGCAGCTGCCGCTTTAGAGCAAGTGCTGCCCATTGACGTCATAGATCTCGGTCTGAACCGCCAGCGCTACGCTTTGCTGCTGGCCGAAAACGGCGGCATCCTAGATGACCTGATGGTGGTCAACCGCGGCCAGGACTACCTGCTCATCGTCAACGCCAACCGCAAGCACGAAGATTTGGACTGGATTCAGTCACACATTGGCCATGAATGCACGGTGCAAGCCCTGCCTGACATGGCGCTGCTGGCGCTGCAAGGCCCGCAAGCAGGTGCTGTGTTGCAGCGCCCCGTGCCCGCCACCAGCATGCTCAATTTCATGCAAGGCACGCCGTTTGATTTCAAGGACGCACGCGGCTACATCACACGCAGCGGCTACACCGGCGAAGACGGCTTTGAAATCTCGCTGCCCGCCAGCCACGTTGAAGCCTTTGCGCGCTGGGTGCTCAAACAGCCCAACGTACAGCCCGCAGGTTTGGGTGCACGCAACACCTTGCGGCTGGAAGCCGGCCTGTGCCTGTACGGCACCGACATGGATGCCACCACCACACCAGCCCAAGCCGCGCTCAACTGGAGCATTCCCAAAGTACGCCGCACAGGCGGCCAGCGCGCCGCAGGTTTTATCGGGGCCGATGTGGTGCTGCCGCAAATTGAAGGCAGCGCCCCGGTAGACACCGTACGCGTTGGCTTGCACGCCATGGAACGGGTGCCCGTGCGCGATGGCACGCCTTTGCACATTCCTGATGGCGCAGCCATTGGCTATGTCACCAGCGGCTCATTGGCCCCCACTCTGGATCGCCCTATCGCCATGGGCTATGTGCCACCGGCGCATGCACAGATCGGCTCGCGCATTGATGCCTTGGTGCGCGGTAAAGCGGTAGCCATGGAAGTGGTTCCACTGCCTTTTGTGGGCACACGCTACCGTAAAAACTAGGCCGTATGGGTGCCCTAGCGCGCCACAGTCATTTCAAACCGCTAAAGTGTCAGCCATACAGACATGCCCATGCATGTCATGACCCACCACCGTTAATTGAGTACCGGAGTTCTACCTCATGAGCATCAAGTTTTCTAAAGAACACGAATGGATCAACGCAGCCAACCCGCAAGCGGCTGTTGTTGGCATCACTGTCCACGCGCAAGACGCGCTGGGTGATGTGGTGTTTGTGGACCTGCCCGCCGTGGGCACCACTTTCCAGCAAGGCGATATCACTGGCGTGGTGGAATCGGTGAAAGCCGCCGCCGACGTCTACATGCCCGTGACGGGCGAGATCGTGGAAGTGAACGAAGCCCTGCGCGCCGACCCTTCGCTGGCCAACTCCGACCCACTGAGCGCCGGCTGGTTCTTCAAGGTCAAACTGAGCGACCCCAGCCAGCTTGATGGCCTGATGGACGAAACCGCCTACGGCGACTTCGCAGCCAACAGCTAAGCAACCCAACGGCCAGAGCCACAGACTGCGCGCTGCGACAGCGCAAGCCCTGGGTTCTTGTCGGTCACCTAAAGTGGCCTGATGGCGCATGTCAGGTCCATGGGGTACGCCGCTTTGGCGGCCCCTTCCCGCGCACGGCAATGAGGGAGGTTGGATGATGAATCAGCGACTGCAAGCGCCCTTGTCTCAACTGCATGAGGGCGACGCCTTTGAGCGACGCCACATTGGCCCCAGTGCGCAGGACGAAGCGCACATGCTGCGCACCATTGGCCTGCCATCGCGCCAGACGCTGGTTGACGCACTGGTTCCAGCCAATATTGCACGCCATACGCCCATGGACTTGCCGCCATCGGCCACTGAATATGAAGCGCTGCAAGAACTCAAAGCCATTGCCAGCCGCAATCGCATCCTCAAAAGCTTTATTGGCCAAGGCTATTACGGCACGCACACCCCCGGCGTAATCCAGCGCAACATATTGGAAAACCCCGCCTGGTATACCGCCTACACGCCTTATCAGGCTGAAATTTCTCAAGGTCGGCTGGAGGCCTTGCTGAATTTTCAAACCATGGTGTGCGACCTCACCGGCATGCCCATTGCCAACGCCTCCATGCTCGATGAAGCCACCGCGGCCGCTGAAGCCATGGCGTTGGCACGCCGCTGCTCCAGCGCCAGCAGCCACGTCTTTCTGGTGCACCCCGACGTGCACCCACAAACGCTGGAAGTGCTGCACACCCGCGCAGAGCCTATGGGCTGGAGCATCGCCTGCCCGCAAGACCATGCCGCGTTTACCAGCGCCTTGCAAAGCCCGCACTTTGGCGCTCTGGTGCAGTACCCCACCAGCACCGGCGCTATTGATGACTGGCGCGACGCCGCCACGCACTGCCACAGCCAGAAAGCCTTGCTGATCGCCGCCACGGATTTGCTGGCTCTCACCTTGCTGACGCCACCCGGTGAATGGGGGGCAGACATCGTTGTGGGAAACAGCCAGCGCCTGGGCATGCCCATGGGCGCAGGTGGCCCGCATGCTGCATTCATGGCATGCCAGGACGCGCACAAGCGTTCACTGCCAGGGCGTCTGGTTGGCGTCAGTGTCGATGCGCAAGGCGCACCTGCCTTGCGTCTGGCACTTCAAACGCGCGAGCAGCACATACGCCGCGAAAAAGCCACCTCCAATATATGTACGGCCCAGGTACTGCCCGCAGTCATAGCCAGCATGTACACGGTCTATCACGGCCCCCAAGGCCTGCGCGATATTGCGCTGCGCATTGCCTGCCTGACAGCTGCCTTGGCGCAAGGGCTGGAAGCACTGGGGCTGGCGCTGCAGCACACCACGGCGTTTGACACCCTGACCGTCATTGCACCTAAAAATGCATTAAACATAGCTACCCGCGCATTGTTGGCGGGCGTTAACCTGCGAAAAGTTTCAGAATCTTGCCTGGGCATATCGCTGGATGAAACCAGCACCCCAGCCGACGTAGGCTTGCTGCTGCGCTTGTTCGGGGCAAGCAGCCCTGCAGTCATTGAGACATCTGCAGCGCCGCGCATTCCAGCCACCTTGCAACGCAGTTCAGACTATCTGTCACACCCTGTCTTTCACAGCCACCACAGTGAAACGGCCATGCTGCGCTACATACGCAGTCTGTCTGACAAAGACCTGGCACTGGACCGCTGCATGATCCCGCTGGGCTCGTGCACCATGAAACTCAACGCCACCAGCGAAATGCTGCCCATCACCTGGCCAGAGTTCGCGCAGATTCATCCCTTTGCACCCACCGACCAGCAGCAAGGCTACGCACTGCTTGACCAGCAGTTGCGCGACTGGCTGTGCACCATCACCGGCTACGCCGGGGTTAGCCTGCAGCCCAACGCAGGCTCGCAAGGTGAATACGCTGGGCTGCTGGCCATACGCGCCTGGCACGCTTCGCGCGGCCAGCCCGAGCGCACGGTTTGCCTGATTCCATCCAGCGCCCACGGCACCAACCCAGCCAGCGCGCAAATGTGCGGCATGCAGGTGGTGGTGGTGGCTTGCGATGCGCAAGGCAATGTGGACATGAACGATCTGCGCACCAAGTGCGAGGCGCACAGCGACAAGCTGGCCTGCATCATGATCACCTACCCCAGCACGCACGGAGTATTTGAAGATGCAGTGCGCCCGCTGTGCGAGCTGGTGCACCAGCACGGTGGCCGTGTGTATGTGGACGGGGCCAACATGAATGCCTTGGTCGGGCTGGCTGCCCCCGGCAGTTTTGGCGGCGATGTCAGCCACCTCAATCTGCACAAAACCTTCTGCATCCCGCACGGAGGTGGGGGCCCCGGCGTCGGGCCGGTGTGTGTGGCGCAAGACCTGGTGCCGTTCCTGCCCGGGCATGCCGCTGCAGGCAAGGCCGCGCTGGTAGGGGCTGTATCCGCAGCCCCTTATGGCAATGCAGCCGTTTTACCCATCAGCTGGATGTACATTCGCATGATGGGCCCCCATGGCCTGCGCCACGCCACCGAAACAGCCATTTTGAACGCCAACTACATCAGCGCACGCCTGAAAGACCACTACCCCACGCTGTATGCAGGCCCCGGCGGCCTGGTTGCCCATGAATGCATTCTGGATCTGCGCCCCCTCAAGGAAACCAGCGGGGTCACGGCTGAAGACGTTGCCAAACGTCTGGTGGACTACGGCTTTCACGCCCCAACACTGTCCTTTCCTGTGCCGGGTACTTTGATGGTTGAACCCACCGAGAGCGAACCGCTGCAAGAGATCGATCGATTCATTGATGCCATGCTGGCCATCCGCGCAGAAATTGAGCACATTGAAAACGGCACGTGGCCGCGTGATGACAACCCACTCAAAAATGCCCCGCATACGGCGTCTGCGCTGCTGCAAGAGGCGTGGCCCCACCCATACAGCCGCACAGAAGCTGCAGGTTCATCGGCTCTGGCCACGAAATACTGGCCACCCGTTGCACGCATCGACAATGTACATGGCGACCGCCATCTGGTATGCACCTGCCCTCCGCTGGAGACTTACCTGAGTTAAGCCTCAGTCCTTCCAGCACTACTTTGTTGTCTGACCAGACAAGCACTTACACTGCGGCTCTCGCTCCAGCCGCGCGCTGCCATTTATGAGTCGTCCAGACCTTTCTTTCCTGATCAACCGCGAAGACGCCCCCTCACTGCCCCCATTGCCCCCTGAGCTGGATATGGCACCGCTGGATGCATTGCCGTCATTCGATATTCCGGATGATCTGCCGGGCGATGATCCGCTGGCAGCGCTCATTGCAGAGCTGCGCAATTACCAAAATGAGCTGGAAATCCAGAACAAAGTACTGGATTACAGCCAGGCCGTAGCGGAAAGTGCTTCTGAGCGCTTTGAGGCGCTGTTCTCCAGCGTGCCCCTGCCTTTGCTGGTGCTCGATGAGCACGACATGGTCATTCAGGCCAATGCCATGGCGCACAACGCCTTCCAGGCAGAAGGACATGACCGGCTGCTGGTTTCTTTTATGCCCTTTGTCTGCCCCACAGACACCGAACGGGTGGCCCACGCCTTTCTGAGTGCCCGTCAACAAGGTAGCAGCGAAGCGCACGAGGTCGTATTTACGCTGGGCAGCGGCGAGCAAATTCAAGGTGACCTGCACATTGCGTGCATCCAGATTCCACAGCGCGAAGGGCCAGCCATTGCACAGTTCATGTGTGCCGTGGTGGACCAAGGCCCCTTGCTGGCAGAGCGCCATCAATTGCAAGAGCGCAATGACCAGCTGTATGCCAGTGAACGCAGGCTGGAATCGGTCATTAACTCTTCGCTCGACGCCATCATTTGCGTCGACAAAGAACAACGCATTACGGTATTTAACCCCACCGCGGCAGCACTGTTTCTCTGCCCGGCCGCTGATGCCCTGGGCAGCAAGCTTGAACGCTTTTTGCCCGGCGCTGTTCATGCGCTGGACTTTGCACCCCTGACTACGCAGGCCATGCTGGGCGAAATGACAGCACGCACTGCCATGGGCAAAACGTTGCCGGTTGAAGTGGGTATGTCGTTTGAGCGACTTTCAGACGGCGAGGTCACCACAGTCTTTGCACGCGATCTCACCAGCCGCAAGCGTGCAGAAGCACAGCGCAGCGAACTGGAGCTGCAACTGCGCGAATCCCACAAAATGCAGGCCCTGGGCACCATGGCTGGCGGCATCGCACACGACTTCAACAACATCGTCGGCGCCATCCTGGGCAATGTGGAGCTGGCCAAGGCTGATTGCGGCCACAACCCGCAAGCCCTGGAAAGCCTGCTGGAGATTGAAAAAGCAGGCCGCCGCGCACGCGATCTGGTTCGCCAGATTTTGACTTTCAGTCGCAATGAGCCACCGAAACGCTATGCCGTGCAAGCCCACGAAGTCATGCGCGATACCGAGCGCTTGCTGCGAGTGACCTTGCCCCCAGCCATTGAATTGCAAGTCAGCGCACCGCATGAACTGCCTTGCATGCTGGCAGATCCCACCCAGGTGGAGCAGGCGCTTTTCAATCTCACCACCAATGCCGTACATGCACTGGGAGAGACACGCGGCCTGATCCGCATGGAAGCTACGCTGAGCATGTCTGAGCAGCGCATCTGTGATCGTTTGGGCTTGGCTTTGGGCGACTACATCGTCATTTCCGTACAAGACAACGGCCCGGGCATCCCCCCTGCAACCCTGCAGCGCATTTTTGAACCCTTCTTTACAACCAAACCCGTAGGGCAAGGCACTGGCCTGGGTCTGGCGGTGGTTCACGGGGTCATGCGTACCCACGGCGGTGCTGTGGATGTGCACAGTCAAATGGGCATGGGCAGCAGCTTCACGCTGTATTTTCCGACGACCGTGGATCCAGACATTCTGGCTGATCGCCCGCCTTCACCGCCTGCCAGCTCTGCCATTAGTGCCGTGCCGCCTGCCAGCGCCACGCCCCAGGTGGACGCCCCCAAACACGTCATGTACGTGGATGATGACCAAGCCCTGGTTTCCCTGGTGCAAAGGCTGCTGCGCCGCCGTGGCTACCACGTAACAGGCTTTCTGGATCCGCGAGAAGCGACAGAAGCACTGCGTAAAAACCCATTTTTCTACGATCTGGTCGTTACTGACTACAACATGCCCGGGTACTGCGGTGTCGATTTGGTGCGCGACTCCAAAAGCATTCGACCCGACCTGCCTGTGGCGCTGGCCTCTGGCTACATCACTGCAGAAATTGAAGCCCAGGCCATTGCTGCGGGCGCAATGGCTTTGATTTACAAGCCCAATGATGTCGATGAACTGTGCGAAACCGTTGATCGCCTCATTCACCCCAAACTCTGAGTATTTTGTTCACAGCGCCCCGCCCCATCTGTCTTTATGAAGACGAGCACCTGCTTGTGCTCGATAAACCCGCAGGGTTGTTATCCGTACCAGGCCGAGGCCCAGACAAGCAAGACTGCCTGATCCACCGCGCACTGCAAGACTGGCCTGATGCACTCGTCGTGCACCGGCTGGACATGGCAACTTCTGGCCTGTTGATCTTTGCCCGCAGCAAAGAGGCCCAGCGCATTCTGGGTGATGCGTTTGCCGCCCGGCAGGTGTACAAGCGCTACAGCGCCATCGTGCACGGGCATGTTGCTGCAAATGCTGACAATGCTGACAATGCCTGGAGCTTGGTAGATGCGCCCCTGATTTGCGATTGGGAGCGCAGGCCGCTGCAAATGGTTGACCCTGCCATCGGCAAACCCAGCTTGACGCAGTACCGGCCTGACCCCGATCAAGCCGGTGTGCCCAGTGGCTGTACCCGACTGTGCCTGGAGCCTGTGACCGGGCGATCACACCAGCTCAGAGTGCACATGATGCATATTGGCCACCCCATGCTGGGCGATGCCTTGTACGCACCCGCACCTGTTGCAGCGCTCAGCCCCAGGCTCTTTTTGCACGCCATGGAGCTGAAGTTTCCGCATCCCGTGCATGGCAACCTGCTGCACATCGAAAGCCCTGCACCGTTTTAAGGCATTGCACCGCAGTGGTGCCTGCTTGGCGCAACGCAACAAAAACACAAAAATGCAGTTTTACTGCGACCATAACTACGCATTTATTTTGATTTTTCGCAGCCAAATGCAAACTTTCCTGCGCTCCGTCTCGCTATAGATACAAACCCGGTTGCGTCCTCTACGAGCTAATTTTTAAGCTTGCACCCTTAGCATCAGGCATGCAATTTGCAGTCATCTTTTCTAGAACTGCCTGATGTAAAACTAACTAAGAGGACATAGAACCATGCGTGCTTCGTTTCGTTTGAAAACTGTTGTGGCTACTTTGGGTCTGCTTGGCGCAGCCGTTACCGGCCAAGTCCACGCACAAAACATCAAGTTCGCCATGGTGATCCCCACCACTGGCCCTCTGACACAGTACGGAGACATGGTCAAAGAAGGTGTAACCACCGCCGTTGAGCAAATCAACGCTGCTGGCGGCATCAATGGCAAGAAAATCGAATTGACTGCCGTCGATGATGCATGCGAGCCCAAGCAAGGCCCTGTAGCAGCCAACCGCGTGGTGAACAGCAAAATCGGCTACGTCATTGGCCCCGTCTGTTCGGGCGCATCGATTGCCGCTGCACCTATCTATAACAACGAAGGTGTCGTTGTTGTCACGCCGTCTGCCACATCGCCTGCGCTGACTGAAGGCAAAAACTTCCATTTCATCTTCCGCACCATTGGCCGCGATGACCAGCAAGGCCCTGCCGCTGCCAAGTTCATCATCGAAAAAGCCAAGCCAAGCAAAGTCGCTGTTCTGCACGACAAGCAGTCGTATGGACAAGGCATTGCCTCTTCCGTGCGCGATGAACTGCAAAAAGCCAAGGTCAATGTTGCTTTGTTTGAAGGCATCAATGCTGGCGACAGCGATTACTCCGCCATCATCACCAAGCTCAAGGGCGCTGGCGTTGACTTTGTGTACTACGGTGGCTACCACCCCGAAATGGGTCTGCTGCTGCGCCAAGCTTCTGAGCAGGGCCTGAAAGTGCGCATGATGGGCCCTGAAGGTGTGGGCAACCCTGAAGTCAACGCCATTGCTGGCAACTCTGTCGAAGGCATGCTGGTCACGCTGCCTGCTGACTTTGCATCCAACCCAAAGAACGCAGCCATTGTCAAAGCGTTTGAAAGCAAGAAGCGCAATCCTTCTGGCGCTTTCCAGCTGACCGCTTATGCCGCAACGCAAGCGATTGCTGAAGGCATCAAGGCCGTGGGCGACAACCCACAAAAAGTAGCAGACCACCTGCACAAGGCCAAGGTTGACACGGTGATTGGTCCCATTTCCTGGAACAAGCAAGGCGATCTGAGCTCGTTTGATTTCCAGATTTTCCAGTGGCACAAGGACGGCAGCAAATCCATTGCAGCCAAGTAATCCGTAGCCAAAGACATAGCCCACAGCGCTTGCCCCTAAGCCTGTGGGCTTTTCAGTTCACCGCTTGCTTTGCTGCGCCACCCCTTTTTGTTAGACCTCCGCGCACATGAACGACTTTCTCCCCCAGCTGCTACAGCAGCTTTTCAATGGTCTCTCTCTGGGAGCCATTTACGCCCTGATCGCCATTGGCTACACCATGGTCTACGGCATCATTGGCATGATTAATTTTGCGCATGGCGACATCTACATGATCGGCGCCTATGTGGGCCTGGTCACGCTGTCTGCCGTGGGCATTCAGGGCACCGTACCCATCTGGATGGTGATTGGCCTGATGCTGATCGTTGCCGTCATCCTCACCGGCATCTACGGCTTTGCCGTTGAGCAAGTCGCCTATAAGCCCGTACGCAACAGCCCCAGACTGGTGGCGTTGATTTCGGCCATCGGTATGTCCATTTTTCTGCAAAACTGGGTCGCTCTGGGCCAGGGTGCGCGCGACATGGCCGTACCTTCCTTGCTGCCGGGCGCATTGCAGTTTGAAATGGGAAATGGCTTTGAAGTCTTTATTCCCTACACCCGTATCTTGATCATTGCCGTGGCTGTGGTGCTGATGATCTTGTTGACGATCTACATCAAGCACTCACGCATGGGCCGCGCTTCACGCGCATGCTCCCAAGACATGCACATGGCCAGCCTGCTGGGCATCAACACCAACCGCGTGATCTCGTTCACCTTCATCTTGGGTGCCATGCTCGCAGCTGTGGGTGGCGTCTTGATTGCTCTGGCTGTTGGCAAGCTCAATCCATTCATTGGCTTTATTGCAGGCATCAAAGCTTTTACTGCCGCTGTTTTGGGTGGTATTGGCAGCATTCCTGGTGCCATGCTGGGTGGTGTTATTTTGGGCGTTGCTGAGACATTGGCCGCCGCTTACATTTCATCGGAATACAAAGACATCGTGGCGTTCAGCCTGCTCGTGCTCATTTTGCTTTTCCGCCCCACAGGCTTGCTGGGTAAACCTGAAGTGGAGAAAGTTTGATGCAGCGCCTTCTTTTAAACCTGGGCCCAGCGCTGATAGCTGCAGTCATTACGGCTTTGGTGGTTACCCCGATTTTTGGTCTGCAGCTGCAACGCGTCGGCGGGCAGATGAGCCTGGAGTACCACTGGAGCTACGTGCTGTGGGCGGCGCTGATCGTTTTTGTCGTGCAACTGCTCAAGCCGGCACTCAAAGTTGCCACCAAAAGCATTGTCTTGCCCCGCTTGCCCAGCCTGTCGCCCGGTGTGCGCAATGCTTTGATTTTTGCCACGCTGCTCATGGCCGTGTCCTGGCCATTCTTTGCAGGCCGCAACGCCGTTGACATTGCCACCCTTGCCATGATTTACGTCATGCTGGGGCTGGGTCTGAACATTGTGGTGGGCTTTGCTGGTCTGCTGGACTTGGGCTTTGTCGGTTTTTATGCCGTGGGTGCCTACACCTACGCCCTGCTGTTCCACTGGGCTGGCTGGAGCTTCTGGGAAGCACTGCCGCTGGCAGGCGCCGTAGCTGCCTTGTTCGGTTTTGTGCTGGGCTTTCCAGTATTGCGCCTGCGCGGTGACTATCTGGCGATTGTGACCTTGGGCTTTGGTGAAATCATTCGCCTGCTGCTGATCAATCTGAACGATTGGACCGGCGGCCCCGACGGTATCTCGGGCATTCCCAAGCCCACCGTCATGGGCTTTGAGATGACGCGTAACGCCAGCGTGGAAGGTGGCACCACATTTCACCAGTTGATGGGCTGGGAGTTCAGCTCCGTGCACATGGTTATCTTCCTGTACCTGATGGCCCTGATGCTGGCCATGGTCACGCTGTGGATCTCCAATCGTTTGATCCGCATGCCCATTGGCCGTGCATGGGAAGCTTTGCGTGAAGATGAGATTGCCTGCCGCTCACTGGGCCTGAGCCCCATGCGCATCAAGCTGTCTGCCTTCACACTGGGCGCCATGTTTGCAGGCTTTGGCGGCGCGTTCTTTGCCGCTCGCCAGGGCATCGTGAACCCCGAATCCTTCACCTTTATCGAGTCAGCACTGATCTTGGCCATTGTGGTGCTGGGTGGTATGGGCTCTCAACTGGGTGTGATCGTGGCTGCCATCTTGATTACCGTGCTGCCGGAACTTGCGCGTGAGTTCTCGGAATACCGCATGCTGATTTTTGGCTTGGTCATGATCTTGATGATGGTGTGGCGTCCACAGGGGCTGTTCCCCGTGACGCGACCTCAGGTGCAAGTGCCGCAAAAAACGGTCACTTAATGCCTTCCATCCCATGCACACATTGAAGAAGAAACTCCAACATGCATAGCAGCCATTTGTTGGACGTCAAGGATCTGAGCATGCGCTTTGGCGGATTGCTTGCGGTCGATAGCGTCAACCTCGAACTCAGCGAGAAGCAGATTCTCGCCATCATTGGCCCCAACGGGGCCGGCAAAACCACGGTGTTTAACTGCATCAGCGGTTTCTACACCCCCACCAGCGGCAACGTACTTTTGCAAGGCCAGAGCATTGCCGGTTTGGGCAGCCACACGGTGGCGCGCAAAGGCGTCGTCAGAACGTTCCAGAACGTTCGTTTATTCAAAAGAATGACGGCCCTTGAAAACCTGCTGGTTGCACAGCACCAGAAGAACCGGGCATCGGTTTTGGCCGGGCTGTTCAACACCCCCAGCTTTCGCCGCCAGGAGGCAGAAGCCATGGAGCGCAGCCTGCACTGGCTGGACTACATGGGCTTGCGTGAATTTGCCAACCGCGAGGCCGGCAACCTGGCCTATGGCCACCAGCGCCGCCTGGAAATTGCGCGCTGCATGATCACCGAGCCCAAGGTGTTGATGCTGGACGAGCCAGCAGCGGGCTTGAACCCGCAGGAAAAGCTCGACCTGCAAGCCTTGATCCGCCAGTTGCGCGACCAGTATGGCGTGGCCATTTTGCTGATCGAACACGATATGGGTCTGGTGATGGGCGTGTCTGAGCGCATCACCGTCATGGAATATGGCAAGCCCATTGCCCATGGCACACCGGAAGAAGTGAGAAACAATGAGCGGGTCATCAAGGCCTATCTGGGAGAGGCCTGATGACGCAGCAAACTAACCCCATGCTCAAGCTTGAACACATCAGCACCCACTACGGTTCTATCTGCGCGGTAGACAAGGTGTCTTTGCATGTGAATCAGGGGGAAATTGTCAGCCTGATCGGCTCCAACGGCGCGGGTAAAACCTCGCTGCTGATGACCGTCTGCGGCAACCCACGCGCCACAGGTGGCAGCATTCACTTTGAAGGCGAAGACATCACCAATCTGGCCACGCACCACATCATGCAGCGCGGCATTGCCGTCTCTCCAGAAGGCCGCCGTATTTTTCCGGACCTCACGGTCGTGGAGAACTTGCAGATGGGTGCTTTCTTCTTGAACAAGCAAGACATTGAGGCGGGCATTGAGCATGTGTTTCACCTGTTCCCACGCCTCAAAGAACGCGCCCCCCAGCGTGCAGGCACCATGTCTGGCGGCGAGCAACAGATGCTGGCCATTGGCCGCGCCCTGATGTCCAAACCCCGCTTGCTGCTCATGGATGAGCCCACGCTGGGCCTAGCGCCGCTGATCATTGCCCAGATTTTTGAAATCATTCAAACCATCCGCAGTGAAGGCGTGACCGTTTTCCTGGTCGAACAAAACGCCAACCGCGCCTTGCAAATTGCAGACCGCGGCTACGTGCTGGAGACCGGCAAGCTGGTGCTGGAAGACACCGGTGCCAACCTGCTCAAGAACGACGCGGTGCGCAAAGCCTATCTGGGCGGTTAAAGCCATCAATAAAAAGAGCTGCCGGCGCTTGTTGCCACTTGTTTTCAGCATGTATTCATACTGAAAACAAGTACTGGTAAGCGCTGGTAGCTCTTATTTTATGTAAATCACTTCACGCACCGCCCTGCCCGCACTGTCAAAGCTGTCTACCGAAGGTTTGCGTTGAAGGCAAAATACAAAGCCGCAGGCAGTACGATGGCAGGCATGAAACCTCAGCTCTACATCCTCACTGGCGGCTCACGCGGCATGGGTCTGGCCATGGCACGCCAAATTCTCAGCCAAGGCCATCACCTGCTGACCATTGCACGCCAGCGCAATGAAGATTTGGAATCGCTCGCCCACCAGCATCAGGCCCAGCTCAGTCAATGGCAGCATAATCTGGCCGAACCACAGGCAGCCGCTGCGCAATTGCAGAAATGGCTAGGCACGCACCATGCGCAAAACTTTGACCGCGTGGTGCTCATCAACAATGCCGGCGTCATGCCTCCGATTGCTCCGTTGTCACACACCGACTGGGCCGCTATCAGCCAGGCGCTGCGCGTAGGCTTGGAAGCGCCCATGATCCTGACTGCCGCATTCTTGCAAGCCACGCAGGCATGGGACATTCCACGCCAGGTGCTCAACATCTCCTCGGGTTTAGGCCGCCGTGCGATTGCCTCACAAGCCACCTACTGCGCAGCCAAAGCGGGCATGGACAACTTCTCTGTATCCGTAGCACTGGATGAAGCTGCCAAACCTAATGGGGCCAAGATCTGCTCGCTCGCACCCGGTGTGATCGACACAGACATGCAGCTGCAATTGCGCAGCGCCAGTGCGCAGGCTTTTCCAGATGTGGATCGGTTTGCCAACCTCAAGCAAAGCGGTGCGCTGACCTCAGCTGAAGATGCTGGCGCTCGCGTTCTGGCATGGCTGGATCGTGCGGACTTTGGCCAGCCTGTAGTGGCCGATGTCCGGCTGGCTTAAGCCCAAGTCTTGATGCCCAAACGGAATGCATTTTTTGTGCGTTTTGAATTCTCTTTGAGCATTCCAGCGCTAATATCGACGATTCCCAAGAACCTGTTTGCGCCAAGTGGGCCACACAGCGCTGCACCACCCGATCGGTGGTAGCAACCCGTGATCAACCTGCCACAAACCCCGGCAGGCTGTGCGCAGACTAGGTTCATACAGGTACTCCATGTCGATGGCCTCCACCCTTGTGCCATCTAAGGGCCCACAAATTCGCTTGAAAATGGTTTTTGTTCTGCATTGCGATGGCAGAACCAACCGCTGTTTTAGATGTCTGTGTTTTTGGAGACCTTCATGTACCGCAAACTGATCACCTGCACCACATTGGCTTTGGCTGCTGGTGCCGCAGCACCCGCTTTTGCCCAATCGGCAGACCAGTACCCCAGCAAGCCCATTCGCCTGGTGATTCCATTTCCTCCAGGTGGCGGTACCGACATCTTGTCGCGCGTGATGGCCAACAAGCTGACAGAAGCTACCAAGTGGACCGTGGTTCCCGAGAACAAGGCAGGCGCGGGCGGCACGATTGGTATCTCTGAGGCGGTCAAAGCACCAGCCACAGGTTACGACATGGTGATGGGCCAGAAAGACAACCTGATTCTGGGCCCCTACCTCTACAAAAATCTGCCCTGGAACCCCATCAAGGATTTGACCCCCGTGGCACACGTGGCCTACACGCCCGTCATCATTGCCACCAGCGTGAACTCTCCGTACAAAACCATTGCTGACGTGATCGCCGCCGCCAAGGCCCACCCCAGCAAGGTCACTTATGGCTCGCCAGGCAATGGCACCAGCATTCACATTGCCGGCCATCTGTTTGAAAAAGCCGCTGGCGTGCAGCTCACGCATGTGCCCTACAAAGGCTCTAACCCGGCACTGATGGATGCCATCGCAGGCAATGTCGATTTGCTGGTGTCCTCTATCCCATCCGCTATTGGTCAGATCAAAGCTGGCAAGCTGCGCCCCTTGGCTGTTACATCGGCCCAGCGCTCCACATCGCTGCCAGACGTGCCTACCATGCAAGAGCAAGGCATGAAGGGCTTTGACGTCAGCACTTGGTACGGTCTGTTCATGCCAGCAGGCACTCCGGCAGGCATTGCAGCCAAGATGAACACCGAGATCAACAAGCTGCTGGCCCAGCCCGAAATACAGCAAGCCATTTTGGCCCAAGGTGCTGAACCCAAAGCCATGAGCGTTGCCGAATTCGACAAGATGTACCGTGCTGACTTCACCAACTCCAAAGCAGTGGTTGAAGCATCTGGCGCCAGCATTCAATAAGCTCGCATAGCCGCTAGCGCTGCCAGTTCAGTACCACCAGCCATTTGGCGGCTGAACACAAAAAAGCCCAGCACATCTTGTAGCTGGGCTTTTTGCTTGGGGCATTAGATACGGCCTTGCTATTGCGGCTTGTTAGGGCCGTGACCGGCCTCTTGCCTCCATGCGGCTTCTAATAGTTCTTCAATTACAACATCCACATCTCATCTCAAGCCAGTCGTTCGATTGACTGGAATGCCCAACTCTATCTGGATCGCTGCTTTTTTATGCTTTGAAATGGTGCTAGCGGCCAGAGGCTGTCGTCAAAGGGGTGGCTGCGAGCGGCATGTTCTGACTGACTTGAGTCTTTCACGGCCCTGAGACTGAGCGACAGCAATCGCGAACACCAGCCGTTGAACAACGTCTACCTCTAAGGACCTTCATCCCAAGGACCGATCTTTCGATTGCGTGGCTCCCTGCGTACCTAAGCGTAGGACCACTTCTGCGTGCCGCAACAGGCTTGCTTCGACCTAAAGCAGAAGCTCAAATACAAGTTAGCTCTCTGTCGGTCTCTCATCAATTGAGCATCTTCAAATTTTCCTGGGGCACCCAGCCTTCTCTTCCCGCAGCGGACAAAGTGCACCATACCCAGCCGTTTAGCTTTCTCCCACCTTTGACGATTTCCCCCTGAGCCACATCCATCTCCAGGGCGGTGTAATCCATAGTGGCGGTTCCGGTCCCATCTTCTTGGAGTGAGATAACTTGCACTGGCACCCATCCAGGCTCTTGCCCGGATGCACTACACAAATACCAGTTTGCCCATGGCTCAGGCCCCTCATATAGCTCGCCGACAAAAATCTTGTCGCCGGTTTTCAACCGAATTGGGTTCGGAAACTCGCTCTGGTGAGACTTGACAACGACATACTTCATAGAAATTTTGATCCAGCTTTAACCTCAATTTGACCACGGCGATGTTCATTCAGAGCCGCCAACAGCGCTCGCTGCTCGACCCGAAGTGGAAGTGTTGCAGTTTTGGCTTTTCGCCATATAATTAGCCGCCATACAATATGGCAGCTTAATAATGAAACTTGAACAGAAGTACCAAGCTTTAATCGAAGAAGCGCAAAGACGTAATCTTCCTGATGTAGATGGCATCGAAGTGTGCTTTCAAGTGCTTTCGCTGGCTGCAAACATTGATCGGGATTGTTCTGCTTTACTCGCCCCTCATGGTCTTTCGGAGGCGCGCTTCGTAATGTTGTTTCTTCTGGATGTAGCTCCTGACGGACTCGCACCCAACGCTCTGGCTGAACTGGCAGGCGTTACCCGGGCCACAGTTACTGGACTGCTAGATGGACTAGAGCGCGAAGAATTGATTGCACGTCACACTAACGTTAATGACCGTCGCGCTCTTTGTATTCGGCTAACCTCAAAAGGAAAAGAGCTCGCCAGTACCGTAATCGACCAGCACGGACTGTGGATTGCAGGCTTGTTTAGCAATCTCTCCGCAGCTGAGCGCAAGCAGTTAACAAGATTGCTGGATAAGGTCGCGGGCCATCATGCAAGCGCTTTGTGCTAAGCGATGTGAGAGGCTGCCCGTGCGAGGTTCTGCAACCTCATGGTGTGTCGAGTCATGCATACCTTCACATTCAAACAGTCTCATGAACAGGCATTGACTTTGCTGCCAGCCCTGAGTGCCAGCCCCTCAGCCTATGCGCTGGAGTCTGGGTAGCTAATTGTCTCAATAAGGCGGCGAAGGATCAGCCAATCTGGGTGCGTGACATCTGCGGCTTACGGCCTAAGAGTTCACAAACCGATGCCACACGTCGTATTTTTCAACGCGCTTTGCGCAATCTCAAGTGAACTAGGAAAAGCCATGTCTCATTACCTCGTAGAACTCTATACGCCCAATGCTGCTTGGAACGCACTCTCCGCCGAACAACGACAGCAATTTCTTGGCCGCATCGGACTTGCTTTGAGCCAGCTGTCAAGTCTAGGTGTCGAAGTCCTCTCGCTGGCAGACACTGATCCCAATATCGATCAAGGCAGTGAACATCGATTTCTCGGAATCTGGAGCTTTCCAGACCAGAAAGCACGGGACGCTTTGCTAGCGGGGATTAAGGCAAGCGGTTGGTATGACTATTTTGACCATGTGAATGCCGCCAGCAATGCTGGAAGCGTGGTCAATCACTTGGCTGCTTTAGCTGCTGCTTAACACCCATGCCTGTTTGAATGGGCTGTCTGGAGTAGGAAAGTCGGTTGCGACCACCTACTTGTAGTCGCAAACACAGGCAGGGGTTGTCCCAAAGCGGAGCTAAGCACTTGATGGACTTAGACGTCGACCATCCTGAATGCTAGTGAGCTCTGTGGGACTCCATCAGGCTGTTGATTTTCACTCTTGAACCAATTACGGAGTGTGGCGTTGAGCCTAAGTAGCAAGCCCCTCCGTTCAAGCGCGAACACCCCATGCTTCCAGCGAATCTGTGTAACTTACCGTACGCTGTGCAATGAAGTCACGCAGGCACCGAACCAGAGGCGTCAGTTGGCGCCGGCTGGGCACCACCAGAAACAGTGGTGCCGCCTCGGTCGTCCAATCTGAGCAAAGGGCCTGAAGCCGCCCCGCGGCCAGATCGGCGGCGACGTCGAAGCCCGCCTTGTAAGCAATGCCTTTACCCAGCAGCGCCCAGCGCCGTACCGCATCGCCATCGTTAGAGACATTGACGCTCTTGACCCGCACGCTGATCTCGGGGGCGTTTCCCTTAGAGAAACGCCATCGGTCATGGATAACTTCACCAAACATAAAGCAAAGGCAGCCATGCTCGCTCAGCTCGTGCGGCGTCGCTGGTGTGCCGTGCTTGGCGAGGTAGGAAGGTGCAGCGCACAACACCCGACGGTTCCAGGCTGCCAGAGGCAAGGCCACGAGACTGGAGTCCGGAGGCTTGCCATAGCGAATGGCTGCATCTACGGGTTCGCTATAAACGTTGGCCATTCGGTCAGACAACTGCAGCCGGATATCTACGTGAGGATGCGAATCCTGAAAGTCGTTGAGCCAAGGGAGCAAAAGGTTTCGACCAAAATCTGATGGTGCAGAGAGCTTGAGTACTCCCCGCAAGGTCTGTTCACCAGCTGCAAGCTGCTCGCCGGCCTGTTGCAGCGCCGCCAAAGCCGGGCGACATTGATGCAGAAATAGCTCGCCGTGCGGCGTCAACCGCATGCTGCGCGTGGAGCGTAAGAACAACGACACGCCCAACTCAGCCTCCAAGCGCTTAAGCGCCGCGCTAGCTGCGGCCGGAGTCAGATCGAGTGCACGCGCGGTGGATGACAGGCTGCCGTTATCGGCAGTGCGCACAAAGATGTCAAGGTCATTCAGTGCTTTCATCGCTGCATTTTCCGTAATGCACGCTTTATTTACAAATATTTTTTGAAAATATATTCAACCTTAGCGGTATTTTTCAAAAGAAACAATTATTGGAAGATTGCGGAATCAAAACAAGATCTGCACCATGTCCGCTGCCGCATCCTGCTCTTCATTCCGCTTGCCTATAGCCGTCTGGAGCCTGCCCCTGTCGGAGTTCGCCGTCAGCACTGCCGAATTTGCGATCGCCGGGATTCTCTTGCCGGCTGTCCGATCGCTGGGCACCAGCGACGACGCGGCCGGTAATCTGATCACCGCCTGCGTTTGTGGCAATCGTGATCAACGGCCACGTCCTGACAGTCTATCTGTCACGCTTCGACCGAAAGAAGATGCTTATCGGCTTGATGCTGATAGCGCTGGCAGAGCTTCATGCCGAGACCGACGTCCCCCTTCACGTCAGCGTGAGCAACGTCGCCTGAACCGAGCCAGTCCCATTTCTTTTGAAATCGCTTTAGCCATGTTCAACCACAACCAACCCCAACCTCCGGGCACATCGAACGATAGCGCCTCCACCAATGCTGCCGTGCCGGAATGGCGATTTGACCATCTCAGCGTTTCAATGGGTGCAGACCATGCGCTAAGCACGCTGTTCGAGGATGTGATGGGCTTCCAGACCGGTTTTCGCCCCCCGTTTCCGTTCCCGGGGCGCTAGCTCTACGAAAACAAGCAAGCAGTCGTGCACGCGATCGACGATACATCGCTGTCGGACGACGCTGGTGAACTGCGCTTCAATCACATCGCATTCACGAGCACAAAGCCGGCGTCTACCGTTATCGCGCAACTGCAGAGCGCTGCTTTTCCGTTCAAGGTTGCTCGTATTCCCGGAGACAGCATCGCGCAAATCTTCGTGCAGCTTCTGGGAAATTTCGTGGTCGAGCTCGATGTGCCCGATAACACCGACCGACCCGCAAGCCATGTCTTCAGCGCGAACTACAGCGCGCCGTCGGCTGACGACTTCTAACCCACAACCTTTGTACCGGCCCCATTCAACGAAAGAACCGCATGACGATAGCCACCACAGCCCTATTTAGCCCCCTGCAGCTCGGCCCGCTCAGCCTGCCCAACCGCATAGTAATGGCCCCCATGACGCGCAGCCGTACCAGCCAGCCAGGCGACGTGCCCAATGAATTGATGGCCACATACTACGCGCAACGCGCCAGCGCCGGCTTGATAGTCTCGGAAGCTACCCAGATCTCTCGCCAGGGCCAGGGCTACAGCTTTACCCCTGGTATCTATTCCGAAGCGCAAGTGGACGGATGGCGCCGTGTCACAAACGCAGTGCATGCCGCCGGCGGACGCATAGTGCTGCAGCTATGGCACGTCGGCCGCATGTCGCATGCCAGCTTTCATTCCGATGGCTTGCCGGTTGCACCATCGTCGTTGTCACCTGAAGCCAAAGTCTGGGTGGTAGGTGACGATGGTGTTGGCCGCATGGTCGATTGCCCGGTGCCGCGTGCACTGAGCGGGCAAGACATTCAGGAGGTGATCGCCGATTTCCGCCGGGGTGCGGCCAATGCGATGCGCGCAGGCTTTGATGGAGTGGAGATTCATGGCGGCAACGGCTACCTGATCGATCAGTTCCTACGCACAACCTCCAATCACCGCTCCGATGCCTATGGAGGCAGCATCTCCCAGCGCACGCGCTTTGCCGAAGAGGTAGCGAGCGCCGTGGCAAGCGAGGCCGGTGCGGAGCGCACCGGCATCCGACTAGCGCCCTTCATTACCCAACGAAACATGAACTGCCCGGAAATCATCCCCACCATCCTGAATCTGGCGAAGAAGCTCAATGTCATCGGTCTGAGCTATATCCATCTCTCGGAAGCAGATTGGGACGATGCGCCGAAGATTCCGGAAGACTTTCGCCACGAAATGCGCCGCGCGTACCAGGGCAAGGTGATCGTTGCGGGCAAGTACGACGCGCAACGCGCCGAAGCCATCCTGAAGAACGGCTTGGCAGACCTTGTGGCCTTCGGCCGACCCTTCATTGCCAACCCGGACCTGCCAGCGCGCTACGCCTCGAATCTGCCACTGAACGCATTCGACGCGAATGATCTCTTTGGCGGCGATGCACGCGGCTACTCAGATTACGCCGCCCTCACCACTGCCTGAAACCTTCTCTTCTCTTCTTTCAGCCTTTGAAAGCACGACCATGAAAGCCATTGGATATCAAAAGCCCCAGGCCATAAGCCAACCCAACTCGCTGATCGACATTATCCTGCCCGAGCCCGTAGCAATTGGCCGCGACCTGCTGGTCGAGGTCAAGGCTGTATCAGTTAATCCTGTTGACACCAAGGTGCGCGCCAGCAGTTCGCCCGCAGAAGGGCAAACATACAAGGTGCTAGGCTGGGATGCCAGTGGTATCGTCAAGGCCGTTGGCCCCGATGTCACGCTGTTTAAGCCTGGCGACCACGTCTGGTACGCCGGCTCCATCGCTCGTCCAGGCACCAACAGCGAGCTGCACTTGGTGGACGAGCGTATCGTGGGCCACGCACCCAAGTCCCTGGACTTCGCACAAGCTGCAGCCCTGCCTCTGACCGCAATCACTGCGTGGGAAATGCTGTTCGATCGCCTCAGCATCGCGCCAGGAAAACAGCCTAGCCAGAAGACACTGCTCATCATCGGTGCCTCAGGCGGCGTGGGCTCCATCCTCACGCAGTTGGCCACGCGGCTGACCAGTCTCACCGTCATTGGCACCGCATCGCGGCCTGAAACGCAGGCCTGGGTCAAAGAACTCGGTGCCCACCATGTGATTGATCACAGCAAGCCGATTGCCGACGAACTCAAACGTATCGGTTTTCCCTCGGTGGACTATATCGTGAGTCTCACACAGACCGACCAGCACTTTGCTCAGATCGTCGAGGCGATCGCGCCCCAAGGAAAATTTGGTCTGATCGACGATCCTGAGTCGCTGGACATCACAAAGTTCAAGCGCAAGGCGGTGTCGGTGCACTGGGAATTGATGTTCACCCGCGCCTTGTTCGGTACTGACGACATGATCGGCCAGCACCACCTGCTCAACGAAGTTGCTTCATTGGTCGATGCCGGCCTGATCCGTACCACGCTGGCCGATCGTTTCGGCAGTATTAACGCAGCCAACCTTAAGCGCGCACATGCCCTAATTGAATCAGGCAAGGTGCGCGGCAAGGTGGTTCTGGAAAACTGGGGTTGAGCCATGCAAACAGAGACTATTTTCAATCTGGCCATTCTTGTAGCGAAGGCAGGCCAGCAGGACCTTCTGCGTGACGCCCTGCGTGCACTGGTTCCATTCACACGGCAAGAACCCGGATGCCTGGACTACACACTTTTTGAGCGGACGGACTCCCCGGGTACTTTCTATATGCGGGAGTCATTCAGGGATCAAGCAGCGTTGGATTCACATTTCTCCATGCCTTATTTCAAAGCATTTGAGAACCGTTTTGATGAATTGTTGGCGCGCCCCTTGCAACTAGTGGGCCTGAAAGAAGTGCTCTAACCAACAGATTTTCCTGCTGCCAAGTCAGCCTTGATGCTATCGAGGTTGACCTGTCACAACTACTTTTGAGGAAACCATGAACACCCATCAGTTCAATGATAGAACTGTCTCAGTCGTTGCGGGCGGCCACACCGGCATTGGCCACGCGGTCGCACAGGTTCTGGCCGATAACTCCATTTCACTCATACCCCCAAAAGCAGTTACCGGATGATTAACCGTTCACATCGAGTGCCTGCTCTGAAGATTCATGTCCACCTCACACTCCCGGCCATAACCGGGCAGCCGCAGTGCACCTCCAGACGACAGCTGCAGGCTGACTGCAGCCGGTCAAACCAAAAATACCAATGACTGCTGATGCCCAAAGCAGTCATTGAATCTTGATATTTAATTGCTAGGCAATTCACCTCGACGCATACGCTCTGCAATCTTTGCCAGAACTGCCGGCAAATCCGAAATAGTTCTCATCACGTAATGTGAGCCAGCTTTCTTAAGCTTGGCCTCAGCTACAGCAATTTTTGCCTCTACGTCCACAGAATCCGCGGCCGAATATTCCTCTTTGCTATAGCCAACCTCGTTACCAGACAGGCTCAAGCCGATCGTCCACATGCCAGCGTTAAGCCCTTCCTCAATACCTGGCACGGTGTCATCGACCTTCACGCAGGCACGTACATCACTAATACCCAATGCCAGCACATTAGCTAAAGCCATATAAGGCCCAGGACGCCCCCCTGCAGTGAGCTCATCGCCAGCGACTACATGATCAGGAGCGATGCCTGCTTTAGCGGCTTGAGGCAGCAACTGATTGAGCACTTCACGGGGGTAGCCAGAGCAAGATCCCACTTTTAAGCGATTGGCACGCAACCACTGAAGTACCTGTACTGCACCATCAATCGGTGCGGAGAACTCACCCACTTTGGCAATTTGCATAGGCATGAAGCGCGCATAAATCGCATCTACATCTGCAGCGCTTGGGGCTCGGCCAAACATGCTGCTCCACTGCGCGGCAATACTTGGTTCTTGCAGTAGTTGATGGATATGGTCCCACTTTGAAAGCCCCATTGGGCCTCGTGCCTGCTCCAGTGTGATGCTGATGCCAAACGTGGCAAAAGCCTCAACAAATATCTGCGTAGGTGCCAGTGATCCAAAGTCAACCAGTGTCCCAGCCCAGTCAAAGATGACAGCTTGTAGAGGAGATAAATCAACAGCTTGGCTGTTGAGCGTTTGAATCTCAGAGGAAGTGATTGCGTTCATGGAATTTTTTCACCAATTTTTTAAAAAGAATGACTATCAAACGGTTGCCAAGCTACGGATAAAGTTGCGCCCTCGTGGGCCTCTTGCTGCCTTGTCCACCATCGCATCCCATACTTGAGGCTCTACGCCGTAATGCGCGGGGTCTGTTGCAACACCGAGCTTTTGCAAGAAGTGGCGAAGGCGTGCTTGCGCAATGGCAGGCTCAGTGGTGTCAAAGGTGGACAGCAGTGCGGCGTCAACTTGCGCATCACTGCCTAGTGCCATCTCTAGGATTAACGGCAAGCTAAATGAGCAAGCGATTCCATGAGGTACGCCGTGTTGCAGCGTGATGTCATAAGACAGTGAGTGCGCTAGCGCTGTCTTGGTGTTGGAGAATGCGAGCCCTGCCAGCAATGCTGCTTGAGCCATATCACTGCGCAGTTGCACATTGCCCAGATCGCACATCAAGGCAGGCAACGTCGCCATCACTTGGCGGGCGGCTTGCACAGCCAGCGACATGGAAACTGGATTGCGGTTGACATTCCAGATCGATTCCAAAGCATGCGAAAGTGCATCTAAGCCAGAGGCCAAAGTTGCGCCAGCGGGCAAGCTGCTCATCAACCCTGCATCGATGATGGCGGCCTCAGGCCAAGTACAGGCTTGGTGTAGCGAGTGCTTGCGAGCACCGGCCTGGTCCCAAATCGTTGCCCAGGGTGTCACCTCACTGCCAGTGCCGGCTGTAGTTGGGATAGCGATTAACGCCTTATGGGCGATAGCTGCGCTCGCCGCTGGCAATTGGTCACCCTGCTCAAGTACCTCCAGCAATTCTTCAAACTTGCCGTGGGGTGTGGCACAAAGCAATGCCTTAGCAGAGTCAATCGCGCTGCCACCACCTAAAGCAATAATGACAGGCGCGGCAGTGTAATCACGTTGAACCTGCTCATACAGAGGACCTAGCCATTGGACATCGGGGTTGGGAGCAATAGTGTCAATCACACCATGCAATTGCTCACCCACTAACTGGTGAACACGCTCCACCAAACCAAGACCGCGCGCCTCAGGAAACGTCACCAGAATGCAACTGCGACCTCCGAGCAATGCAGGTAGCTTCTCCAAGCTGTTGACACCTGCTATGACGTTTACCGGGTTGTGATAATTCCACACTACAAGACTCTTTCCAAAGATTGAGGATGCAATTAGCCCTACGCTTAGAAAGTTGCAGCGCAAAACTAAATTTTTCGATGATTTGAATGTGGTGCATTGATTGCGCACCACCTAATGCTCAGTCAGCCAAATCAGTGGCGTGTGCCTTGCTGAATGCGGTTGCGCAGCCAGTTGGAAAGCATGTCTGCGGCAATCACCATCACAGTGATCACGATGATGCAGGTCGCCGTTTCTTGATAGCGGAACAGCTTGAGGCTGCTAACCAGTTCAAAGCCCAAGCCTCCGGCTCCTACCATGCCGAGCACCGTGGCCGAGCGCAGGTTGACCTCGAAACGGTAGAGCACCACAGCAATCCAAGCTGTAATAACTTGGGGTACAACACCAAAAGCGATGACTTGAAGCTGGCTGGCACCTGTACTTCGCAATGCTTGCAGCGGACCATCATCAATTTCTTCAATCGCTTCCGCAAAAAATTTACCCAACATGCCCATACCGTGCAAGGCTAACGCCAGCACACCTGGAAACGGGCCGAGCCCCACCGCAGAGACAAACACCAAAGCCAAAATCAGTTCATTGACACTGCGCACCACGTTCATGAATTGGCGAGTCACCCGGCGAAGCCAGTGCCAACTGTGTAGATTGCTCGCCGCAATAAATGACAGTGGCAATGCGAGCAATACACTCAATAAAGTGCCCCAGATGGCAATCTGAATCGTCTCCAGAGCTGGGGCCCACAAGCGCGGCAAGATGCTCCAGTCAGGAGGCACGGATCGGGACAAGAAATCCCCAATCTGCGGCATTCCATCAGCCAGCTCGCTCCAGCTCATCTGCGCGCCACCTGCGCTCCAGTGCAATAGCCAACCAAGACCCAGCGCTAAAGCGGCATAGGTGAGCCAACTACCTGTAGTTTTAGGGCGGCCTGCTGTCCAAATCCAGCGGTCATGTGGGTTTTGCAAACGTGGTGTACCCATCACAATGCCCTCTCGGTAGTAGCTATAGCAGGGGCCACATTTGCCGTTACAGGCATCCAAGTTCCTGAGCTGTAGATCTGAGAATCTGGAACCGCTTGCTCCTCATAATGGGTTTTGAGTTCAGCATCTGGGGCGTGATAAATCGCATCCAATGCCACCGAATTCAGCGCAGCGGGAACGTCATTGAAGACCATTCGTCCCTGCGCCAGTCCCACAACACGATCACCAAACTCTTTGGCGTAATCCACCTGGTGCAAATTGCAAACCACGGCAATGCCCATTTCTCGTGTTGCATCCCTCAGGTACTGCAGTACGCTGCGGGCTGTTTTGGGATCCAGGCTTGCCACGGGCTCATCAGCCAAGATCACATTTGGCTGTTGTGCCAGCGCACGTGCAATACCGACGCGCTGCATTTGTCCACCTGATAACGCTTCAGTGCGTTCATCGGCTTTGTTGCCCAATCCCACGCGCTCTAAGCACTGGTCAGCAAGCACGATATCGCTGTGCTTGAACATCTGCATCATGGAAGCAAACGTTCCAACCTGCCCCAAACGGCCAGTCAACACGTTCTTGCGCACTGACAGCCGCTGCACAAGGTTGTGGTGCTGGAAGACCATCGCAACATGGCGCGCCAATTCGCGGCGTGAGTGTTTTTGCATCAAGTCAATCCCACCAACTTGCAACGTACCGCTATCGGCTTGATTGAGGCCATTCATACAACGCAGCAGCGTCGATTTACCAGCACCAGACAGACCCAACATCACGACAAACTCGCCAGCTTTCACATCCAAGTCGATGCCATGTAGCACATGGTTGCTGCCGTAGCTTTTGCGCAAGTTACGGATCGTGATCATTTCATTTTCCCCAAATCCAAATTTAGGGCCTTGGCTGTATCACGCACTACGTTGTAGGCCGCATCGTTAGTCGCTGCAAATCCATTGAGCACACCTCGGTCACCCCAAGGCAGACCTTTAATTTCTGCTAGTGCCGCAGCTACTTTTTGCTTGGTATCTGCATCCAGGCCCTTGCGCCAAGCCATAGGCGATTCAGGGATGGCCTGAGAGGTCCAGATCACTTGAAAATCCTCTGCCTTCACATGCCCCTTGGCCACTGCCGTCTGAAAAATCGGACTAGCTACCGCTGCCGCATCTACCTTGCCATGGGCTACGGCCATGATGCTTGCATCATGTGAACCAGAGAAGATCACGCGTGAGAAGTATTTATCTGTATCAACGCCCTCGCCTTTTAAGCCTGCTTTAGGAAAAAGGTGACCCGATGCAGAACTGGGATCCACGAACGCAAAAGTCTTGCCTTGCAACTGCGCCACGCTGGTGGGGCCATTGTCTTTTTTGCTAATGATGATGCTCTGATATGAGCTTTGCCCTGATTTTTTGGAAACTGGAATCGCGAATGCTTCGGCATTGGCCATCTGCGCTGCCAGCACATAGGAAAAGGGGCCAAAGTACGCCACATCAATCTTGCCTGAGCGCATAGCCTCAATCACACCGTTGTAATCGTTGGCTACAAAGGGCTTGACCTTCAGCCCCGTCTTTTGCTCCAACTGCTCCATCACTTGCTGGCTTGCACGCATCATGGCCTGAGCGTCTTCCGATGGAATCAAGCCAACTCGCAGCTCGCTGCTCTGTGCCCAAGCCATGCCAGTAGCAGCCAGCATCAATGATGCGATGGATGTTTGTAGCCACACTTTACGATTCATCATCTTCATGAAAGTCATCCTTTGCATTTACATCGTTCACAACACTGCATGTGTTGCGATGGGTTGAATGCTAGGCAAGACATATGACTGTCATGTGAAGGTTTCAAAATCAGTTTGAACACCTTCTATAGATAAATCATTGAGATAAGACTTCCATGAGCACTGCCCGTTATCGCTCGTTTATTGCTGTCGCTAAACATGGCAGCCTCAGTGCTGCAGCCCGCGCTTTGCGAGTGAGCCAGCCCACTGTTTCTAGCCAAATCACTACGCTAGAGCGGCAGAGCAAAATTGAGCTTTTTTACCGTCAGGGCTATCGCATGTCGCTGACTGGTGCTGGCCAAAAGCTACTTGTTATTGCTCAAAAACTAGTGGCCATCGAATCTGAAGCAGATTTTTTCCTTCGAGATTCAGGCAAGCTCAACCAGGGTGAGTTGAAAATTGGTGCGGTCGGTCCATTTCATGTCATTGAGATGGTTGCGTCGTACCGTGCACGTCATCCAGGCATGCAGTTGTCAATTCGTATGGGAAATTCTCAACAAGTGCTGCACGACCTAGAGCACTACGTCACGGATGTCGCGGTACTGGCAGGTCTGTACGAACGCCCCGAGTTTGAAGCGCGTGCGTACGCACGCCACGCCATCATCTTGTTCGTAAACAAAAATCATGCTTTCGCACAACGCCATCAGATAGATATCCAAGAGCTCAATGGACAATCGCTGTTGTTGCGTGAACATGGCTCCACCACCCGCGCAGCCATAGAAGAAGTACTCAATGAGGCAGGCGTCAAGCCTCAACTGGGCTTAGAAATCGGTAGCCGTGAAGCCATACGAGAAGCTGTTATTCGGGGGCTCGGTATTGGAGCAGTATCTGAAGCCGAGTTCATCGCAGATCCAAACTTGACACCTGTGCGCATCACTGGCGACCCAGCCTACACCACTACTTACGTGTATTGCATGAAAGAGCGCAGTGATAGCTTGCTGGTTCATTCATTTATGAAATCATTTTAGAAACAGCTATCTTGAACCTGATGAACCAAATTTCCCGAAGGGCAGTTAGCGGCACCCAATTGCATCCGTAGATCACTGTGAATGACCGCTAAGAATCAGAGAACGGAAACATGTGGCTGACGACTTTTTCTGCAAAGCAGCCGTATACAGGCGAAGCGCAAACGACAGCAATGGGTCGAGGCTGTGTGGAAACTCAAAAACTTCATCAGCATCTCAGCCAATGAATCGACAGAGTCCCTGTATTTCAGGGTGTCGAAGACTTTTCCAGTCAAGAATGATCTGAACCCGCCCAATCGGGCATTCAAGGCTTTTTTTGCTCTAATTTCACCGCGTAAAAAGGGCTCA